>Ga0068855_100001513_pt1 | contig 29118 bp, 27 predicted proteins | sample KBSCornC52_FD_66592 | JGI IMG/M metagenome (GOLD analysis project Ga0068855, IMG submission 66592) | Corn rhizosphere microbial communities from Kellogg Biological Station, Michigan, USA - KBS Corn C5-2 | ecosystem: Host-associated > Plants > Roots > Rhizosphere > Soil ... | reverse complement strand
TCCGAACCGATGTGGAACGCCGTCCAAGCGGCGCTGAGCGGCTCGAAGTCGGCCAAGCAGGCCATGAGCGACGCCCAGCAACGAGCCGGGAGCTGATCCCCTCCAGCTCTCCGCGGGATGGCCTGGGCCGGTGACGACCTCGCCGGCCCAGGCCACTCGCCCCGACGCGCAAGAAGGACGATCGTGACCACCGTGACCCGTCCGCCCGCCGTCGCCCCGCCGGCCCCGGCTGCCGCACCGACGGCGGGGCGCCGGCGACGCCGGTTGACCGACTCGGCCGCCGCGTGGGCCTTCGCCCTGCCGGTCGCGGCCTACCTGGTGCTCTTCTTCGCCTACCCGCTGTACCGCAACATCGACCTGAGCCTGCGCGACTACACCGTGCAGTCGTTCGTCCAGGGCAACGCGAAGTTCATCGGCCTGCACAACTACGCGACGGCCATTCACGACCCGGTGTTCCCCGAGGCCGTGTGGCACACGCTCTTCTTCACCTTCGTGTCATTGGCGTTCCAGTACTCGATCGGCCTGGCCCTGGCGATCTTCTTCAACCAGAGCTTCCGTTTGTCGGGCACGCTGCGGGCGCTCTTGCTCGTGCCGTGGCTGCTCCCGCTCATCGTCTCGGCCTCGGTGTGGGCCTGGATGCTCAACAGCGAGTCGGGTGTGATCAACTCGTTCCTCCGGGCTTTGGGTGGCAGCAACGTCCACTGGCTGACGGGCACGCCCTGGTCACTCATCTCGGTCACGATCGCGAACATCTGGATCGGCATCCCGTTCAACCTCGTCCTGCTCTACAGCGGGTTGCAGAACATCAGCGAGGACGTCTACGAGGCGGCCGAACTCGACGGTGCCACCGCATGGAAGCGGTTCTGGCACGTCACGTTTCCGCTGCTGCGGCCGGTCTCGGCCATCACGCTGCTGCTCGGCTTCGTCTACACACTCAAGGTCTTCGACATCATCTGGATCATCACCCGCGGCGGCCCGGACAACACCTCCACGACGCTCGCGACGTGGAGCTACCAGCTCAGCTTCGGCAGCCTGCTGCCGAAGTTCGGCCCGGGCTCGGCGGTCGGCAACATGCTGATCCTCGGCGCGCTCGTCGCCGGCGTGATCTACATCCGGTTCGAGGGAAAGGCGGCGACCCGGTGAGCGAGCGCAGCGAGCGAATCAATGAGCACAGTGCCGCTCGAGCCTCGTCGGCGCCCGGAGCGAAGCGAGGACGCCGATGAGCGCGGTCCGCCGCCGGCGGGCGACGCGGTCGCGAGTGAAGACGGCCGTCGGGGTCGTCATCACCGCGATCATGCTGTTCCCGCTGTACTGGATGGTCAACGTATCGTTGACGCCCAACGACAAGCTGCGCGAAACCAGCCCGCAGCTGTTCCCGTTCGACTTCACCGGCCACGGCTATGACCAGGTGTTCCACCAGCAGGGGGCCTACCTGCTGACCAGCGTGTACATCGCGATCGGGACGGTCGTCCTCACCCTGCTCGTGTCGGCCCCGGCCGGCTACGCGGTGTCGAAGCTGCGGCTGCCCGGCCGCCGGACGCTGACGTTCCTGCTGCTCATCGCGCAGATGATCCCGAGCGTCATCATCGCGTTCGGCTTCTACGCGATCTTCCTGAAGATCGACCTGCTGAACACGACGTGGGGACTCATCATCGCCGACTCCACCACGTCGGTGCCGTTCGGCGTGCTCGTATTCGCCGCCTTCATGGGTGGCATCTCGGACGAACTGCTGCACGCGGCCGCGATCGACGGCGCCGGGCGGGTGCGGGCGTTCCTCTCGATCGTCCTGCCGGTGAGCCGCAACGCGATCGTGTCGGTGAGCCTGTTCGCGTTCCTGTGGTCGTGGTCGGACTTCCTGTTCGCCACCACGCTCGACAGCGGCGGCGACCACCAGCCGATCACCCTCGGCATCTACCGCTACATCGGCAACAACACGCAGGACTGGAACGCGATCCTGGCGACCTCGGTCGTCGCCTCGCTGCCGGCCGCCGTGCTGTTGCTGGTGGCCCAACGCTACGTAGCCGCCGGCGTCACCGCCGGCGCGGTGAAGGATTGACAGTGAGCCTCCACTCCGGCCCGGCTCCGGCGGCGACGAGCGCAGCCGCGGCGGACGACCCGGCCTTCGACATCGACGAGATCCCGTTCAGCTACCGCGGCTCGTGGCTGAACCTCTCCCCCGTCGTCGGCCTGCACCGCCGCAGCGAGCACGTCCACGTGGTGTCGCACCGCACGAACCTGACCGCGGTGCTGGCCCTGTGCCCGGCCCGCGACGGCGTGCCGATCGAGGCGACCTGCCGCCCGCGGCCGGCCGCGCTGAGCTGGCGCAGCGGGGACGACCGGATCGACGTCGTCTTCGCGAGCACGACGGCGCTGCGCCTGCGCGGCCACGGCCTCGGCCTGGTGCTGCAGGCGGCCGACCCGGCGCTGACGCCCTTCACCGGCACCTACCTGTTCCAGGATCCGCTGGACGGGTCGTGGACCTTCACCTCGTACGAGACCGGCCGGCGGTATCGGGTGACCACCCTCGCCGGCCGGGTGAAGGCCACCGGGGCCGAGGCGCTCGGCCGGGCCGCCCGCCAGCTGGAGGTCAGCGGCGACGGCTGGGAGATCGTCCTCGAAGAGCTCGACACCGCCCGCGCTCCGTTCGCCGCCGGCGAGACGTTCGACCAGGCGGTCGACCGCGTCGCCGGCGAGTTCGCCGCCTTCGTCGACGCGGTCGCGCCGTGGCGCAGTGCCGCGACTCCGGCCGCCGCGCGAGCCGCCTACGTGCTGTGGTCGGCGAGCGTGGAGCCGGCCGGGTTCGTCGGGCGCGAGGCCGTCCTCATGTCGAAGCACTGGATGGACTCGGTGTGGAGCTGGGACCACTGCTTCAACGCCCTCGCCCTGAACAACCTGCCCGACCTCGCGCTCGACCAGTTCCTGCTGCCCTTCGATCACCAGGACGAGACCGGCGCGCTGCCGGATTCGGTCACGCACTCGCGGGTGCTGCACAACTACGTCAAACCGCCCATTCACGGCTGGGCCTTCGACCGGCTGCGGCAGCGGCTGCCGGTCACGCTCGACCGGGACGACCTGGCCGCCGTGTACGAGCGGCTGGCGTCGTGGTCGCGGTTCTGGCTCGAGCACCGCGTCGGCGCCGGCCGCACCCTGCCGGCCTACCACCACGGCAACGACAGCGGGTGGGACAACAGCACGGTCTTCGACGCCGACCGGGTCGTCGAGACGGCTGACCTCGCCGCGTTCCTCGCCCGCCAGCTCGACACGGTGGCGCGACTGGCCGACGAGCTGGACCGGCCGCAGGAGGCGCAGCGGTGGCGCGATCACGCCGAGCGCCTCGTCGACGACCTCGTCACGCAGCTGTGGGACGGTCACGCCTTCGTCGCGGCGGCGCCGCTGTCCGGCCGGCGCAGCCACAGCCGCAGCCTGCTGACGGCGCTGCCGATCGTCGCCGCCGAGCGCCTGCCGGCCGGGATCGTGGCCGCGCTGGCCGAGCAGATCCGCGGGTTGCTCACCGAGCACGGCCCGGCCACCGAACCGATCGACTCGCCGCATTACGAATCGGACGGTTACTGGCGCGGCCCGATCTGGGCGCCGTCGACCGTGCTCGTCGAGGACGGCCTGCGCCGGGCCGGGTACGCCGAGCTGGCCGACGAGATCAGCGTGCGGTTCCGCCGGCTGTGCGAGCGCTCGGGCTTCGCCGAGAACTTCGATGCGCTCACCGGCCAGGGGCTGCGCGACCGCGCCTACACCTGGACGGCCGCCGCCTACCTGCTGCTCGCCGGCGAGCACGAGCTCCGGCGCTCGCCGGACGCCGCGCCGGCGCGCTAGCGTGACCGCCAAACGGGCGGGAGGCTCCATGGACATCGGCGAGGTCGCCCGGCGGGCCGGCGTCTCGCGCAGCACGGTGTCGTACGCGATCACCGGCAAGCGGCCGGTGAGCGAGAAGACCCGCGAGCGGATCTTCGCGGTCATGCGGGACGGCGGTTACCGCCCGAACGCCGCCGCCCAGGCGTTGCGCAGCGGGTCGACCAACACCCTGGGCATGGTCATCCCGCCGGCCGACCACAGCCACCTGACCGCCGGCCAGCTGGTCCTCGTCGGCGCCGCGGTCGAGGCCGCCGCCGACCGCGACTACGACGTGCTCATGTCGCCCGGCGGCCGTGACCGCGACGCCGCGCTCGAACGGCTGATCGGCACGCGCCGCATCGATGGGCTGCTCATCACCGAGGCGCAGGTGCAGGACACCCGGGTGAAGCGGGCGCAGGACTCCGGCGTGCCGTTCGTCGTGATCGGCCGGACGGTCGACCGTCCGTCCTACGACTGGGTCGACCTCGACTGGGACGCGTCCGTCCGCGCCTGCGTGGACCACCTCGTCTCGGTCGGCCGCCGGCGGCTCGTCCTGGTCAACCGGTCGGCCGCTCTACTCGACTCCGGGTACGGCTCGGCGGTGCGCTCACAGCGCGCGTTCCTCGACGCAGTGGCGCAGCACGGCGCCGACGGGCTGGCACTGCCGTGCGACGACAACGCGCACGCGGCGGACGGATTCGTCACCGGCGTCCTGGAGCGGTTTCCGGACGTCGACGGCGTCGTGTCGATCAACGAGATGTCGTTGCCGGGCCTGCTGCCGGCCCTCGAAGCGCGCGGGCGCGCGGTGCCGCGGGACGTCTCGGTGTGCGCCGTCGCGATGGCGCCCCTCGGCCTCGACGGGCCGGTCACGCTGACCACGGTCGAGAACCCGCTCGCCGCCATGGCCGAGCGGGCGGTCGAGTCGCTCGTCGCGCGGGTCAACGGCTTCGACTCGACGGTGCACGTGCTGCTCGCGCCGCCGCTGGTCGTGCGGGAGAGCTCCGTCCCGCCGGCCGGCCGGCGGCGAGCGCGGACAGCACCGGCTCGAGGTCGCTCCGCCCCGTCCGCGTGACGGCGTGAACGCCGCGCCGCGGCGCGTCGGCGAGCGCGATCAGCGTCGTGTCGGCGCGCAGCGCCGGGCGCAGGCTGGACGGCACGAGGGCCACGCCGTGGCCGGCCGCCACCAACGCGATCTTGGTCATCAGATCGTCGCAGCTGCGGTCGAGCTCGAGGACGAGCCGGTGCCGTAGCGCGAGGGCTTGCAGCAACGCCTCCGAACCGGGGTTGTCCTCGATCCACGGCTCGGCGGCGAGGTCGGCCACCCGCACGCGGCGCCGGCCCGCGAGGCGGTGGTCGGCGGCAACGAGCACGGCCATCGGGTCCTCGAACAGGCGGCGGGTGGTCAGCCCGGGCCGGGGCGGCAGCCCGGGCGGGGCGTCGGTCACGACCGCCAGGTCGAGCTCACCGGTGATCACCCGCTCGACGAGGTCGGCGCTGGCGGCGGTGACCAGCGTCCAGGTCGGGGCGTCCCCCCGGCGTTTCAGGGCCGCCGGGACGAGCGCCACCGACATGGACGGGACGGCGCCGATCGCGACCGGCGCCCCGGCCCCGGTCTCGGCGAGGCGCACCGCCCGCTCGGCCCGGGCGGCTTCGGCCAGCAGCGCGCGGGCGTGCGGCAGCAACGCTTCGCCGGCCGGCGTGAGGCGGACGCCGCGGGCCTCCCGGATCAGCAACCGGGCCCGGACCTGCTGCTCCAGCGTGGCGACCTGCCGGGACACCGCCGACTGCGTGTAGCCGAGCGCGTCGGCCGCCGCGGACAGGCTGCCGCCGCGCGCGACCTCGACGAACGCCGTCCACGTCACGAGGCTCACGGTTCCCCATGCTATGCGATATACGCATGGCTACGGCGCGCGATCATCGCTGGTCGCATGGCTCGGGTGGCGGGCACGATCGAGCGGTGAGCAGTGGATTGCCGCGCGTGACCGTGTTGGGTCTGGGCCGCCTCGGCGCCCCGGTCGCGCGGCGCCTGGCCGCGGCGGGGTTCGGCGTGACCGGTTGGTCCCGCAGTGGGCGCGCGGTCGACGGCGTCCGCGGCGCGGCTGGCTGCGCCGAGGCGGTACGGGCGGCCGAGGTCGTGCTGCTCGTCCTGTTCGACGGCGCCGCCTGTGCGGAGGTGTTGGCCGCGTGTACCTCGGCCCTGCCGGCCGGCGCGACCGTGCTCAACCTGTCGACCGTGTCGCCGGAGGAGGCGGCTGCGTTCGGGCGGCAGCTCGGCGACCGCTACCTACACTGCCCGGTGCTCGGGTCGGGGCCGGCCGCTCGCGCCGGCACGCTCACGCTGCTGGTCGGCGCGCCCGCCGTCCCCGAAGCGGCCGACGCCGTGCTGTCGGTGCTGGGCGAGCCGCTGCCCTGCGGGGACGCCACCACGGCCGCAGCGCTGAAGCTGGTCGCCAACGGAGCGCTGGCCGACGCGCTCGTCGGCGTCGGCCGCGCCCTCGCCCGAGCCGGCGCCGCCGCGCTCGATCCCGACGTCACGCTCGACGTCCTCGAACGGACGGCGCTGGGCGGCCTCGTCAAGGCCAAGCGCGACCGGCTCGCCGGGTCAGGCGCGGCGGCCGACTTCGCCGCCGGCGCCCTGCGGAAGGACGCTGCGCTACTCGCCGGCCTCGTCCCTGTGTGGGCATCCGCGCCGGCCGATCTGTTGCCGGAGACCGTGCCCGGCGACGCCGACGTCGCCGAACTCGCCCGCGCCTACGCCCGCGGTCCGGCGAGCGTCGACGCGGCCGCCCGGCTGTTCGCGCACGCGGGCGTCGAGCGCCACCCGGCCCTGCTGGCACCGCTGATCGCCTACGCCCGCGGCCACGCCACCGGACGGCCGGAGCACTTCCGCGCGGCGTTCCGCCCGACGGCCCACGTCGAGGGGCTCCGGGACGGCCGGTTCGTCTCGTGGGACCTCGCGACCTACTGCGCCAACTTCGACGGCTCGCCGGCCCCTGACGAGGCCGGGCGGCGGCGGACCGTCCTCGAACTGCGCCGGCACGGCACGATCGCCAGCGCGACGATGCTGCTCGAGCACGGCGCGGACACCTTCGTCGACGCCTTCCTGCTCGTGCACGAGGACGGCGAGTGGCGGATCGCGAACAAGGCCTACGACCGCCGAAGCTGACGACCCGCGGTCAGCGGGCGGGCGGGGCCGGCGCCGTGCCGAGCGCGATCACGATGCGCGGCCGGGCGGCCGGGTCCAGCCAGCGCAGCAGGTGCAGCATCGCCGCGCGGGGTAGCGCGACGCAGCCACTGGTCGGGCCGCCGGCGGCGACGTGGACGAAGAAGCCCGAGCCGGCGCCGGCCCGTGGGTGGTCGACGTTGTAGTCGATGAGGACGGCCGCCCGGGCCCAGGTGTTACGGGCCGCCCAGAGCTCGCCGGAGTGGCCGAGGCGGTTGTAGCCGGCGCCGGCCGCGGTGTTCCAGCCGTCCCCGCGGTGCAGCTGGCGGTACGCGAGCCGGGTGAGCAGCTGCTCGGTGTTCGCGTCCCGTCCGTACGCGTGCGTGAGCGCGAAGCTGCCGAGCGGCGTCGCCGGCAGGCCCTCGCGCGGGTGGCGGGTGACGCCGGCGGCTCCGACCCGCACCCGGATCGGGGCGCCGTCCCGCCGCCAGGGGTCGGTCGCGCTGCGCCGCTGCCACAAGGTCAGCCACGCGGTGCTGCGACCATCGGTCGCGACGACCGAGACGACCTGCCGGACGACCGCGGCCGTGCGCGCCGGCGGGGGCGCGTCCACCGGGACGAGCTGCACGAAGTCGACGGCGTTGCGCGGCGTGGCCGGCGGCGCCGGTGCCCACGCAGCCAGGAACCCGGCGCCGGCGAGCAGGCCGAGCAGGGCCGCGCCCACCCGGGCCGGCCAGTCCCAGACACGCCGCTCCACGTCCTCCTCATCGGCGGCGGCGATCGCGGTCTGAAGGTCGAGGCCGAATAGCCGCCCACCAACTCGGGACGGCGGGCCGAATCATCCGGACGGCGTGGAAACGGCCCGGGGCGCGGATCCCTCCACGCGCCCCGGGCCGTCGGTCGGAGCGGCCGCGCCGGTTAGAGGCGCTCGGCCAGCCGGTGGTAGGCCGCGTTCCAGCGCAGCTCGCGCTGGAACGCCCGCGGCGTCGTGTCGGCGTCGATGACGAGCAGCTCGACCCCGACCATCTCGCTGAAGTCGGTGAGGACGTCCACCCCGACGGCGGTCGAGAGCACCGTGTGGTGCGGCGCCCCGGCCATCAGCCACGACTCGGCCGAGGTAGCGAGCGAGGGACGCGGTTGCCAGACGGCGCAGGCGACCGGTAGCCGCGGCAGCGCTTCGTCCGGCTCGACCAGGTCGATCTCGTTGACGGTGAGCCGGAAGCGGTCGCCGAGATCAGAGAGACCGGCGACGATGCCCGGCCCGGGGTCAGCGGTGAACCGCATCCGCACCGGGTCCTCCCGCCCGCCGATCGACAGCGGATGGATCTCGACCGAGGGCTGCTGGCTGGTGATGGTCGGGCAGACCTCGAGCATGTGCGCGCCGAGGATCTTCTCCTCGCCCGGCACCAGGTGGTACGTGTAGTCCTCCATGAAGGACGTCCCGCCCGGCCGGCCGGCGGCCATCACCTTGGTGGCACGCAGCAGCACCGACGTCTTCCAGTCGCCCTCGCCGCCGAAGCCGTAGCCGTCGGCCATCAGCCGTTGCACGGCCAGGCCGGGCAGCTGCCGCAGGCCGCCGAGGTCCTCGAAGTTCGTCGTGAAGGCGTTGAAGCCGCCGGCGGTGAGGAACGTCCGCAGCCCCAGCTCGATGCGGGCGGCGTAGCGCAGCGACTCGTGCCGATCGCCGCCGGGCAGCAGTTCCGGGACGACGCGGTAGGTGTCGGCGTACTCGGCGACCAGCTTGTCGATGTCGGCGTCGGCGACCTCGTCCACCACCGCGACGAGGTCGTTCACGCCGTACGTGTTGACCGAGACGCCGAAGCGCAGCTGGGCCTCGACCTTGTCGCCCTCGGTGACGGCGACGTCGCGCATGTTATCACCGAAGCGGGCCAGCCGCAGCCGCCGCAGCTCGGCCCGGCCGAGGGCCGCGTGCGCCCAGTCGCCGATCCGGCGCCCGACCGCCGGCGACTCGACGTGTCCGGCGACCGTCTTGCGCGCTACGCCGAGCCGCGACTGGATGTAGCCGAACTCGCGGTCGCCGTGCGCGGCCTGGTTGAGGTTCATGAAGTCCATGTCGATGGTCGACCACGGCAACGCCATGCCGGCCTGGGTGTGCAGGTGCAGCAACGGCTTCTGCAGCGCGTCGAGGCCGGCGATCCACATCTTGGCCGGCGAGAAGGTGTGCATCCACGCGATGACGCCGACGACCTCGGGCGCGGCGTTGAGTTCGAGCACCTGCCGGTGGATCGCCGCCGCATCGAGCAGGACCGGCTTCCAGACGACCGACACCGGCAGGTCGGCGACGGCCTGCAGCCGCTCGACGATGGCCCGCGACTGCTCGGCCACCTGGTCGAGCGTCTCCGGTCCGTAGAGACCCTGCGAGCCGGTGAGGAACCAGACTTCGGGGAGGGCCTCAGGTGTGGTCGTCATGATGATCCTTTGCGGTTCAGCGTTGCCCGTAGACGTTCTGGTAGCGGTCGAAGAGCTGGTCGACGTAGTGCGGCTCGATCACGATCGGTTCGCCGAGCTGCCGGGCGACGTGCACGGTGCGGGCGACGTCCTCGCACATCACGGCCGACTTCACCGCCGACCGGGCGTTCTTGCCGATGGCGAACACGCCGTGGTTGCGCATGAGGACGGCCGTGGAGCGGTGCCCGGCCAGCGTCTCGACGATGCCGCGCCCGATCGAGTCGTCGCCGATGATCGCGAACGGCCCGACCGGGATCTCGCCGCCGAACTCGTCGGCCGCCATCGTGAGCACGCACGGGATCGGCTCGCCCCGCGCGGCCCACGCCGTCGCGTAGGTCGAGTGCGTGTGCACGACCCCGCCAACGTGCGGCAGGTGGCGGTACACGTAGGCCTGCGCCTCGGTGTCCGAGGACGGCGCGTGCTCGCCCTCGACCACGCGGCCGTGGAGATCGCAGACGACCATGTTCTCCGGGGTCAGCTCGTCGTACGCGACGCCGCTCGGCTTGATCACCAGCAGGTCGTGGCCGGGCACGCGGGCCGAGACGTTGCCGGCCGTCCACACCACCAGCTGGTAGCGGGTCAGCTCGGCGTGCAGGGCGCACACGTCACGGCGCAGCGCGGCGATGGTCTGCTTGACGTCGGCGACGGCGGTCACGTCTGGTTCTCCTCGCGGGACGTGCGGCGGGCGACGGCGGCGCGGCGCAGCGCGCGCAGTTCCCGCATCGCGGCCGGCTGCCGGCCGAAGTGGTCGTGCAGGGCGAGGTACTGCGCAAACAGCGCGTCGTAGACCGCCGCCCGCGCCTCATCCGGCTGGTACACCGCGCGCTGCACCTTGCCCATCGCCTTCGCGGCGACGGGGACGTCCGGGTAGGCGCCGGCCGCGACCGCGGCGTGAATGGCCGAGCCGAGCGCCGGCCCCTGCTCCGAACCGATCACCGACAGCGGCAGGCGCGTCACGTCGGCGTAGATCTGCATCAGCAACGCGTTCTTGGCCAGGCCACCGGCGACGACGAACTCGACCACCGGCACGCCACCGTCCCGGAACGCATCGACGATCACCCGGGTGCCGAACGCGGTCGCCTCCAGCAGGGCGCGGTAGACGTCCTCCGGGCGCGTGGCGAGGGTCAGCCCCATCACCAGCCCGGAGAGTTCATGGTCCACCAGCACCGACCGGTTGCCGCTGTGCCAGTCGAGCGCGACGAGGCCGTGCTCGCCGACCTCCTGCTCGCTCGCCCGCCGGGTCAGTAGCTCGTGCAGCGACTCCCCCGCCGCCTCCGCCTCCTCGGCGTAGGAACGCGGCACCGCGTTGTTCACGAACCAGGCGAAGATGTCACCGACCCCGCTCTGCCCGGCCTCGTAGCCCCACTTGCCGGTGACGATGCCGCCGTCGACCACGCCGCAGATGCCGGGCACGCCGTGCAGGTCGTCCGCGCTCATCACGTGGCAGGTGGAGGTCCCCATGATCGCCACGAGCTGGCCGGAACCGACCGCCTGCGCGGCCGGCGCGGTGACGTGCGCGTCGATGTTGCCGACGGCGACGGCGATGCCGGCCGGCAGCCCCGTCCACGCCGCGGCCTGCTCGGTGAGCCGTCCGGCCCGCTCGCCCAGCTTGCCGAGCCGGCCGGTGAGCTTGTCGGCGACGAGACTCTCGAACCCGGGCGCCAGTGCGGCGAGGAACTCCGGTGAGGGGTAGGCGCCGTCCTGGCGGATGCCCTTGTACCCGGCGAGCGTCTCGGAGCGGACGAGCTCACCGCACAGCTGCCAGATGATCCAGTCGGCCGCCTCGACCCAGTGGGCCATGCGGTCGTAAAGCTCGCGGTCCTCCTCGAACAGCTGCAGTCCCTTGGCGAACTCCCACTCGCTCGAGATCAGCCCGCCGTACCGCGGCCGCCAGGCCTCGTCGCGTTCGGCCGCCAGCCGGTTGATCCGGTCGGCCTGCGGCTGGGCGGCGTGGTGCTTCCAGAGCTTGACGTAGGCGTGCGGGCGGTGGGCGTACTCGGGCACCTCGCACAGCGGCGTGCCGTCCGCGAGCACCGGAACCATCGTGCAGGCGGTGAAGTCGGTGGCGATGCCGATGACGTCGGCCGGGTCGATGCCGGCCGCGGCCACGGCGGCGGGGACGGCCGTCCGCAGCACCTCGCGGTAGTCGTCGGGTACCTGCAGTGCCCAGTCGGGCGGCAACGCCGGGCCGCCCCCGGGCAGCCGCTCGTCGACGACGGCGTGCTCGTACTCGTGTACCGCGGTGCCGACCTCGGCGCCGTCCGACACCCGCACGACGAGCGCGCGCCCGGACAGCGTCCCGTAGTCGACGCCGACGACGTACTTCTCGGCGGACATCAGCGCCTCCTGCGCGGTCGCCGCTGGGTGCTGCCGCGCACCACCAGCTCGGGATGGATCAACCGGTCGATGCCGTCGGGCTGCGGCGGCGGCGCGCCGCCGATCGCGGCCTGCAGCATCGCGATCGCCCGCTGCCCGACGGCGGTGAAGTCCTGCCGCACGGTGGTCAGCGGAGGGATCAGGAAGGCCGCTTCGGGGATGTCGTCGAAGCCGACGACGCTCACGTCGTCGGGGACGCGGCGGCCGCCCTCGACGAGCGCACGCAACAGGCCCAGGGCCATCTGGTCGTTCGCGGCGAACACCGCGGTGACGTCGTCGCGCCCGGCGACCGACTGCCCGGCCTCGTAACCGCTGCGGGCCGTCCAGTCACCGATGAGCGGTTCGGGCGTGCGCAGGCCGGCGGCATACATCGCCGACCGCCAGCCGGCGAGCCGCGCCCGCGCCTCGGTCCAGTCCTGCGGGCCGGCGAGGTGGACGATGTCGCGGTGGCCCAGCTCGATGAGGTGGCGCGTGGCCAGCTCGGCGCCGGTGTGCTGGTCGACCCCGACCGTCCAGCGCGCCTTCTCGGCGTCCCCCTCGACGACGACGACCGGCACCCCGGAGTCCTCCTCGGCCCGCGCGACCACGACCGCCTCGTCGTGCGCGGCGATGAGGACGATGCCCTCGACGCGCTGGTCCTGCAGGTGGCTGATCGCGTCGGCGATCTCGGCTCGCGTGAGGCTCTGCAGGTTCGTCGAGCTGACGAAGTAGCCCGCCTGCCGGCCGGCGGCCTGGATGGTCCGGTGCACCGTGCTCGGCCCCCAGAACCCGCCCTTGGAGCCGATCACGCCGATCGTCCCCGACCGGCGGGTGACCAGGGCGCGGGCGGCCGAGTTCGGCCGGTAGCCCAGCTGCCGGATGGCCTGCTCGACCCGCTCCCGGGTGGCCGGGCGCAGGTTGGTCTGCCCGTTGATCACCCGCGACACGGTCTGGTGGGACACCCCGGCCAGCCGCGCGACGTCGGCCATCACCGGGGTGCGGTCGAGCGCCGGCGACGGGACGGTGTCCTCGGTCATGTCTGCTGCCGGCGGGTGACCAAGCGCTGCAACATCACGAACAGCAGCAGGAGGATGCCGGCGGCGATCTTCGTCCACCAGGCACTCAGCGTGCCGTCGAAGTTGATGTAGGTGAGGATCGTGCCGAGGACGAGCACGCCGAGCATCGAGCCGAACACCAGGCCGGTGCCGCCGGTCAGCAGCGTGCCGCCGATGACGACGGCCGCGATGGCGTCGAGTTCCATCCCGACTGCGTGCAGGCTGTAACCGGACAGGATGTACAGCCCGAACAGCAGACCGCCGATCGCCGAGCACAGCCCGCTGATCATGTACACGCCGATCTTCACCCGGGCGACGCGCAGGCCCATCAACAGGGCGGAGTCCTCGCTGCCACCGATCGCGTACACCGTGCGGCCGAAGCGGGTGCGGTGGAGCACCCACATGGCCACCGCCACGACCACGAGGGCGATGATCACCATCCGGGTCACCCAGTAACCGCCGGGCAGGTTGACCGTCGCCTCGGCGAAGCTGGTCATGGTGTGGTTCGTGATCGGGATCGAGTGCGGCGCCAACAGGTAGCACAAGCCGCGGGCGAGGAACATGCCGGCGAGCGTCGCGATGAACGGCTGGACGTCGAAGTAGTGAATGACGACGCCGTGGAGCAGGCCGAGCACGGTACCGGCGAGCAACACGACGAGGATCGCCAGTGGGAGCGGCCAGCCGGCCGCGAGGGTGCGGGCCAGGATGATCGTCGACAGGGCCACCATGGCGCCGACGCTCAGGTCGATGCCTCCGGTCAGGATCACGAACGTCACGCCGACGGCGAGCACGATCAGGTGGGCGTTGTCGACGAACAGGCCGAGGACGACCTGGGGGTCGCTGAAACCGGAGAACCGGATGCTGCCGTAGCCGAACATGCCGATCAGGAGCGCCAACGTCGCCAGCATCGGGACGTACCGGGTCGGCGGCCGGTAGTTGATCACGCGACCGAGGACGCCGGATGCGCCGGACTGGGTCGTGCTGGTCATGCGGTCACCGCCTGCTTGCGAGGAATGCGCAGTAGTCCGACGAGGCGGGCGCGCGCCTTGGGCGACTGGACGAGGCACACCGCGATGACCACGATCGCCTTGAACAGGTAGTTGTAGTCGGGCGAGATGCCGATTGCGGTGATCGTCGTCTTGAGCGTCTGGATGAACAGCGCGCCGATCATCGTCCCGGTCAAGGAGAAGCGCCCGCCGGCCAACGACGTGCCACCGATGACGACCGCGAGGATGGCGTCGAGTTCGATCCACAGACCGTTGCTGTTCGCATCGGCGGCGGCGGTGTTGGCCGAGATCATCAGCCCGGCCAGCCCCGCACACAGGGCGGAGAAGACGTAGACCGTCCAGATGATCGTGCGGGCCCGAACGCCGGCCAACCGGCTCGCCTCCGGGTTGATGCCGACCGCTTCGATCAGCAGGCCGAGCGCGGTGCGCCGCGCGATGAGGCCTGTCAGGGCCCACAGGCCGAGGGCGAGCAGGATCGCGAACGGCAAGGTGAACACGAAGCCGTCCGAGATGAACTCGTAGTTGGAGTTGTGGATCGTCGTGATCTGCGCGCTGGTGATCAGCATGGCGACGCCGCGGCCGCCGGTCATGAGCACCAGCGTGGCGATGATGGGCTGGATACCCAGCACCGACACCAGGAAGCCGTTCCAGAGGCCGAGCACGACGCAGACGGCCATCGCGAGGAAGCAGGCCTCGATGGCGGTACCGACGGCCGACTGGGCCGGCGCGTCGGTGATGAAGACGCAGGCGACCGCGCCGGCGATCGCCGCAATCGCACCGACCGACAGGTCGATGCCGCGGGTGGCGATGACCAGCGTCATGCCAAGGGCGACCAGTAGCACCGGCGCCGAGTTGCGGGCGATGTCGATGACGTTGCCGTACATCTGGCCGTGCACCAGCCGCACGTTCAGGAAGTCGGAGTGCGCGATCAGGTTGATCACGATCAGGGCGAGCACGCTGCCGACGGGCCAGACGAGCGGGCTGGCCGAGATCCGCCGAACCAGGGACGGGCGCTGCTCAGGCATGGCCGGCCTCCTCGCTCGACTGCGCACCGGCGATGATCTCCAGCACGTCACTCACCTTCACGTCGTCGTTGGGACGCTCGTCGATCTTGCGCCGGTCACGCATGACGACGAGCCGGTCGGAGAGCCGGAGCACTTCCTCCAGCTCCGCCGAGATGAACACCACCGCGAGGCCGCGGCGGGACAGGTCGGCGACCAGCTGCTGGATCTGCGCCTTGGCACCGACGTCGATGCCGCGCGTCGGCTCGTCCAGGATCAGGATCTCGGGCTGGGTGATCAGCCACCGGGCCAGCAGCACCTTCTGCTGGTTGCCGCCGCTCAGATTGCGCATCGGCACGTTGGGGTCGGGTGGGCGGATGTCGAGCGCCTCGACGTACTCCTTGACGATGCGGTTGCGCATGCCGATCGGGATCGGGCGCAGCCAGCCGCGGGCCGCCTGGAGGGCGAGCAGCATGTTGTCGGCGACGGTGAGATCGTCGAACACGCCTTCGGCGCGGCGGTTCTCGCTGGCGAAGGCGATCTTGCGCTTGATCGCGTGCCGCGGCGTGCGCAACCGGGTGGTCTCGGCCCGGACGGCGAGTTCGCCGCGGTCGGCCGCGTCGGCGCCGAACAGCAGGCGGGCGAGTTCGGTACGGCCGGAGCCGAGCAGGCCGGCCAGGCCGATGACCTCACCCTCGTAGAGGTCGAGGTCCACGGCCTCGAGCGAGCCCTTGCGACCCAGCCCGAGCACCTTGAGCAGGGGTTGGTCGGCACTACCCCGACCGGTCTCGCCCGACGACTCGCGCTCGAGCTTCTCCAGCACCTCGAGTTCGCGGCCGATCATCATCTTGACGACGTCGAGCTGGCTGGTCTCCTGCGTCATGACCTCGCCGACGAGCTTGCCGTTGCGCAGCACCGTCATCCGGTCGCTGATCTGGAAGACCTGGTCCAGGAAGTGGGAGACGAAGACGATGGCGACGCCGTGGGCCCGCAGCGTGCGCATGACGTCGAACAGCTTCTCGACCTCGTCGGCGTCGAGGCTCGAGGTCGGTTCGTCGAGGATCAGCACGCGCGCGTCGACGCTCACCGCGCGGGCGATGGCGACCAGCTGCTGGATCGCGATGGGGTGCGCGCCGAGCGGGGAGGACGGGTTGACGTCCAGACCGAGCCGCTCGAGGATCTCCCGCGCCTGCTGGTTCATCGCCCGCCGGTCGATGCCGCCGAAGCGACGCGGTTCGCGGCCGAGCATCATGTTCTCGGCCACGGTGAGGTTAGTGCAGAGGTTGACCTCTTGGTACACGGTGCTGATGCCGGCCGCCTGCGAGTCGGCCGGGGAGTGGAAGTGCCGCTCCGCGCCGTCCAAGGCGACGCGGCCGGAGTCGATGGCGTAGACGCCGGTCAGCGCCTTGATCATCGTCGACTTGCCGGCGCCGTTCTCACCCATCAGCGCGTGCACCTCGCCGGGGAACAGCCGGAGGCTGACCTGGGAGAGGGCCGGCACGCCACTGAACGCGATGCTGATGTCCGTCATCTCGACGATCGGCGTCGCCGTCCCGGCCGCCGGTGGCTGGCTCGGGTCGCCCGCGGCGGGCTGCTTCGACAGCTCCACCTGCTTCATCCGCTTCCCCTGTCGTGGTGGTGGCCGGGCCCGCCTGCGGCAGGCCCGGCCACGCGCCGAACTCAGTACTTACGGGTGGGCAGCGCCTTGGTCGCCGACTCCTGGGTGAACGTCGTCTCGACCGTCACCACGCGCTTCGGAACCTTCTTGCCCTTGACGACCTGCTTGGCCAGATCCATCAGCTGTGGGCCGAGCAGCGGGCTGCACTCCGCGACGAAGTTGAACTCGCCCTTGGAGAGTGCGGTCAAGCCGTCGTGCACCGCGTCGATCGTCATGATCTTGATGTCCTTGCCGGGGGTGAGGCCGGCCGCCTTGATCGCCTCGAGAGCGCCCAGACCTTCGTCGTCGTTGTGCGCGAACAGCACGTCGATCTTCTTCTGGGTCTTGAGGAACGTCTCCATGACCTGCTTGCCGCCATCACGGGTGAAGTCGCCCGTCTGCGATGCGATGACCTTGATCTTCGGGTCGGCCTTGATGGCGTTCTCGAAGCCCGTCTTGCGGTCGATCGCCGGCGCCGAGCCGGTCGTGCCCTCGATCTGAACGACGTTGATGTTGCCGTCGCCGTTCACGTCGGCGGTGCTCGCGTTCTGCACGAGCCACTCACCGACCAGGCGGCCTTCCTTGACGAAGTCCGAGCCGAGGAAGGTCTCGTACAGCGACGGGTCGGACACCTTGACCGCGCGGTCGGTGAGGATCACCGGGATCTTCGCGCGCTTGGCCTCCTGCAGCACCGCGTCCCAGCCGGTCTCGACGACCGGGCTGAAGGCGATGACGTCGACCTTCTGCTGGATGTAGGAGCGGATCGCCTTGATCTGGTTCTCCTGCTTGCCCTGCGCGTCCGAGAACTTCAGCGTGATGCCGGCGTCCTTGGCCGACTGCTGGATCGACTTGGTGTTCGCCGTGCGCCACCCGCTCTCGGCGCCGACCTGGGCAAAGCCCATGGTGATCTTGCCGTTGCCGCCGGCTTTGCCGCCTGAGCTACTGCAGGCGGTCAGCGCGAGCGTGGCCATCAAGACCGCGCCGCCGGCCGCCCCGATTCTCTTCAGGCCGAATCTCTTCACGGTGCATCCCCTCCAGGATTGCGGACGGTGCCGCCTTCGTGACCCGCTGTCACTGGCCAGAAGTGTGAGCGCTAACATTTTCGGAGTCAAGAGTTTCCATCGTCGTGACCTAACTGAAATGTGAACGCTCACCTGAACCTGACGCGTGAGCAACGCGGCGAGTCGGGCATCACCCCCCGAATCACCGCTCGAGCGTCGAGAACCGCCACTCCACGAACGACCGGTAACTCTCCCCCGGAGCCAGCCACGGCGCCGGGAACGCGGGCTGGTTCGGCGAGTCCGGGAACAGCTGGGGCTCGAGGGCGATGCCGTCCCCCTGCCGCAGCAGCCGGCCGCCGGCCGAGCGCCCCGAACCGTCCAGGAAGTTGCCGGTGTAGACCTGCAGCCCGGGCTGGTCGGTGTGCAGCTCCATGCGGGTGCCGGTCGCCGGCGAGGTGAGCGTCGCCGCGGGCCCGGGCCGGTCGTCCAGCACGACGTTGTGGTCGATGCCGCGCGCGGCGCGAACCTGCGGGTGGTCGGAGCGGGTGGCCGGGCCGATGGCCCGCGGCTGCCGGAAGTCGAAGGGGGTGCCCTCGACCGGCGCGAGCTGTCCGCTCGGTATCCCCGCGCCGTCCACCGGCGTGTAGGCGGCGGCGGCAAGCGTCAACACCTGGGCGTCGATCGTGCCGGCGTCGTCGCCGTCGAGGTTGAAGTAAGCGTGGCTGGTGAGGTTGACCGGGGTGGTCCGGTCGGTGGCGGCGCTCAGATCGAGCCGCACCGCGCCGGCCGTCACCCGGAACCGGGCCGAGACGTGCAGCGCGCCCGGGTAGCCCCCGTCGCCGTCCGGGCTGAGCAGCTCCAGGACGGCCTCGTCCTCGGCCCGCTCGGCGATCTGCCAGTACCGGCGGTGGAACCCGTCCGGCCCGCCGTGCAGGTGGTTGCCGCGGTCGTTCACCCCGAGCTGGTAGGCGCGGCCCTCGAGCTCGAAGCGCCCCGCGGCGATGCGGTTCGCGTACCGCCCGACCGTACTGCCCAGGTACGCGGTCGAGTCCAGGTACTCCTGCGGCGTCGCGAGGTTGAGCACCACGTTGCGGCGCCGGCCGTCCCCACCGGTGATCTCGAGACGGTGCACGGTGGCGCCCAGATCGAGCACCTGGAGCACCGGCCCGGGCGCGCGGCCGAGGGTGAGAACGTGCACATCGCGCCCGCTGGGGTCGCTCCCGAAAACATCGAGGCTCACCACGTGAACGCTAACACCGGCGGGGCCGGGCGGACGAGTCGCGCACGAACAGCGTGGGCGGGATCAGCTCGGCCGCCGGCGCCTCCTCACCGCCGAGGGCCCGCAGCGCGAGTTCGACCGCGCACCGGCCCGCGCTGCTGAACTGCTGCCCGATGGTGGTCAGGGCCGGCCAGTAGTACGCGGCTTCGGGCACGTCGTCGAAGCCGACGACGCTGACCTCGCCCGGTACCGCCCGGCCGTGTTCGTGCATGGCGCGCAGGACCCCGAGGGCCATGTCGTCGTTGGCCACGAAGACCGCGGTGATCGAGTCGTCCTCGGCCAACCGCCGGCCGGCGCGATACCCGCTGGCGGCCGACCAGTCGCCTTCCAACTCAGGGCCGGGCAGCGCTCCGTGCTGCTCGTGGGCGGCCAACCAGCCGGCCCGCCGTTGCGCCGCCTCGATCCAGTCGTCCGGACCGGCGACGTGCGCCACGTGGGCGTGGCCGAGCCCGAGCAGGTGCGCGGTCGCGAGCACGGCGCCGGCGTGCTGGTCGATGCCGGCGGCCATCGGCTGGCCCGGCGTCACGCCCTGTACGAGCACGACGGGGATGGGCAGCTGCAGGGTGCGGGTGGTGGCCAGCGCGTCGCGGTGGGCGACCGCGATCACGATCGCCTCGACCGCCTGGTCGAGCAGCCGGTCGACGGCGTCGCTCAGCGACTCGAGCGACATCTCGCTCAGCCCGATCAGCGCGACGTCGTAGCCGGCGGCATGCGCGGCGTCCTGCACCGCGAGCGCGGTCATGCTCGGCCCGTGCAGCCCGAGGTGAGCGGCGACGAGACCGATCCGTCCGGAGCGGTTGGTGACCAGCATCCGCGCGGCGTTGTTGCGGCGGTAGCCGAGCTCGCCGATCGCCGCGAGCACCTTCGCCCGGGTCGCCTCCTTGACCATCGGCGAGTCGTTCAGCACGCGGGACACCGTCTGGTGCGAGACCCCGGCGCGGGCGGCGACGTCGGCCATGCTGGGCGAGCGCCGCAGGGCGCCGCGGTTCGGGTCAGCGGCGGCCGGCATGGCGTCATCGTAGAGCCGCCCCCCTCTCCCGCGAGTGGTCAGTTACCACGCCGAGTGGTCACGAATCCTGACCACTCGCGCCCGTAACTGACCACTCGCGGGTGGGGCACAACGGCTACATGCGGGACGCGCCCTGGTTGATCGCCTCGCGAATGCGCGCATAGGTGCCGCAGCGGCAGATGTTGCGGATCTCGTCGAAGTCGGCGTCCGTCAGCGCGCCGCCCTTCTGCCGCACCTTGGCCACGGCGGCCATGATCTGCCCGGGCTGGCAGTAGCCGCACTGCGCGACGTCGGCCTCGAGCCACGCCTCTTGCATCGGGTGCAGCTCGCGCCCGACGGTGGCCGGCAGCCCCTCGATCGTGGTGATCTCGTCGTCCTCGTTCAGCTGGCCGACGGGGACGGCACAGGGGTTGAACGCCTTGCCGTTGATGTGCGACGTGCAGGCCTTGCAGACCTCGAGGCCGCAGCCGTACTTCGGACCGGTGACCCCCAGCAGGTCGCGCAGGACCCAGAGCAGCCGGACGTCGTCCGCGACGTCGACGCTGACGCGTTTGCCGTTGAGGAGGAAGGTGTGAGTGGGCACGGTCGCTCCTCTAGAAGGCGTGGTCGAGGCCGTCGGTGGGGCTCGGTGGGATGGGTGGCACGGTCGGCAGCGGCTCGAAGCCGAGCGGCTGCGCGTGGTTGATCGGGAACTCGGTCGGCACGTGGCCGGTCGCCCGCGCGTAAGCGCAGGCGACCGCGGCCATCGAGGCGGCCACACCGAACTCGCCCGCCCCGCCGGGCCGGTCACTGGTCGACGGCATGACGATCACCTGCACGTCGGGCGGCACGTTCCACTGGCGGGTGTAGAAGTAGTTGTCCCAACTGCCCTCGAGGAACGCGCCGTCCTTCAAGTGCAGGCTGCTCGTGAGCGTCTGGGCGATGCCGTCCATGATCCCGCCCTGCATCTGTGCGACCAGCCCGGTCGGGTTGATCACCAGCCCGACGTCGACGGCGAACACGACCTTGGTCACGCGCGGGCCCGTCCACCCGTCGCGTACCTCGCGTTGCACGGTCTGCGGCCGGCAGTCGATCTCGACCAGGCAGGCGCACCAACCCTTGTACTCGTTGTGCAGGGCGATGCCCTGCGCGGTGCCGGCCGGCATCGCCCGGCCCCAGTTGCCGACCTGCGCCACCTTGTCGAGGACGGCCCGTCCGCGGGCGTGCTTCACGAACTTGCGGCGGAACGCGTACGGGTTCGATCGGGCGACCTTCGCCAGCTGGTCGGTGATCAGCTCCTGCGCCGTGCAGACGTCCGGTGAGTAGATGTTGCGCATGCTGCCGGTGTTGAAGCCACCGTCCACCTCGTTCAGCAACTGATCGGTGACGCCGTAGTCGTAGGAGACGTTGCTGGTCAGCATGAAGATCGACTGCGCGAACGTGTAGTCGCCGCCGGGCAGCTTGGCCGCCATCGCGGTGAGCATCTCGCCCAGCCCGTGCCGGAAGTCGGTCGAGATACTCGTGTGCCGCTGCTCGTAGGTAAGGACGTTGCCGAGCAGGTAGGTGGCCCGCACGCGCGAGGTCGCCATCGGGTGCGTGCGACCCTGGCGGAAGTCGTCCGTGCGGTGCCACATCAGCTTCACCGGCTTGCCGAACGCCTTCGACGCCTCGACCGCCTCGAGCGCGGCGTCCGAGAACAGGTGCCGGCCGAACGACCCGCCGCCCTGCGTGACGTGCACCGTCACCTGGCTCACCGGCAGGTGGTACTTCTGCGCGACCTGCTCGGCGAAGGCGATCGGCACCTTGAGGCAGCTCCAGACCTCGATGCCGTCGTCCCGCACGTCGGCGATGGCCGACCCGGTCTCCAGCGGGCTGTTGCTGCGGAACCGGAAGGTGAACGAGCCCTCGACCGTCTTCGCCAGCAACGACACCTTGGGCACGAGTAACGGCAGCTCGGCCTTGCGCAGTTCGGCCAGCACGTCGTCGTCCGACTTGCCGTCCTCCGTGCCGCGATTCCACTCCACGTCGAGCGCCCGCACCGCATCGATGCACTGGCCGAAGGTGCGGCCGCGCACCGCCACGCCGGTCGAGATCATCGCGACGTCGGTGATGCCCGGCATCGCGAGCACGGCGGCTCGATTGCGGACGGCCTTCGGCGTGCCGTTGATCGTCGGCGGCCGGCAGATCATCGTCGGCAGCGCGCCGGGCACGTCGTGGTCGAGCGTGTACTGCTTGCGACCGGTCACCGCGGCGAGGGCGTCGACCCGGTTGCGCGGCGTGCCGATGACGGAGAACGCGCTTCGCGGCTTGAGGCTCACCTGTGTGCGCACGATGGTGGACGACGCGGCTTTCGCCGTCAGCTCGCCGTAGCCGGCCGAGCGCCCGCCCGGTCCGTGCACCACGCCATCCTTCGTGGTCAGCTGCGAGCGCGCTACGCCCCACTCCTTCGCCGCCGCGTCGAGCAGGCGCGCCCGCGCCAGGGCGGCGGCGCCGCGCACGGCGTCGTAGGTCGAGCGGGTCGTGTTCGATCCGCCGGTGAGCTGGTTGAACAGCAGCTCCGGACGCGCATCGGCCAGCGTCACCTCGACCCGGTCCAGGGGAAGGTCGAGCTCCTCGGCGATGAGCATCGCGGTCGAGGTCGTGATGCCCTGGCCGACCTCGGCCCGTGGGAGGGCGAAGCTGGCCGTGCCGTCCGCGCCGATGGTGACCTTCACGAGATGGGACGTCGGCAGCGCGGCGAGGTCCTGCAGGTCGCCGAGGTCGAACAGGTCGGCCGGCTCGGGCAGTGACGGGATCACCGCGCCGGCCGGGTCGCCGCCGGTGCTCGCGGCGATCAGCGGCGCGGCGACGGCCAGCGTCGGGCCGGCCAGCACCCAGCCGAGGAAGCCGCGGCGGCCGGGTCCGGGCGGCGCATCGGGTGCTTCGGGGTGCGGCTCGACCGGTGTTTGCGGGTGGGTCTGCGGGTACGGGGACGGGCGGCGCTGCTCGGTCATGGCGTCCTCTCGGCGGCGAGCGGGACGGGCCCGGCACCGACCTCCCGCACCAAACCCTTGGGTATGGTTACGCGGCAAAGCCGTCCATACAAGTCGATCATGGACATTTCCGCCGCGTGGGCGACGGCCCGCCACGATCTTGAGGCCGTGCCGGGCCCATGCCCCCGAAAATCGCCTCAGCGTCGCGCGATGGGACGGGCGGGACGGCGTGGGCGACGGCGGCGGCTACCCGGCGGAGACGAGCAGCCGGGCGACGTGGACGGTCTCGCCACCCTCGGTGAAGACGCGCCGCTCAACCGTCAGCGCGTCGAGCAGCATCTCGCGCGTGTCGTGCATCGAGGCCGGCACCGGCCGGTCACCGGGCCGGTCACCGGGCCGGTCACCGGGCCGGTCACGGCGCCGCTCATCGTGCCGGTCATCCGGCCGGTCGTCCCGGATCGTGACGGTCAGGTCGCGCTCGCGCAGCTCGATCGCCACCCGCACGCGGCTCGCCCGGCGGAGGTAGCTGGCCGTTACCAGCTCGGCCACCACGATCAGCACGTTGTCGACGACGTCGCGGGAGATGGGCCGCTCCGACGTGGCCAGCACGCGCTGGGCGAAGGCCCGGCTGCGAGCCGGCGTCCGCGGGTCGAGGGGAAGCGCGATCTCGCGGCCGTCCGCCGCTGGCCGGGAAGCGCGGCCGAAGGCCGAGCCGGCGTCCGTTGCCGAGCACGGAAGCGGCTGCGGGTCGCTCATCGGTGATCCTCACCCAGATCGACGAGATGATCTGAACTTATCCCCGATCGAACCCCCGCACGTGCTGCGGCCACCCTAAACGCCGGCACCGCGAGGTGGGCTGGGCCGAAGGACCCGATCCCGGGACGGCTGGCCGGAATTCAGCGCTCGGCGGCGAGGCGGGCGGCGAGCTTGCGCAGCGACTGCCCGCGGTGACTGATCGCGTCCTTCTCCTCGATCGACAGCTCGGCGCTGGTGCGGTCGTGACCGTCGGGGACGAAGATCGGGTCGTACCCGAAGCCGTTCGTGCCCCGGGGCGCCCGCACGAGGTGGCCCGGCATCCGCCCGTCGGTAAGGATCTCGCCCTGCGCGTCGACGTACGCGACCGCGCAGACGAACGCCGCGCCCAGACGGTCGTCCGGCACGTGCCCCACTTGGTCGAGCACGAGGCGCAGGTTCGCCTCGTCGTCGCCGTGCGAACCGGCCCACCGCGCCGAGAGCACGCCGGGCATGCCGTTGAGCGCATCGACGGTGAGGCCGGAGTCGTCCGCGACGGTCGGCAGCCCGGTGCGGGCGAAGCCCTCCCGGGCCTTGATCAGCGCGTTGTCCGCGAACGTCGCGCCACTCTCGGGCACCTCGTCGTAGTGCGGGACGTCGTCCAGCCCGACCACCTCGACGCCGGGCAGGGCGGGTGCCAGGATCCGCCGCAACTCGGCCAGCTTCTTCCGGTTGCGGCTCGCGAGCAGCACCCTCATGCCGGCGGTGCCTCCGCGAGCGCCTCCGCCTGCCGGCGGGCCAGGTCGGCGCAGCCGGCGACGGCCAGGTCGAGCAGGGCGTCCAGCTCGTCGCGGCGGAACGGGGTGCCCTCGGCCGTCCCCTGCACCTCGACGAACTCACCCGTTCCGGTGACGACCACGTTCATGTCCGTCTCGGCCCGCACGTCCTCTTCGTACATCAGGTCGAGGCGCGGCTCGCCGTCAATGACGCCCACCGACACCGCCGAGATCGAGTTGATCAGCGGCTCGGGGCGGGCCAGCGCGCCCTTCCCGCGCAGCCACGCGACCGCATCGGCGAGCGCGACGTACGCACCGGTGATCGCCGCCGTGCGGGTGCCGCCGTCGGCCTGCAGCACGTCGCAGTCGATGGCGATCGAGTTCTCCCCGAGCGCGGAGAGGTCGATCGCGGCCCGCAGCGACCGCCCGATCAGCCGGGAGATCTCGTGCGTACGCCCGCCGATCCGGCCCTTGACCGACTCGCGGTCGTTGCGGGTGAGGGTGGCCCGCGGCAGCATCGAGTACTCGGCGGTCACCCAGCCGAGCCCGCTGCCCTTGCGCCACCGGGGCACGCCCTGCTGCACCGAGGCGGCGCAGAGCACCTTCGTGGCGCCGAACTCGACCAGGGCCGACCCTTCGGCGTACGCCTGCCAGTTGCGGGTGATCGTGATCGGACGCAGCTGGTCGTTGGCTCGACCGTCGGGGCGCGGCATGCCCTCGACCCTATCGACGGGCTCCGACGGCCCCGGGCCCGTCCCCCGCGACGTGAGGCGGAAGCCTCTCCCGGCGCACCCGTCCAGCTCCTACCGTCGAAGGGCAGAGGACGAGCGAGGTCGACATGACACGGCTCCTGGACCGCCCGACACCGGACGCCCCGGCCATCGACGCCACCTGCCCGCTACGTCCCGGCGACGGCTGCCGGATGTGCGTGCCCGGCGCGACCGGACCGTGGAACTGCGGCCTCGTCTTCCTCGTGACCAGCGACCCGCAGCTGCGCAAGCAACTCAGCCCGCGCTGACCGGCGGGGCCCAGCCCGGGCGCGGGATCAGGCAGAACGGGTGCCCGGCCGGGTCGGCGAACACGCCCGCGCCGGGCAGGCGCACCGCGCCGAGTTCGAGCACCAGCGTCGCCGCAGCGGCGACGTCGTCCACCATGACGTCCAGGTGCATCTGCTGCGGGACGGCCGGATCGGGCCAGCTCGGCGGCTGGTGGTCGGCGACCCGCTGGAACGCGACGCCGGAGGTCTTGTCGTCGCGGGCCACGACCACGAAGTCGTCGTCGGCGTAGGTGATCGGCTCCCCGAGGACGGCCGACCAAAAGGCGGCCACCCGCTGCGGCTCGCGGCAGTCGATCACGAGGTGGTGCCGGCGACCGATCGCGCGAGCCATGGGCTCAGGATGCCGCCGCGAACGCCACCTCGGCCAGCCCGTCGTCCCGGCGCAGCGAACTGCGGCCGGCCTCCCACGCACCGAGGACGTGCTCGGCGAAGCGGACGTCGACGTGCAGGCACACCGCCGCGCCGAACAGGACGTCCTCGGCCAGCTCGGGCTCACTGGTCGCCAGGCCGCCGCACAGGTCGTGCGCGGCCAGCTGTTCGTGCAGCGCGTCGGCGGTGACGTGCTCGTCGAAGAAGTCGCACGCGGCGTCGTCCCCGCCGAGCCGGCGCAGGCCCTTGCCGTAGCGGCGGCACGGCGCCGACGAGGTCATCTCGTACGCCGCCAGGTGGCCCACCAGCGCGCCCCGCAGTTCCCGCCGCAGCCCGAACAGCGACATGACGTTGCTGAGCGCGAGCGTGATCGCCGGCACGGCGTCGACGTAGTGGCCGTACTCGTCGCTGAGCCCCAGGCCGCGCAGCAGCTTGCGGTACAGCTCCGAGTGCATGCGGGCGAGGTCGCCGTTGCCGTACTCGTCGGTCTGGATCTCGACCAGCGCGGCCTTGGCCGGCCCGGACAGACGCGGCAGCGCCCAGCTGTGCGGGTCGGCCTCCTTGAGCTGGTAGATCGAGCGGTGGACGGCGAACTCGCTGAACTGCCGGTGATCGGCCTCCACCTGCATGAACTTCGACAGGGACGGGCCGTCGTCCGCGGCCACCAGGGCGGCCAGCCGTTCGGGAACGCCCCCGGGACCGGACGGGACGATCACGTCCCGGCGCAGCGCGTCGAGCACGCCCTGCTCGAGGGCGCGGCGCAGCCCGATCGCCGCCGGCTCCCACTCCCATTCGTCGCCGGCTTCGGCGAAGCCGCGGTAGTGCAGCTCGAACAGGATCCAGAGGGCGAGTTGGAGATCGTCGTCCCCGAGCGGGTCGTCGGCGGGCGGTGGCGCCGCCGGCAGCGCCTCGGGATCACCCCGGCGCAAGGCATCGACGAGGGCCTCGGTCAGCGGGCCCCGGGGCTCGGGCAGGTGCATGGGGCTCCTTGACGACGAAGATCGCTCGATTCATTCGTTGCCTGCCCCGATCGCCGGGCCGGCAAACGGGCGGGCGGCCCGCGCCACGCTGCTGCTTGCCGGGCCCGGCGGACGGGTAGGACGCCCGGCATGCCGTCCTCCGGTTCGACCCTCGCACCCGTCCCACGGCGGTGCCGGTTCGGGCCGCTGGAGATCGACTTCGACGACCGGGTGCTCGCCCCGCGGCCGTGGACGCTCGCCCAGAGCGAGTGGGCGGCGCAGCTCGCGGCGACCGCACCGCCCGGCCCGATCCTCGAGCTGTGCGCCGGTGCCGGGCAGATCGGGCTGGTCGCCGCGCACCTCAGCGGCCGCACGCTCGTCCAGGTCGAGGCCGACCGGGTCGCGGCCGGGTACGCGACCGACAACGCCGAGCGCGCCGGTCTGGCGGGCGCGGTCGAGATCCGGTGCGCGCGGCTCGAGACGGCGCTCGGCCCGGACGAGCGGTTCCCGATCGTCCTGGCCGACCCGCCCTACCTGCGCAGCGCCGACACCGCGCGCTGGCCGGCCGACCCGCCGTCGGCGATCGACGGCGGCCCGGACGGGCTCGCGCTGATCCGGGCCTGCCTCGAGGTCGCCGCGCAGGCCCTGCCGGCCGGCGGCGCGCTGCTGCTGCAGGTCGCCGGGCCGGCCCAGGCGGAGCTGGTGGCCGAGCTGGCCGAGACGACGTTCCGGGACGAGGCGGTGCGGGTCACCGACGCCGAGCGAGCCGTGCAGCTGCTGCGGCGCCGGTGACTGAACGGCTCAGGCGACTCTGATCGCCACCGCCTGTCCCTTGCCGAACCGCGGCGTCTTCGCCGTGTCGGTGTACGCATAGTCGACCATCAGGTAGCGCCCGGCCGGGATCGTGTAGCCGTGGTAGAGCGAGCGGTGCGGGGAGGCGTACCAGAACTCCTCGCTGGCGGTGATGTTGAGGTTCCCGAGCTTCCGGAGGGTCGGCTTGGCCACGAAGTTGGCCAGGGCCGTGTTGGACGTGCCGGAGCCGATGCGGAACATCACGACCACGACCGTGTAGTCGGTCAGGTTCCTGAAGTGCAGGTAGCGGTGCCGGGGCAGCGTGGTGGGGACGCCCAGCGTCGCGCCGGTGCCGGAGATCGGCGCCGCGATCGAGGTCGGCTTCGGCGAGTTCCAGATCGTGCCCTTCACGACCACCGTCTTGACGTTCGCGGCGTTGATCCTGCTCGGGGCACCGTCGACGAAGAAGTAGGTGCCGCGGGTCAGCGGCACGAAGACGTCCCGGTGGGCCAAGAGGTTGTCGAGGGTGCTGAAGTGTCGCGCCAGGCCGGTGGGGGTCGGGGCGTTGTAGTCCGCCACGAACGTACTGACGCCCCACTTGGCCTTGACCCGGCGCACCAGGTAGATCTGCTTGCTGCCGGTGTTCTTCACGTGCACCAGGCCCGGGCGCAGGCTGTCGGGCGCGATCACGTGCTTGGTGCTGCTGACGTGGATGCGCACGGCCGGGCGGACGGCCCGGGCGGCCGAGGCCGGGGTAGCCGCGGCGACGAGCGAGAGCGCCACAGCACCGATGAGGACAGCGGTTCGTTTCACGATTCATCCGTTCGTTGGGGACCGGCGGCCCGCACAGTATGCCGAGGCGGGCCGACAAGAACAGAGCCGCGGACGGCCGGCGCTGATACCGGCTGACACCGCCGGCCTGGGCCGCGTCAGGACGGCGCATGGGCCGTGCCAGGGCCAGGGTCGACAGTCAGCGTCATGACATACGCCATCGAAGCCGAAGGCATCACCAAGCGCTTCGGCACCACGCAAGCCCTGGCCGGCATCGATCTGGCGGCCCGGGAGGGCTCCGTCCTCGGCGTGCTCGGCCCCAACGGGGCCGGCAAGACCACCGCCGTGCGCATCCTCGCGACGCTCCTGTCGGCCGACTCCGGCCGCGCCACCGTCGCCGGTTTCGACGTTCGCACCCAGGCGCAGAAGGTGCGCCAGCAGATCGGCCTCACCGGCCAGTTCGCCTCGGTCGACGAGGACCTCACCGGCACCCAGAACCTGGTCATGATCGGCCAGCTGCTCGACCTGCCGACCCGGCAGGCCCGCGCCCGCGCGCAGGAACTGCTCGACTGGTTCGAGCTCTCCGAGGCGGCCGAACGGGTCGCCAAGACCTACTCCGGCGGCATGCGCCGCCGCCTCGACCTGGCCGCCTCGCTCGTGGGCCGGCCGGCGATCGTGTTCCTGGACGAGCCGACGACCGGCCTCGACCCGGCCAAGCGCGAGGCGATGTGGGACGTCGTCCGCCGCCTGGTGACCGACGGCTCGACGGTGCTGCTGACCACGCAGTACCTCGAGGAGGCCGACGCGCTGGCCGACGAGATCACCGTCATCGACCGCGGCCGGGTGATCGCCCACGACACCCCGCTCGG
>Ga0068855_100001512_pt1 | contig 29138 bp, 30 predicted proteins | sample KBSCornC52_FD_66592 | JGI IMG/M metagenome (GOLD analysis project Ga0068855, IMG submission 66592) | Corn rhizosphere microbial communities from Kellogg Biological Station, Michigan, USA - KBS Corn C5-2 | ecosystem: Host-associated > Plants > Roots > Rhizosphere > Soil ... | reverse complement strand
TTTTCGATTGTTTTCCTTTTTAGAGAGAAAAGGTTAAAGAGGACAAAGGAATCCATCGTGAAGACCGTAAAATATAGGGATATTTTACGATCATAGGGATATGGGTTCGTCTGAACGATGATTCCTTTGTCCTCTTGTACACTCTCTGCGTAATATGAGTCATTTACTCACCTTACACAGGACATGTCAGTCGAAAAAGCAAAAACAAACCTACGCCATTAGTTTTTGTCCTGCCAAGTCAGATGCTTTAGTGAATCGCAATGATTCATGTTGAACCTACTGCTTTTAAATCGAATAATGGCAATGAGGCATACACATGTTCAAATATTTCAGCTTGAGTACATTCGTACTCATCCCAATCTGTATGTGTCGTAAAAGCATAAATTTCAAAGGGCAACCCTTTACCCGAGCTTAATGCTTCTCCTTCATGAACAACCAATGATAAATCTTTACGGATGTCTTTTCGTTTGTGCAAATAGTTATCGATATATTTTCTAAATTGTCCTAAATTTGTTAATGGTTGATTTTCAAGATCAGCCTCTAATTGATTTAAGCTAATGGGTTCTAAAAATTTTATTGAACTGACATCGATATAAACTAATCGCTTAATACGACGAGCACCTGATTCATTCATCGCGCGCCAATTTTTAACACTGTTAGATAAAAATGTTGAACTTGGAATCATGACAATAGATTTATCGAAGTTTTGAACTTTAATCGTATTTAATGAAATATCTAACACGTAGCCATCTGCACCAAAGCTTGGGACTTCTATCCAATCGCCAAGCCGTATCATATCATGCGCAGAAAGCTGAACACTTGCTACAAACCCTAAGATGGAATCCTTGAATACTAATAACATTACTGCGGTCATGGCACTTAAACCTGTAATGAAATAGGTTAATGATTTTTCTAATAGTATTGAAGCTATAATTAATCCGGCTATCATGTATATCAGTATTTTTATCACTTGAAGATAGCTTTTAATTGGCCGCTGTTTTGCTAATTGATAACAATTGTATTTATCTTCAATACTGTTGAGAAACCCAGAAAATGCCAATACAGAAATCATTACAACTATACATTCTGAAACAATTTGAATAGGTTTTCCTGTTACAGATACAATAGTGAAAGAGATATCCTTAAACAATGCACCTGAAAAATAGATAATAAATACAGGTACTAATAATAACAGTTGATGGAACACTTTATGATGATAAGCACTTTTAAGCCAAGGATATCGTTTTGTTCGAATAAGCTTTTCAACTGTAGTGAGAGTAAAATATTTTGCAATGGTGTAACTTACAAAACTGAGCAATATGATAAGCACAATGAGTGTAAGTATCGCTGCAATTGCCCAACCTGTACTGTCAACGTGTACGGAAAAATGAATGCGTTTTAGAGTTTCAAACATAGCTATAAACGACTATGCGTTTTATATTGAACATTGTGATAGTGTAATCCGCCTTCATTATTGTTTTTAGATTTAATGGTACTCATTGCCGCCATTATACTATTTTTCACAGTAGTAACTTCAGTACTTCCATCAATTTTTACGTAATTGATTTCATTATTTTGAGCCGCTTTATTGTAATAGTTTATCAAAGGTTGTGTTTGTTGATGGTATATTTTTAATCGATTCCTTACGGTTTCTTCTTTATCATCTTTGCGTTGTATTAATGCTTCACCCGTGATGTCATCGACGCCTTTTTGTTTTGGAGGCTGGTAAATTTCATGATAAGTTCTGCCCGAACTTTGATGAAACCATCTGCGGCTTAATCGGCTAACAATTTCTTCGTCATCGACGTGTATTTCAATCACAAGATCAAGTTTAATATTTGCTTTTTTGAGAGCTTCAGCTTGATTAAGCGTTCTTGGAAACCCATCCAACAAAAAACCTCTTTTACAATCATCTTTTTGTAATCGTGATTTTACAATATCAATAATAATGTTATCAGGTACTAACCCACCACTGTCCAAAATTTCTGCTACGCTTTGCCCAAGCGTTGAGTTTGAGGCAACTTCTGCACGAAGGATATCTCCCGTTGATATTTGGGGAATCCCCAATGATTCAGAGATAAATCGTGCTTGGGTTCCTTTACCTGCGCCAGGCGATCCCAGCAAGATAATTCGCATTTTTAACCTTTAACCTCAGCGTGGGTTTCTTTCATGAATATCATCAGTATCAATGCGACAAACATAGCAATTGGAATAGAAAACAGTGCATACCTGTAATCTGTAACTGTATAAACAGGTATATTGTTTACTTTAAACCCATCCCAATTAAGATCTAACAATCTTCCAATGAGTGGTTGGAATATCATTCCACAAAACATTGTAAGCATATTTGTAAATGCAACTGCAGTACCTGCTAAATTATCTGGGCTTAGTTCTCTTGCGATTGGAAAAACCAAAATCTGAACAGATGAAACCATACCAAAAAAGAACAATAAAACATACAATGCTGTTCGTGGTATAGGTACAAAAACAATGACAAGAGCTAATACAGCACAAATGATTGCACTAATAATGATTGGTAAACATCGACGGCGAATTTTATCCGACAGCCACCCTGCGAAAGGTGCTCCGATTGCGATACCTAAAAACATAATTGATATTACATGAGCGGCTGATTCACGTGATATATGATAAGTATTTTGTATGAATGGTAACCCCCACAATTCTGCGAACGCAGATACAGGAAGATACAGTAATCCACCGACTAATCCGTTTATCCAGATAAGTGGATTTTTAATCAATTGTAATAACTCAATTCCCAACATTTTAAATGTGGTTTCGGGTAGTGCAGGTTTTAAAATTTGACGATTTGGCGCAGGGCGATCTCGCAATACCACCAAAATAATTATTGAAAGAATAATACCCGCAACAGCAGCATAGTTTATAGTTGATCGCCAGCCCACATGACCAACCAGCGTGGACATCACATCATCACCCACCATCGCACCAATTGTTCCTAGCATATAAGCGAGGCCGGATGCTAATGCGAAGTGATTTTCAGGTAACCAAAGACTTGCGATTTTCAATACACCCACGAATGCAAAGGCTGACCCAAACCCCATGAGCAAACGCGAATACCCTATTGCCTGAGCCGTTTCAGTTGAACCAAACCAAAACGCACCTAAGACGCAAAATAAACAGGCAAATACAAGCAACCTTCTTGGCCCATATCTATCCATTAAAACGCCTACTGGCAATTGCATAGGAGTGTATATATAGTAATAATACGCGATGAAGTTGCCAAGCGCCCCTGCTTCGATACTAAAATCCGCCATTAAGCGGCCCGTCATGACACTCGGCGAAATACGTAAAAGGTACTCATAGCAATAATATAATGCACCAAGTGCAAACATCACCCATGGTAAAATTTTGACACTAAAAGAAACAACGCTTGAACCTTTTTGATTATCCGAAACACCTTGTTGATTTGACTCTTGTATCATTATCCCCTGCTCCTTCTTCAATAGGTAACCACGAAAAAATTCAAAAAATGTTTATTCGGCTTTTGTATCGTTTTGTGATGAATCGGTTGGGGTTTTGAGCGAATATTTTTTACGGAATTTATGGATACGTCCACCGGCATCTACAAGCTTTTGCTTACCAGTATAAAACGGATGGCATTTACTGCAAACGTCAATGTGCTGATCATTATTAGCGATTGTGGAACCCACCTTGATTATATTGCCACAACTGCACTTAAAACTAACCTCATGATAGTGAGGATGAGTATCGGTTTTCATGAATTTTCCTCATAAATAAAATCATGAGAGTTTATCCTATCTTTGAGTATTTTTGCAATGTATTTTGCCTGCCACAAGTGTATGTTTGTGCTTTTAGGATTAAACTTAATTTTTTGACATAATTTCCACTATCACGGGCGCGTGATCAGAGGGCCTTTCCCATTTTCGCGGCGCTTTATCAATGGATGAACGTTGACAAATATTTTTTAAATCTTGGCTGATAAGAATGTGATCGATTCTCAGTCCCGCATTGCGGCGAAAACCCAACATTCTATAATCCCACCAACTATAACTTTTGGGTGGCTGCTCAAATAATCGAAAACTGTCTATAAATCCCAATTGAAGCATCTCTTGGAAAGCGTTTCTTTCCAATGTGGAACATAAGACCTTTTCATTCCATAGCAGTGGATCGTGCACATCTTGATCTTCAGGAGCAATGTTAAAATCACCTAACACTATTATTTTTTTATGTTTTTTTACCTGCTCAGACAAATATTGTTTAAAATAATTCAGCCAAGTTAATTTATATTGATATTTCGGCGAATCCGTGGATTCACCATTGGGCATATACACATTGATGATATTAATATTATTAATTTCTGCTGAAATTATTCTATGCTGCTCATCCATGTCAGGTGTTACAATATGGTTTATCTTATCCTTACTGATTATCGCAACACCATTATATGTTTTTTGGCCATTGACACACGAATATGTATACCCTAACTTTTGAATAGCCTCAACGGGGAATAATTGACTTTCACATTTTAATTCTTGCAACGCCAACACATCAGGGTTTTCTGTCTCCAACCATTGTAATACTTGAACAAGTCTTACCTTGATTGAGTTAACGTTCCAAGAGGCAATTTTCATCGGTGAAATTTAAACACTGTAATATAACTCAAATTCTATAGGATGAGTTGTTTCTCTCAGACGTTGAATTTCTTTCCTTTTTAATTCGATGTAGGCGGTAATTAAATCTGTATTAAACACATTACCCGCTAAAAGAAATTCATGATCTAGTTCAAGATGTTCTAATGCTGATTCAAGTGAAAAACAAACACTGCCTAATGATTTAGAATGGTAATTTTGTTCATCGTAAAGATCTTCAGTCACTGCATTTCCAGGGTGTAATCTTTTTTGGATCCCATCTAACCCCGCCATCATCATGGCGCTAAATGCTAAATAGGGATTGGAACTTGCATCTGGGAATCTGACTTCAATTCTTTTTTCGCAAGGATGTACAACATGCGGTATACGAATTGCCGCACTTCGGTTACAAGCACCATAAGCAAGATGGACGGGTGCCTCAAAACCTGGAATTAAACGTTTATAACTATTAGTTGTTGGATTGGTAAATGCATTTAATGTTTTTGCATGTTTTAAGATTCCACCTATATAATACAATGCTAATTCTGAAAGTCCGGCCGTTTCATCACCTGCAAATACATTAACACCATTTTTACTGAGCGATTGATGACAATGCATACCGCTGCCATTATCTCCCACCAATGGTTTGGGCATAAACGTAGCAGTTTTATTAAATTTATGCGCAGTGTTGTGAACCACGTATTTTAAAATTTGAAGTTCATCAGCTTTCCTTAAAAGACTATTAAATCTTGTGCCAATTTCACATTGACCTGCTGTCGCTACTTCATGATGGTGCAATTCGACGGTTAATCCCATTTGTTCCAGGATAAGACACATTTGTGTACGAATATCATGCAATGAATCCACTGGCGGTACAGGAAAATATCCACCTTTGACAATTGGCCTGTGCCCTAAATTGCCTGATGCAAATTCTTTTTCTGAATTCCAAGCCGCCTCGTGAGAGTCGACCGTATAAAATGCAGCATTAATGTTATTTCCAAAACGAACGTTATCAAAAATAAAAAACTCAGGTTCTGGCCCAAAGTAACATTCATCTGCAATGCCGGTCTCTTTCAAATATTTTTCAGCACGTTTTGCAACCGCTCTTGGACAGCGTTCGTAGGATTTTAATGTTGCTGGGTCGAGAACATCACAACGAATATTTAAGGTGGGTACTGTGGAATATGGATCTGATACAGTGGTTGAAACATCTGGCAAAAGGATCATATCAGAACTTGCAATGCTACGCCAACCTGCAATTGAAGACCCATCAAACATTTTTCCCGTTTCAACGAACTCACCATTGATTTGAGAGGAATGTATAGTGACATGTTGTTCTTTTCCTAAGGTATCTGTAAATCTGAGATCGACATATTTAATATGTTCTTGTCGAACATAATCAACTAACTGATGAGCAGATTGGATCTTTGGGGTTTTTTGCATCTCTTGCATTGTTTGGTTCCTTTAAAAATTGATACGAGTCTGACGTTTTTTAATGATAGCAATAATATACGGCGAAGTTCAGAGAATCAAGTGATTAAAAACTTTTTGTAAAATTAAAATATTTGATATAGCAATCACGTTGAAATGCGCATCAGTCAAGTTTTGAACTTTTTAATAATCAAATGTAAAATTTTTATTTGATATACTTGACTTATTTTTTAAGTAAGATAAATTTTAAGGCATATATTAACTTTAAGGAATTTACATATGTTTGGTAGCGACGATGATTCTTCTCATGAATACCAAAAATCAAGTGATTCCCTTGATAATTCATTTAAGCATTCTGAGGGAAGTACGACGCATACTGGAAATTATATAAATTTTCAATATGAGGAATTTGATAACGATGAAGCAGATAATGAGCGGCGCCTTTCCAACCTTGCTGATTCACTTGTAAACGCTGTAATTAAGGATAATATCGATGTTGTGAGAGAATACTTGCAACATCCAGAGATAGATGATTTCATTGAATATGGAAGTGAAGATAAAACAGCACTTGACGTAGCAATAAAACATGAAAGAATAGATATAATTAAACATTTTTTCAACGTAAAACCTGAACTATTTCACACCACTCAAAGAGTCCCCCCGCTACACAATGCGGTAGCATTGGATAAACTAAATGTGGCTAAATTGCTGCTAAAAGAAGGCGCAGTTCTAAATATTAATCAGAGATATGATATTGGAACACCTTTGCATCATGCTGCAACCAAGGGTTGCTCTGAAGACATGATTCAGTTTTTAATAGAAAATGGTGCTGATATAAATTCCCAAGATGCGCCATGTGAACGAACCCCTTTGCATTGTGCGATAAAATTTGGGCATGAAAAAGTGGTTAATATTTTAGTAAACACGGACAACATTAATCTTAATTTATACGATGATGAGTTTAATACTCCGCTTCAAATTGCTCAAGATAATGCTAAAGAAAAAAAAGAGCAAAAAAATATTGGGGCGGCAAATCGAATGATAAATATCTTAATTAAAAATGGCGCCACAATACACATTAAAAATGATGAGTTAAAAGTTTCTCCCAGTTCTTTACGAAGAGCCACGCGCAAGTCAACATCAGACTCAACACCTTCATTACTGTTTACCGCTTCAGCTGACAGCCTTCCTGTAAAAGGTGAAAGCAAAAAGTCTCCTTCTCCTGGAAAGTCACCAATAGTGACTCCTAATACCTTTAATAACGTAGCTAAGATACTGTTATCACGTAAAAGTGAGCGGCGGCTTCACTGCAGTATATTTGGTAATAATGAATCTTCTCAACGAGCCTCTACAACGACATCAAACACAATGGAAACAACCACTACTACTACAACTACTACAACGAGTACAACCACAACAACTACAACGACTGTGATTCCCAAAATTTAACATTTTATTGCGTTAATTTAAATTTGAGACAACAATGTGGTTTATATCTTTATTGAAGCGTAAGAAATGAAATCATGTCCTTGTGGTTCAAATGTTCCTTATTTTGATTGCTGCAACAGATTTATCAGCACAGAAAAATCTGCGCCCACAGCAGAACTCCTGATGCGCTCTCGCTATACAGCATACACACAAGCTGAATTTGGTTATATCAAGCGGACAATGAAAGGTAAAGCTTTACGTCGTTTTAATAAACAAAGAAGTGAAGAAAGGACACATAAGGTAAACTGGCATAAATTAGAAATTATAAAAGTATTTCAATCAGGTAACCGACATTTTGTTGAATTTATTGCTTATTTTTCTATCGATAATAAATCTGAAACATTACATGAGCGCAGTGAATTTCTATTCGAGAATGGTAAGTGGTATTATGTAGACGGTACGATTTTTTCTAATCCATTCACCTTAGGCAGCCGATGAAAAATAGAGCGAATAATAATGTTCGCAAGATATGAGTTGGATTCAATAAGTATACTATTTCCACAACGCTTGTCATCCTGAAAAATTTTCATCGACTGACGTTGAAAGAATAAAAAAATGCGCATGAAAATTTGTTCAGGACCCAGAAAAAAGGGGGTAAAGAACTCCTAAAAAGGTTGTTATTGGTTCCCCAATAAATTTTCGATAACGCTTTTCTTTCTAAACAGTATTTTCATGCGAAAATTTTTGGGGATGACAGGCGCATAGGACAGCTCAGCGCTTGATTTATTTAAGTGCGATTGCCATTACAATACCCCTGCCTCTTCGCATCTTCAATCGTAATAGGTATAGTATTGATTTTTTAAAGAAACCTTACGCTTATGAACATATTAGTTTTTGACATTGAAACCATACCTGACATCGAAAATTGTAAAAAAATCTATAATCTCCAAGATTTTCCAGGAACACAAGTAGAATTGGTAGAAAAAATTCGAGACATTCGCAAAGAACAAACAAACGGCTCAGATTTTATGCGACACCATCTGCATCAAATTATTGCTATTTCGGTTGTACTGCAAACAAAAGATAAAATTAAAGTGTTTTCTGTGGGTGAAGAAAACTCAACCGAGAAAGAAATCATCCAACGATTTTTTGATGGTATTGAAAAATACTCTCCCATATTAGTGTCTTGGAACGGTACAGGATTTGATCTCCCCGTATTACATTACAGAATGTTATATCATGGAATATGTGCACCTAAATATTGGGAAATCGGTGATGAAGACAGCAGTTTTAAATGGAATAATTATCTTAATCGTTATCATTATCGACACACTGATTTGATGGATGTATTATCTTGCTATCAGTCTCGCTCAGCTGCATCACTTGATGATGTTTCAATCATGTTAAATTTACCCGGAAAGTTTGGCATGGATGGCAGTAAAGTTTGGGAGGCATATTCTTCAAGTAAAATACGTGAAATCAGGGAATATTGTGAAACAGACGTCCTTAACACATATTTAATCTATTTGCGATTTGAATTAATTCGTGGAAAATTATCGGAAAGTGAATACATTCATAAAATCGAACAAGTAAAAATATTTTTGAACGACGCAACACATCACCAACACCATTTTAAAGAATTTTTGAAATTATGGAAAAATTAAATAATACATTTCTTTCATTAACAATCTCTGGTATCAACCATGAAGGTCGTGGGATTACACAGGTTGATGGCAAAATAGTTTTCGTTGATCAAGCTTTGCCCGGTGAAATTGTAGATATTGAAATAACAAAACGTCATAGCAAATATCATGAAGCTAAAGTTATCAATATTATAAAGCCGTCGCCTGAGCGCATTTCACCCAAATGCCAGCATTTTAGCATTTGTGGTGGATGTCAATTACAACACTTATCATCAGACGGTCAATTAGAACTTAAAAAAAATAATGTATTGGAACAATTAAAACATATTGGAAAAATAAATATTGATAAAATCTCTTTATTGAATCCCATCATGTCATCTGCTTGGGGATATCGATACAAAGCAAGGTTAAGCGTAAAATACGTGGAGAAAAAACAAAAACTATTAATTGGATTTCATGAAAAAAATGGGAGATACATTGCTGATATTTCACGCTGTGAAATATTACATCCAAAAATTGGTTTAAATATAGAACTACTTAGAAGTTTTATAATCTCATTATCGAATTATAAAAATATCCCTCAAATTGAAATTGCTTGCGATCCTCAACATGAGGCTTTAATTATTCGAAATTTAACTGACTTTTCACAAAAAGATAGAGAAATACTAAAACAATTTGGAATTGATCATGGATTTTATATATATATTCAACCTAATAAGCCGGATCAACTTGAAAAAATACATCCTGGCTCCAACGAAGTTTTTGATTTAAATTATCATCTCAATGAGATCCAATATAAATTTTATCCTACTGATTTTACGCAAATTAATCCTGATATCAATAAACAAATGGTTACTCTTGCATTACAGTTATTAGATTTAAATTCCAAAGATTCTGTCCTCGATTTATTTTGCGGTTTAGGTAATTTTAGCTTACCTATCGCTAAACTTGCCCAAAATGTGACGGGCATTGAAGGTGATAAAAATATGGTTGAACGAGCAAAATTCAATGCGGCACTTAATCACCTATCGAATACGTCTTTTTATACCGATAATTTATTTAAACCTGATCCACAATCATTTTGGCTAAATAAACCATACACGAAAATATTACTTGATCCTCCTCGCACAGGAGCAATTGAAATACTACCTTTTCTCGCCTCTCTTTCGCCTGAACGAATTGTCTATGTTTCTTGCAACCCTGCTACATTGGCAAGAGATGTAGGTGAATTAGCCAATCGGTACGGATTTCATGTTAAATCACTGTGTTTAATGGATATGTTTCCCCAAACTAAACACATTGAGAGTATAATTCTATTAACTAAACAGAAATAAAAGGGTTTCACTATGGCTATCAGTATTTTTGATCTTTTCTCAATTGGTATCGGCCCATCAAGCTCGCATACGGTTGGCCCTATGCGTGCAGCAGTGCGGTTTGTGAATAGTTTAAAAAATAAACCTGTACATAATATCCTTGTAGAAATTTATGGTTCACTTGCACTCACTGGAAAAGGCCATGGCACAGATTCTGCTTTACTTATCGGATTAGAAGGAAATTTACCTCATTTAGTAGATCCAGATACTATACTACCTCGCACAGAATCAATTAAAAAAACAAAAAAAATTCTTATAAATGAAAAAGAAATTAATTTTGATTATGACAAAGATTTTATTTTTCACCGTGATAAATTACTGCCCAAACATACCAATGGCATAAAATTAACCGCATTTGATCATCAACACAATATTATGACAGAACAAGTTTATTATTCAATTGGCGGCGGGTTTATAGTGAGTGATGATGAATTTGGCCATGAAATATCAGAGGTAAAATTGCCTTATCCTTTTGATTCCGCACAAGAACTTTTAGATTTATGCCAGCAACATCATTTAACGATTCGTGATTTAATGTTAGCGAATGAAAAAGCGTTTCGATCGGAAGAAGAAATCAACCAAAATATTTCCAACATAGATAAAGTCATGTCGGATTGTATCGAAAAAGGCTGTAAAACTGAAGGCATTTTACCTGGATTTCTGAAAGTTAAAAGACGCGCTTCTGAATTATATAAAAAATTACAAGTAGAAAACTTTCCCAAACCGACTGAAAACAGTGACGTCATGCACTGGCTTAATATGTACGCTATGGCTGTTAATGAAGAAAATGCATCCGGCGGCAGAATTGTAACAGCACCTACAAATGGTGCGGCAGGTATTATTCCTGCCGTTTTAAACTACTACAAAAACTTCGATAAAAACGTTGATTTTGAAAAAATTAAAACTTATTTTCTCACTGCGGGTGCAATTGCCATTTTATACAAAAAAGGAGCGTCAATATCGGGTGCCGAAGTCGGGTGCCAAGGTGAAGTGGGAGTTGCATCCTCCATGGCAGCGGGTGGAATCACTGCCGTATGGGGCGGCAGTATTTTTCAAATTGAAAAAGCAGCTGAAATTGCCATGGAACATCACCTTGGAATGACATGCGATCCTGTTGGTGGATTTGTTCAAATTCCTTGTATTGAGCGAAATGCCATGGGTTCAGTAAAAGCGGTCAATGCAGCTCGAATTGCTCTGATGGAAGATGAAAACGGTGAGCATAAAGTTTCATTAGATAAAGTGATAGCCACCATGCGTCAAACCGGCAAAGATATGATGAGTATTTATAAAGAAACATCTTTAGGCGGCCTTGCGGCAAATATACCCGAATGTTAATATTTTAGCGCTACATGGAATTGTAGCAGTTTTACGGATGATTAATTTCACAGGAGTGATTTATGGACATGAAGTTATTGTGCACTGTCGCCTTTTTGTTTGCCATGCAAATGGTTCCGTTTTTTGCTTTTAGTCATTATCACCCTGCGCAAACCGTTGTGCAAATGAATAAAAAAGCAGAGCCTGTTACAGCTCTAGCTATTAATCAATTATTAAATAATTCAACGAAAAAAGACGACGATTCAACTTCCAATATAGAAAGGTTTTAATTCTATTGCGTACAAGCTAACTGCGCTTTAACCATCGGCCCAAGAAATTCATCTATATTTTTTGACGAAATAGAAATACAAGAATTTTCAACTATCTCATATAATTTTTTAGAAGCAACCCGCATATAAGGCGACTTAAATGGCATAGAAGATTCACTCGTTAATGTGTAACTTTTTAGGTGAGAACTAGCAAAAGATATTTTAAATTTACACTCAAAACAATCTTCTAATAGTGTCATTTTGTTTTCAATTTCATGAAAATATTTCTTTTGTTCTTGTGTAACAGTAAAAATATAATCTTTGTCTATTGCATTATTATTCAACATTATAGAATACAATTGATTTACTTTGATTATAGAAGGGTTATCTCGAGCTAATTGGCTTAAGGCTGATTTATCAAGCAATTTCAGTTTAGCCGCAACAATAATTGCATGAAAATTATATAAATTTAAACTTTCAGGATCCGAATCATGTTTTTTTGAATTATTTATTTCAGCGAGCCCTTTTTCGAAATTGACCAAATAAATAATACCTTGGTTATTTAATATCCATTGGATTTCTGAATTGTTCGATAAAAAATCTACTTCCGTTTGCTCTTGGATAGGTATATATGAAACGTCATTTTCGAAAACACTATAATTATTTGAGCTATTATTGTTGTTTAAATTAATATAGCCAAACACACCGCCTGTACTGCAAAGTAGCTGAACTGTTCCTTTTTGCATCGCGTCTATTGCAAAATTTAAGGGCGTTTGAGAATGACGATTTACTATGTTAGCGTAAGCCCCCTTTGCTAACAAAAGATTAATCGCATGTGTCATGCCATTTTTTGCAGCATAATGTAAAAGTGAATTATAACTCTCATCTTGACCACAATAATTAACATTTTTTACATGCGGTAATAAACTAGGAACTATTTCTCGAATGTTATATCGAGTTGCATGAAGCATCGCATCATCATATTGCTCATACAACACATGCTCTAATAATTCTACAGAATGTGAACTCACTGCTTCATTAATCAAATGATTATCTGTTATTAATATTTCTTCCCATAATCCTTGTTGCGCATACTCTAATATATTGGTTTTGGATTGGGTTAGATTGATATACTCTGCAGCCATGTTGTTTCTCCATTATCTAATTAAAAAACCAACCTTGAAATATAAAAAATAATACCTGGGAATAGTCCAAAATACAACACTCCGATTCCACTTAATGTCACAATTACACTACCGGATATTTTATAACGAAAAGAATTTATATTGGAATTCTCATCAATTGATTCAAAATACATTACTTTTACGATATTAATATAGTAATAAGCGCCAATAACAGATAACACAATTGCAACAATAGCCAGCCATACAAGATGAACATGAATCAATGCTTGTAATACTGTCATTTTTGCAAAAAATCCAATTGTGGGCGGAATACCTGCCATTGAAAATAAAATTAAAAGAAACATAAAAGCTAACCAAGGGTTACGCGAATTTAATGCCTTTAAATCTGAAATTTCTTCAATTTCTTTATCACGGCTAAACAATGTTAATAACGCAAATGCTCCAATAACCATTAATGCATAAGACAACATGTAGAATAATGATGCAGCATACCCTTCTTTTGTTCCCGATAAAATGCCTAAACTTAAATATCCCATGTGTGCAATAGAAGAATAGGCAAGCAAACGCTTAAGATTAGTTTGAACAACCGCTGCTAAATTTCCTAAACCCATTGAAACTAAACTTACAATAATTAAAATTTCCTGCCACTGTGGTTGTAATATAGGTAAGTTGTATACTAATAATCGATAGGCCATTCCTAATGCAGCAATTTTCGGTGCAGCACTGATAAATAATGTTATCGCTGTGGGCGCCCCGGTATACACATCTGGCACCCATAAGTGAAATGGCGCTGCACCCCATTTAAAAACAATCCCTGTGATGACAAACACTAAGCTAAAGATCAATAATAAATTATGAGCAGGATTTAAGGTTATGGCGCTCATATCTAAACTATTGGTTGCACCATATAACATTGACAAGCCATATAACAATATTCCAGAAGCTAATGCGCCCATCACAAAATATTTCATGGAAGCTTCAGAACCCGTTGGAGAATCTTCCCATAATGCGACAAGCGCATACACAGGTAAAGCAGATAATTCTAAGGACAAAAATAAAACAATAAAATGGTGTGATGAAACCAACAATAACATCCCTAAAATTGCTAACAGACTCAATAAATAAAATTCTGCGGCAGGAATTTTTCGAGAATGAATATAATCTTTAGAAGACCAAAAGACAAAGATACTTGAAATTTCTATGAGAATTTTAAGCAGCGAGGCAAGAGGATCTAATATAAAACTGTTGTTAAATAATAAAACTGTGGGATGCTTAAATAAACAGATGTTGCATACCAAGAGAATAAATAAAGTCGTCTGACTTAAATAATAAATCACATTTTTTTGTTTTGATTTTAACATCAAATCAATTAGCAAAATGATACACGTCATCCCTATCAAAAATATTTCAGGAAATATCACATTCATATTTACAAAACCCCATGCACTTCAAAATGCGAAAAGAGAAAAGAATATTTTCCGGCAATGGCGCGAAAGACTCCGTTTTTCTCAGCTTTATTTGCCTTAAAAACATTCTCTTTTCTTTTCATTATTTGTCGTTTTAAGTGTAATAAATGTTTCATCTTCATCTCATACTACTTTTGTCTGTAAACTTAAAACCAACAAATGATCGACTGTTGCGCCCATCATGTTGAGTAATGGCATTGGATAAACACCCAATATCACAACACCTAAGGTTAATAGAGTGAATAATATTTTTTCTCTAAAATCTATGTCAGGCATAGTAGAAATTTGAGCATGCGCACAATCACCAAAAAATACACGTTTATACATCCACAGAGTGTATGCTGCGCCTAATATCAATGTGGTTGCTGCAAAAGCTGCAATGGCAGGGCTTGCTTGAAATCCACTTAATATAATCATAAATTCGCCCACAAATCCCGATGTTCCTGGAAGCCCTGCATTTGACATTGCAAAGAGCATAAAGAATGCAGCAAATATAGGCATAGAATTTGCAACGCCGCCAAAATCTTTTATGTTTCGGCTATGTAAGCGTTCATACAATATTCCAACACCTAAAAACATGGCCCCCGAACTAAATGCATGAGATATCATTTGCACCATTGCACCTTCTAAACTCATGTATGCATTTTTAAGATCGCCCGTATTACTAATAATGATAAACACCATAAAACAGCCTAACACTACAAATCCCATATGTGCCACAGATGAATAAGCAATTAATTTTTTCATATCGGTTTGTGCGATGGCTACAAAGCCAATATAAGCAATAGCGATCAAAGATAAAACTATCATGAATATATCTAATACATGTGAAGCATCGGGAGTAATAGGTAATGTGAATCGTAAAAATCCGTATGCGCCAAGTTTTAACATAAGCGCTGCTAAAACAATTGAGCCTCCAGCAGGTGCTTCTGTATGCGCATCAGGCAGCCAGGTATGTAATGGCCACATCGGTACTTTCACCGCAAAAGCAAATAAAAATCCCGTGAAAATCCACATCTGTTGTGTCATGCTTAATTTGATGTGATAAAAATCAAAAATATTAAAAGAAGAAATTGAAGACAGATGATTAAGATAAAGCAAAACCACTAAAAGAAGCGCTGATCCAAAAAAAGTATATAGAAAAAATTTAATGGAAGCATAAGATCGATTCGCACTCCCCCATATTCCAATACTTAAATACATAGGAATCAACATGGCTTCCCAAAAAACATAAAACAAAATGGCATCCGTGGCAGCAAAAACGCCTATGACCAAGCCTTGCATGATCAAAAACGCAGCCATGTATTGTGCTACTTTTTCATGGATAGTATTCCAAGCAGCAATAACCACTAATAATGTTGTAAATGCAGTCAACATGATTAGCGGTGCTGAAATACCATCCACGCCCAAACTGTAATGGATGTTATAAGGAAGAATCCACATTAAATTTTCTTGAAATTGCATTTGATAAGTATGATTATTAAAATAAAAATAAAGCGGTAAACATAACAACAAGGTCAATATAGACGTAATGAGCGCGATCCAGCGTGCTTTATTTGCATTTTTGTCCCCGCCCGTTAATAAAATAAGCACAGCACCCAAAATTGGCACCCAAATTAAAAGACTCAATAATATTTTTATAAAATCATTTAACATTAAATATCATCCAACCTAAAAACGCTAATAAACCCACCGCCATGATTAAAACATAGTGATATAAATACCCTGATTGTAATCTTCGAGTGATAGAAGAAAATTTAGAAACAACTCTTGCAGATCCGTTAACGAAAATATCATCGACAATTTTAATGTCGCCTATAAGAAAACATTTATTTGAAAACCATCTTGCAAAAGGCATTATTATTTTTTCGTTTAATAAATCAAAACCGTACTTATTAATAAGTATTTTATAGATTAATGAAAACTGTGAAGATAATTTTCCCGGCCATTTTGGAAATACACGATAAAAAACCCAGGCGGTAATTATACCCGCAAATGCTAAATATAATGCATAAGAATCTGTTATTGCTGACATTGTCATTGACAATTCACTATTTACATCCAGTCTGCCTATCACATTATGGAGGGGTAGTACAAAAATGCTATTACCAAATCCATTGTTAAATATAAGAGGCTCTATCAAATACATCCCTGCTATCAAGGAAGGAACAGCTAAAAGAATTAAGGGTAAAACAATTTGCCAAGACGATTCGTGCAAATGTTTTCGAGTATCATCATTAAATTTTTCTTCTCCATAGAATGTCATAAAAAATGCCCTGAAAATATAAAGCGGTGTAATAAAAGCACCTATGACAAGACAAAACTGTGCAAACCCTGCACAAGTTAACGTGGACTCATGAAGACAATCAATAATTATGTCTTTTGAATAAAACCCAGAAAATGGCGGAATACCACTTAATGCAAGTGCGCCAATTAAAAATGTGATATAAGTAATGGGCATGTATTTTTTTAAATTCCCCATTCTTCGCATATCTTGTTCATGATGTAAAGCAACGATGACTGATCCTGCAGCTAAAAACAAAAGTGCCTTAAAAAACGCATGCGTAACAAGATGAAATATTGCTGCAGAATAAGCTGATGCACCTAACGCCGTAACCATGTATCCTAATTGAGATAATGTGGAATATGCGACTACCCGTTTAATATCATTTTGCACCAATGCAATAATACCTGTAAATAATGCTGTACTTGCGCCTATCACTAAAATGGTATTTAAAGCAATTGTAGAATGTTCATAAAGTGGAGACAATCTTGCGACAAGGTAAATTCCAGCAGTCACCATAGTTGCAGCATGAATTAATGCAGAAATGGGTGTGGGGCCTTCCATGGATTCTGGAAGCCAGATGTGTAATGGCATTTGTGCAGACTTTCCCATTGCTCCCATAAAAATCAATAAACAAACCACCGTTAAAACATGCGGTGAAAATTGCGATACACTATTAAACACCTGTAACAAATCTAATGTTTTTGTATAATCTAATATTGCAGCTATGCCTAAGAGAAAACCAAAGTCTCCTACGCGATTGATTAAAAATGCTTTTAAACTTCCAAAATTTGCGGACTCTTTTTTAAACCAAAATCCGATTAAAAGATATGAAACTAAACCCACACCTTCCCATCCAAAATATAACTGTAAAAAATTATTAGCTGTTACCAGCATCAACATTGCAAATGTAAATAAAGAAATATAACTAAAAAACCGTTGATAACCAGGATCATCTTTCATGTATCCCATACTATAGATATGCACAACAAGAGAAATAAATGTCACAATAGTCATCATGACAGCAGATAATCTGTCAATTAAAAATCCAATGTAGAAGTTAAAATAACCGCATAGTCCCCATTGATAAATATTGGTACTAGTTTGAATATCAGAAGGTGAAGAAAATACCACAAATAAAATTTTAACCGCACATATAAAAGATATAAACACACCCATAATGGTAATGCTATGCGCAAATTTTCTGCCAAATCGTTGGCCTAATAATCCTGCACAGATCCCCGCGATAAGCGGCGCTAAAATAATACACAGTGCAACTTTAGATAACATAAAGTCTCATCCAACGAAAATATTTTTTTCTCAAAGCGTGAAATGTATTTAACATTTTTAACCTTCTAATCGATTCATTTGGGTAATATCAATATTTTTTTGTTTTCTAAACAATACCATCAAAATGGCCAATCCAATCGCAGCTTCTGCAGCAGCAATCGCTAAAATAAAAAAGACAAATATTTGCCCTGCAATATCATGGTTATAATGTGAAAATGCAATTAAATTTGTATTGACTGCCAATAACATGAGTTCTATTGACATGAGTAATGTAATAATATTTCTTCGACTAATAACAATACCTGAGATACCCAGCCCAAAGAGTATTGCGGCGACAATTAAATAAGCATTTAATGACATAATTTCCTCATGCTATTTTACTAACCTCACACGATCTTGTTTTTTTACTTTGATTTGCTCATCAATATTCTGCTGTTTTTTATGCGTCACGGGAGCTGTTAATGTAAGGCTAATGGCAGCTATCATCGCAGCTAATAGAATGACAGCAGAAATTTCAAAGGGTAAGGCATACTGTGTATATAATACCCTTCCAAGTTCAACTGTATTAGCAACCGTCGATGTTACCTGTGAATTATCAATAGGGTGTATTAAAACAGAACCATTGAGCGCAGTAATTAAAATACTTGCCAATAACGCAGAAATAACGAACCCTAAAGGAATATAGAATTTTTTATATCGTGATTCAGTTTCTTTAAACCCAATGTTTATCGTCATGACCACGAATAAGAATAACGTCATGACAGCGCCAACATAAACTAAAATTAATACCAATGCTAAAAATTCAGCTGACAATAATAGCCATAACCCTGCGGCAGCAAAAAAACAGACCACTAAACTTAATACGCTTCTAACAGGATGTTGTAACGTTATCACAAGAAACGCTGACAAGATTAATAATGTTGAAAATCCAAAAAATAATAGATTGGGTATAAGAACTTGCAGATCTGGCATATTCATTTATCTGTACCTTTCATCTGCTTTTCTATCTTTTGCAATTTCTTTTTCATATTTGTCACCAATAGCTAGTAATTTTTCTTTTGTCATAATTTCTTCGCCGCGATTTTCAAAATGAAAATGTTGAAATCCTGTTTCAACAATGGAATCCACCGGACATGATTCTTCACAAAATCCGCAATAAATACACTTAAATAAATCGATTTCATATTTTGTTGTTCTTCGAGAACCATCTTCTCGAGGTTTGGAATCAATGGTTATGGCAAGCGCAGGGCAAACGGCCTCACATAATTTACAAGCAATACAACGTTCTTCACCATTGGGATAACGCCTTAATGCATGTAACCCTCTAAATCGTGGTGAACGTGGTGTTTCTTCTTCAGGGTATTGCAGTGTAATTTTACGGGAAAATAAATGGCGCCCGGTTAACATTAAACCTTTTAACAATTCCCATAAAAAAAATGTTTTAAAAAAATGTTTTAACATAATGCTCTTCAGTTCAATAACTTTAATTCTACACCCAATGCCACTAAGACGATCCAAATTAATGTCACGGGTATCAATATTTTCCAACCCAGGCGCATGATTTGATCATATCTATATCGAGGTAACGTTGCCCTAAGCCATAAATAAATAAATAAAAATACGCCTGTTTTTATCATTAACCACACTATCCCAGGTATAGGCGCAAATAAACTGTTTAATACAGGCAATCCTTCAAAGGGTGAAAGCCATCCACCCATAAAAAGAAGAGAGGCGATGACGGATATTAAAATCATATTTGCATATTCAGCAAGAAAAAATAATCCAAATGTAATACCGGAATACTCCACATGGAATCCCGCAACGATTTCAGACTCACCTTCTGCAACATCAAAAGGGGCTCTGTTCGTTTCTGCCACTCCTGAAATCCAATACACCACAAATAATGGAAATAATGGCAACCAATACCAATGCCAGAGTCCGCCGCTTTGATGCAGCACTATGGTTTGTAAATTCATGCTGCCAGCGGCAAGAAGAACTCCTACGAAAGCAAAACCCATCGGAATTTCATAGGAAATGGTTTGCGCGGCTGACCGTAAAGCACCTAAAAATGCATATTTGGAATTAGATGCCCACCCTGCCGTTAACACTCCATAAACTCCTATTGAACTCATGGCAAATAAAAATAAGACGCCAGCATTAATGTCGGCGAGTACAATATGAGGTTGAAATGGAATAACGCTCCAAGCCGCAAGAGAAGGCGCAATGGATAATATAGGTGCAACTAAATATAAAAAACGATTAGATGCAGAAGGTATAATGATTTCTTTAAATAGCATTTTTACAACATCAGCTATGGGTTGCAACAACCCCCTTAATCCTACACGATTAGGCCCTATTCTATCTTGCATATACCCAATGACTTTTCTTTCAAGGAATGTCAGATAAGCCACCACAAATAATAATGGTAATACGATCATGAATATTTTTATGACCGTAAATACGGTGTAACCTAAAACAGAAGATAACGTTAACATATAACAACTCCTGCAGGCATCCAAATACAATTATCTGCAATAGTATTATCAATTTTAATCAGTTGTTGGATTTCCTTTTTCCATGCGGAAATGACATCTTTATGTTGATTTGCAGTAGTTTCATTAATTTTAATTGCATTAAGCGATTCATTTGCAGATGAATGCAGCAGTGATTGTGAGCGTCTAACGAGCGAATCCGTTTGATAAAGTGTCCATTCTGTAATATATTCTAAGGACTTCATCTCACCCTCGTATCGGAAAGATTGACTTGGAAATAAATCAAGAGATTTTTGTTGAAAAGCATATTTACTTTCAAAACGACGATTAAATTCAGACTGAATTTCTTCCAGCGTATTATAGTGATAGTTGCCTAATACACGTAAAATTTTCCATGCAGGGCGTGACTCCCCAAAAGTTGGCACAGCCGCTTTAAAAGATTGCATTTTACCTTCAAGGTTAATATATGTTCCGCTATTTTCTGCATACAGCGAAATAGGTAGTAATACTGTTGCATATTCTAAAAGTGAGGATGACTTAAATGCTGATAAGGCAATCACAGACTGCGCATTTTTCAATGCAGAGTTTGCTAACAATGGATTTGCAATATCAATGTCAGGATCAAGATTGAGTAAAATATAAGCTTTAAGTTTTGCTTTTAATGCTTCTTGGACACTATAACCTATTGAAAGAATACTTTGCCCCATTTCTTTTCTATGTGGCACCATACCAGAAAGCCAAGCACCTGAACAGTTTGCACCCTGCGTAATAAAACCTAATTTAGTTTGATATTTATCTGCAAGTTTTTTTGCATAATGACGTATCTTTGACGCATTTGGATGATTAAACGCAAGTTCACCTAATAAAATCACTTTTTTGGATGAATGGATAGATTGAAATTGTTCTGCCCATAAAGTCTCTTTAGAAAGCATTTCCAACATTTTTAGAGGAGAAACAATAATTTTATTTTCAACACCAAATGCAAATTCAAAATCTGCAGGGTTAATACATAGAATTTTTGCTCCTTGCAAATATGCTTTTCGAATTCGATGAGCGATCAAGGGATTTTCGTGATTAATGTGCGACCCAATGATCACAATTAAATCTTGTTCTTGTATTTCAGCTATCGATATTCCTAAAGACGGAAATAGCGGCATAAGAGATTGATCTTGTTGGGCATCTAACTCGTGTATTCGATGATCAACATGATTACTGCCCATATCACGCAGCCATTTTTGACACAAATAAAATTCTTCACAAGTGGAGTTAGGTGATGCAAATGCGGCAATTTCATTTGGATTAGATAGACTGATTTCATTAAGTTGTTTGAGTGTAAAATCAATTGCTGTTGTCCAATCGGTTTCAATCCAAGCATTATTTTTTTTAATCATAGGAACCGTTAAGCGATCTTGATTATACAATCCTTCATAACTAAATCTATCTCGATCAGAAAGCCATGTTTCATTGATTTCTTCATTTTCTTTAGGGACCACTCGTTTAACTATATTATTGTGAATATGTAAATAAACATTTGCGCCTAAGCTATCATGCGGCGCAATAGATTCTGCTTGTGTCAATTCCCATGCTCTTGCTGTAAATCGAAAGGGCTTTGAAGTTAATGCACCTACAGGACATAAATCAATAATGTTTCCAGAAATTTCAGATTTTAATGCATGATATTTTAAGTATGTTCCAATTTCCATTCTATCGGACCTGCCGATGGTTCCAAGTTCTCGAACACCTGCAATTTCTTGGCCAAATCGGACACAACGTGTACATTGGATACATCGCGTCATTTCTGTTGCAACGAGTGAACCTAGGTTCTCGTCTTTGACAGAACGTCTTGCTTCTTCATATCTTGAAAAATCGTTACCATATTCCAGTGAGACATCTTGTAATTCACATGCACCGCCTTGATCACAAATAGGACAATCCAAAGGATGATTAATCAATAAAAATTCCATGACCGACTTTTGTGCTTCCTTGGCCAATGCAGATTGTGTATATACTTTCATTCCAGGCGTCACAGGGGTTGCACAGGCGGGTAATGGTTTGGGTGCTTTTTCCACCTGGACAAGACACATTCTGCAATTTGCAGCAACGGAAAGTTTTTTGTGATAACAAAATCGGGGAATTTTTATACCCGCATTGTCAGCAGCTTCAATAATCATCGAACCTTGTGGAATACTTAATAGTTGACCATCGATTTCAATTTCTATTTTTTCACTATTTTCACTCGTACTCATGAGTTATTTTCTCTATTGTTTTCAATGTGCGCGACAAATTCTTCTCGATAGTGTTTAATAAAACTCATCACTGGCATGGCTGCCGCATCTCCTAATGCACAGATCGTTCTTCCCATTATTTTTGAAGCAATGTTACTCAGCAGATCCAAGTCGTTGATATGACCCTTACCGTGCAATATTCTATGTAATATTCTTGACATCCATCCTGTTCCTTCGCGACAAGGTGTACATTGACCACAAGATTCTTCATGGTAGAAATGGGCAATTCTAGATAATACTTCAACCATTGAAGTTGTTTCGTCCATAATTATCACCGCTCCAGACCCCAACATGGATCCCGCTTTAGCAATGGCATCATAATCCATCGTAAGATTCATCATTATTTCACCCGGAAGTACAGGCGCAGATGATCCACCCGGAATGACAGCTTTAAGTTGTCGATTATTTTTCATACCACCCGCCAACTGTAATAAATCTTTGAAGGGTGTTCCTAAAGGAATTTCATAATTTCCAGGTTTATTGACGTGACCTGACACACTAAAAATTTTATATCCACCATTATTTGGAATACCTTGCTCTAAAAACCACTGGCCACCTTTTTCAAGGATAATAGGCACCGACGCAAATGTTTCTGTATTGTTAATCGTTGTTGGCCGGCCATATAACCCAAAATTTGCAGGAAACGGCGGTTTAAACCTCGGTTTTCCAGGCTTACCTTCTAAAGATTCCATTAATGCGGTTTCTTCACCACAAATATAAGCACCCGCACCTAAATGATTATATAAGTCAAAGCTAAAATCGGATCCTAATATGTGTTTACCTAATAATCCTGCCGCATAAGCTTCTTTGAGAGCCTCTTCTGTGCGTTCGAAAGGTTCGTCATATTCCCCTCTTATATAGTTATATCCTACAGTTGCCCCCATAACGTATCCAGCAATTATCATTCCTTCAATCAGTTGATGAGGATTATATCGAAGAATATCGCGATCTTTACACGTTCCAGGCTCTCCTTCGTCAGAATTACACAGAACATATTTTTGACCTGGCGAATATCGAGAAATAAAACTCCATTTTAAACCCGTAGGAAACCCAGCCCCGCCTCTTCCACGCAATGCAGAAATTTTTAGTTCGCTAATAATTTGTTCTGGTGGTATTTTTTCGGTAAGAATTTTTTTTAATATTTTATATCCTCCCGAAGCCTGATAAGTTGAAAGCATCCAAGATTGATCAAGGTGTAATGTTCTAAAACAAATCGCATTTAAATTATTTGTTGTATTCATGTTAACTTATCCAACAGTTGGTCAATTTTTTCTGGTGTTAGTTTTTCATGATACTGATGACCAATTTGAACAACAGGCGCATTCGTGCAAGCCCCTAAACATTCCACCTCTTTCAGTGTAAATTTTTTATCTTGGGTGGTTTCTCCTAGTTGAATGTGTAATTTTTGTTTTAAATGTTGAACTATTTTGTCACACCCAGATAACATGCACGAAATATTCGTACAAACGGATATTTTATATTTACCTACAGGTTTTAATTCCAACATAGAATAAAACGACGCGACTTCAAGTACTGCAATAAATGGCATATCTAAATATTCTGCCACTTTGCGCATTAACTCATCAGTAAGCCATCCTTCGTGATGTTCTTGTACTAATAACAACACAGGCAATACGGCAGATCGCTTTTGATCTACAGGATATTTGCTGATCCAGTGATCTATTTTTTCTTTCAATGATTGAGAAAAGCCTGAATGAGTTGTCATTAGCGATCAATTTCTCCAAAAACGATATCTTGGCTGGCTAAAATTGCAACCACATCAGCCAGCATGTGTCCGCGTGACATTTCATCTAATGCAGCTAAATGTGGAAAACCTGCCGCACGAATTTTAATGCGATAAGGCTTATTCGCACCATCTGAAATGAGATAAACACCAAATTCACCTTTGGGATGTTCGACAGCTGTATATACTTCACCTTCAGGTAAACAATAACCTTCTGTAAATAATTTAAAATGGTGAATTAAGGATTCCATGTCAGACTTCATGTTGACTCGAGAAGGAGGCGTGTATTTGTGATCATCCACCATGACATGACCAGGATTATTTTTTAACCATTCACAGCATTGTTTAATAATATGATTGGATTGCCGCATTTCTTCGATCCTGACTAAATATCTATCGTAACAATCACCATTTTTGCCTACCGCCATAGCAAAATCTAATTTGTCATATACTGCATAAGGTTGTGTTTTGCGCAAATCCCATTCCACATTTGATGCTCGAAGCATGGGCCCTGTGAATCCGAGTGCTTTTGCACGATCACAACCGACAATTCCAATATTGACTGTTCGCTGCTTCCATATTCGATTATCTGTTAATAATGTTTCATACTCATCTATACATTTTGGAAAACGATGTGTGAAATCCGTGATAAAATCTAATAAGCTTCCCTCACGCGGTTGATTTAATTTTTTAATTTCTTTCTCACTGTGCCATTTTGATGTTTTATATTTCGGCATAGAATCTGGCAAGTCCCTGTATACACCCCCAGGCCTGTAGTAAGTTGCATGCATTCTTGCCCCGGAAACAGCCTCATAACAATCCAGTAGATCTTCTCTTTCACGAAAAGTATACAGGAACATACTCAACGCACCTAAGTCGATGGATGTTGCGCCCAACCATAATAAATGGTTTAGAATTCGCGTGATTTCATCGAACATAACACGAATATATTGCGCACGAATCGGCGGCATAATCCCCGCTAGTTTTTCTATCGCTAATACATATCCATGTTCGTTACACATCATGGAAACATAATCTAACCTGTCCATGTATCCAATACTTTGATTATAGGGTTTTGTTTCCGCTAATTTTTCTGTTGCGCGGTGCAATAATCCGATATGGGGATCTGCTCTAACAATCACCTCACCTTCTAACTCCAATACTAAACGCAGCACACCATGCGCTGCAGGATGCTGTGGTCCAAAATTGATTGTAAAGTTATTGATTTCAGACATTAGGCTCTTCTCTTCTTTTTTCACGAATAACTTTAGGCACCAAAATTCGCGGAACAATATCAACGGGTTCGTAAATCACCCTTTGTGATGCCGCATCATATCTGACCTCAACATGACCACTTAATGGAAAATCTTTTCTAAATGGATGACCGATAAATCCATAATCAGTTAAAATTCGTCTGAGATCTGGATGGTGCTCAAAGAGTATTCCAAAAAGATCAAATGCTTCCCTTTCATACCAATTTGCAGAAGGCCAAATAGAAACAACCGACTCTATCATGGGTGGCGCGTCATCTAAGAATACTTTTAATCTTAGTCTACGATTATGATGGATAGATAACAAATGATAACTTAACGCAAACCGAGGTTTATTCCAAGCTGCCTCAGGTTTTTTTATTGAATCTACCGCACGATCAAAGCCTCTTCCTGTTGCTTTGGTTGTTTCCCACTCTGAAATTCCATAATGTAAATAATCAACCGCAGAAATATCTAACAAAGATTCAAAACATAGCTCAGGGTGTGTTTTCAAGGTTTGAGAAACAATTATAAGATTTTTTTTATCAACTTCTAAGGTGATTTCATTTACATCTATAACAATATTATTTTCTTGAATGTAAGAAGAAAAAATAGCGAATAATTTTGTTTTATATGCGCTCAAACACTCTAAGCTCAATGTTTGTTTATTTTCCATGGATTATTTCTCACGCGCTTCTTGACGTCTGATTTTATTTTGTAACTGTATAATTCCATACACCAAAGCTTCTGCAGTGGGAGGACAGCCAGGAACATAAATATCGACAGGAACGATGCGATCACACCCACGCACAACTGAATAAGAATAATGATAATACCCACCGCCGTTTGCACATGAGCCCATGGAAATAACCCATTTAGGCTCGGTCATTTGATCATAGACTTTCCTAAGTGCAGGCGCCATTTTGTTACATAATGTACCTGCAACTATCATAACATCTGATTGTCTTGGGCTTGGTCTTGGAATGACACCAAACCTGTCCAAATCATATCTTGAAGCGAAAGAGTGCATCATTTCAACTGCGCAACATGCAAGTCCAAATGAAACAGGCCACAAAGATCCACCTCTCGCCCAGGCGACTAATTTTTCTAGCGTAGTGACCGCATAACCTTTTTCGTGAAAATCTTTTAGCGCCATTCGAGGGCCCCTTTTGCCCATTCATAGATAAAGCCAACTGTTAATAATAACAAAAAAATCATCATCGCCCAAAAACCTGGCCAACCAATTTCTCTTAAAACAACACCCCAGGGAAATAAGAATGCAGTTTCCAAATCAAAAATGATAAATAAAATAGCTACCAGATAGTAACGTACATCAAAAGGTAAACGTGCATCTTCAAAAGGTGCAAACCCACACTCATATGGAGATAACTTTTCCGAAGACGGTTTTCGCGGACTAACCAAGCTGCCTAATACCATTGGAGCAATGCCGATAAATATTCCAACAGCAATGAATAGTAATATTGGTAAATAATTTGTTAGCACACATGCACCTCATTGTTTATGCACTCCCCTTGAAAAAGGAAGTTTTCACAAAGCGGCGGAGGGATTTTTAATAGCGTCAAAAACCCCCCGACTGCTTCGCAATTTGCCCCTTTTTACTAAAGGACATATATAAAACTGGTGCCGATGGCCGGACTCGAACCGGCACGGAGTTACCCACTACCACCTCAAGGTAGCGTGTCTACCAATTCCACCACATCGGCTTATTCGTTTTTTACTTATTGCTCACTGGCTGGCCAGTTCCTTGTTGATGCTGTTGCAACAATACATCCGGTGTATTTGCTGCTTTTTCTTCTTTAATAGAATGCGCAACAACGACATTAAGCAATAAACTGGATGCAAAAAATAATGCAATTAAAAAAGCAATCACTTTTACTAAAAATGATGTCGAACCTTGACTTCCAAATACTGTTTGAGAAGCACCCGATCCAAAGGCTGCACCAATATCTGACCCTTTTCCTCGCTGCACGAGAATCAATGCCAAAATTAAAAAAGCTATAATTAAATGCAACGCTAATACGATTTGCTGCATAATGTCCTCACTCTAAAACTATATTTATTCATAAAAACCACAGCCGCGATTGTCTGGGAGCGCGGGTCAGATTCTCTTATCACATTGCATGGCAAATTTCTTTAAATTCTCCACCGACAAGTGACGCCCCCCCTACTAAAACACCGTCAATATCAGGCATGGCAAATAGTTGCCTTGCATTGCTGCCTTTTACGCTGCCGCCATAAACTATCGATAACTGCATACCTTTTTGTTCATCCGTATCCATAAATGTTTCACGAATAAATTGATGAATTTTTTGAACATCGTGGGGGTCAGCTGTCAACCCTGTACCAATGGCCCATATCGGTTCATAGGCGATAATTATTTTATCTAAATTCGCCAAAATCTCGGGCGATTTTAACACACTCTCAATTTGAGCCAAGACTTTTTGTTTCGTTCGATGATTTTTATATTCTTCCAGCGTTTCACCTACACATAATACAGGTTTTAATCCCGCACTAAGTGCACGTTGTATTTTCTTAAAGGCAAGCAAATCTGATTCAGAATAATATTGCCTGCGCTCACTATGACCAATCAGTACATATTCACATTTTAAATCTTTCAACATTTTTGCAGATACTTCACCCGTATAGGCACCTTCTTCAAATTCAGAAAGATTTTGTGCACCCCATTTTAGTTGAGAGTTTCTTAACTCCCATGATGTTTTTTCAATATAAATAGCAGGCGGGAAAACGACTACATGTTGATTATCTGGAACCTTTATAGAATGAATATGTTGTAATAACGCATGAATAGTTTGAGAGGAACCATTCATTTTCCAATTACCCATAACGTATTTTTGTCTTGTCACTTTTGCCTCCGGTGCTTACACGATTTTTCATTTGCGAAACAGTATGGCCGCTATTTTAGCGATACTCACTGCACTTGAAAATATTTTAATTACTCATGTTACGCAGAGAGTGCACAAGAGGACAAAGGAATCATCGTTCAGACGAACCCATATCCCTATGATCGTAAAATATATCCCTATATTTTACGGTCTTCACGATGGATTCCTTTGT
>Ga0068855_100001511_pt1 | contig 29144 bp, 24 predicted proteins | sample KBSCornC52_FD_66592 | JGI IMG/M metagenome (GOLD analysis project Ga0068855, IMG submission 66592) | Corn rhizosphere microbial communities from Kellogg Biological Station, Michigan, USA - KBS Corn C5-2 | ecosystem: Host-associated > Plants > Roots > Rhizosphere > Soil ... | reverse complement strand
CTTGCCGTCGAGCTTGAACCGGCCCTTCGCGATTCGATTCGCGACGCGCCCGACCGTCGAGCCAAAAAAGGGATGACCCTTCTCGTAGGCCGCCAGATTGTCGAAACCGAGCACCACGTCGCCCATCTTGCCGTTCTTGTCGGGGACGTGCAGCTCGGTGAGCGTCGCGCCATAGGTCATGATCTTCGCGACCATGCCGTTCCTGTTCGTGAGCGTGTACTGCGTGACGACCTCGCCGTCCTTCAGCTTGCCGAACATCTTCTTTGTGACCCCCCGCTTCGCCGCAGCCCCGGCGCCGCCGCACGCGAGCAGTAATGACATGCCCGCGGCCAGCAGGATTGCGCCACGTTTCATGGAGACCCTCCTCCGGAAAGTGAATCGAGATTGCGCGGAGGCGTGTTGACGCCCCGCGCGCTCTATTTCACGGTGGAGGCCGGGTTTGCCTGCTAATATTGCTGAATTCCCGCGCGGGACTACCTGCCTGGTTCCCCCTTATGGGTTCGATCCCGGCGAAGAAGGTAGATGAGCAGCCCGCCCGCGAGCAGCACGGGCGCGATGATGAGCGCTCCGACGTGCAGAAAGGCGTATACGACGCAGACGATTATCGCGAGCAGGGCGATAAGCAGACCTGTTGTCCAATCCATTTGATTTCCCTCCACGCTTCACCTCTGTTTGGAGAGACGGCTGCGGCTGATCCGATGTTCCGGCGGGGATATGCGGACAGGAATCGTTGGCGACCGTATGGAATTCACAAGGCAATGATCACCACCCGCTTCGCCAGGGACACAGAGTCACGGAGGAGAGCCGCAAGTCAAGTCGCGGTATTGGCCCTGCTCGTCCTCGTCAAATCGGCCCTCGCTACGCCGGATCCCATGTCCCACTGGGCGTTTAAGTCGCCCGTCCGCCCCGCCCGTCCGCAAATCGAAAATCGAAAATCGAAAATCGAGAATCCCATCGATTCATTCCTGCTCCGCGACCTGATGAAGCATGGCCTTGCGTATTCGCCACCGGCGGACAAGCGCACTCTCCTTCGCAGGGTAACATTCGACCTGATCGGTCTCCCGCCGACGCCCGCGGACGTGGACGCGTTTCTTGCCGACACGCGGCCTGACGCATACGAGCGCGTGGTGAATCGGCTGTTGGCGGACTCGCGCTATGGAGAGCGGTGGGCGCGGTACTGGCTCGACACAGCCGGTTATGCGGACAGCGAGGGAGTGCTGGAGGAGGACAAGATTCGGCCAAACGCGTGGCGCTATCGCGACTACGTAATCCGGTCCCTGAACGCGGACAAGGCCTACGACAGGTTCCTTCGCGAGCAGATTGCCGGCGACGAGCTGTCGGACTACCGGAACGCGAAGCAGTGGACGCCCGAGATCGAGGAGGCGGTTACGGCGACGGGATTCCTGCGGACGGCGGTGGACGCGACGCGCGATGACTTCAACGCCCACCAGTTCACGGAATACCAGTACCGGATGATGAACGACACGCAGACGATTCTGGTCTCCACGACCCTCGGCCTCACCCTCCAGTGTGCCCGCTGCCACGACCACAAGTACGAGCCGCTCACCCAGCGCGACTACTACAGCATGCAGGCCATCCTCGCCGGGGCTATCCGGCCGATGGGAAAACTACTCCCAACCAATCGCAGGCAGATTATCGCCGGTACCGCCGAAGACCAGAAGCGCGCCGCCGAGGTGAACGCAAAAGTGGCCACGGCCATCGCGGAGCTTGACAGGCAGAACGCGGTGCTGACATCGGAGTACCGGCTAAAGCTGCTTGACGCGAAGCTGCCATCCATTGCCGAGAGTGAACGTGCACCTCTTCGTGAGGCTGCCATGACCGAACCGGCGAAGCGAACGGCAGCTCAGAAGACGCTCCTCGGCAAGCACAAAGCCATCGTGGAAGCGACGGCCGACGCGCTCGCGGCGGCTTACCCCGATTTCAAGCAGAAGAATGCGGCGCTCCAGCAGGCGAAGGCGGCGGAAGAGGCGAAGCGAATCACGCTGACAGAAATTCGGGCTCTCTACGACCAGGATACCGATGCGCCGGCCACGCAAATCCTGCTTCGGGGCGAGATTTCGAAGCCCGGAGATGCGGTCACGCCCGCGATCCCGGCCGTGCTGGAGGACAGGCGGCATCCGTTCACGATTCCCGCCGTAGTAAAGGGAGCCGCGACCACCGGCAGGCGAACGGCTCTGGCAGAGTGGATAACGCGGCCGGAGAACCCCCTGACAGCGCGCGTAATCGTGAATCGAGTCTGGGCGCACCACTTCGGCGTAGGGATCGTTCCAACGGTCGAGAACTTTGGCCGCTCCGGCGCCGCACCCACGAATCAATCTCTCCTCGACTGGCTGGCAATTCGATTTGTGGACGGATCCGAATCGGGCATGGGCTGGTCACTTAAGAAGCTCCATCGCCTCATCGTTACCAGCGCGGCATACCGGCAGTCGTCCGCGCTCAACGTAACAGCGGCGAAGTTCGACCCGGAAGACCGGCTTCTCTGGCGGCAGCGGCAGAAGCGGCTGGAAGCGGAGGTGATTCGTGATTCCATGCTGTCGGTGACGGGCATGCTCGATTCGTCGATGTATGGGAAGCCGGTGGGCGAGGAGGCGCGCCCGACGGGCGAGATCGTGGCGGCGGGCGAGGAGAAGTCGGGCCGAAGGTCGATTTACCTGCTGGTGCGGCGCTCCAAACCCGTCACGCTCCTCAACACGTTCGATGCCCCGGTAATGGAGACGAACTGCACGCGGCGAATCACCTCCACCACGGCCACACAGGCGCTGGCGCTCATGAACGGCGGATTCGTGACATCGCAGGCCGTTCGCTTCGCCGAGCGCCTTACAAAAGAGGGAGGAACTGCGCCGGAATCGCAGATCGCGCTGGCCTACCGACTGGCATTTAACCGAGCCGCGACGGCGCGTGAAGCGACCAGCGCAACCACATTCCTGGCGGCGCAGGCGGCACGGTATGTTGCCGCCGGCAGGAAACCCGAGGAGGCCGGGAAGTCCGCGCTCGCCGACTTCTGCCAGGCGCTGTTGAGCGCAAATGAGTTCGTCTATGTTGACTGAGCGGCTGTACGGGAGAACCCGATGACCGAATTCGACCTGTCGGCGAGGGAGCGGCTGCTCCAGCTCGTTTCGCGGAGAGAGCTCTTCTCGCGGCTGGGAATGGGCGCGGGCGTCTGGGCGCTGGCAACGCTGCTCGGAGAGGAGCAGGCGCGGGCGGAACCTCACCCAACCCCCTCCTTCGCAAGGAGGGGGCTTGCTGCCCGGCAGCCGCACATTGCGGCGCGCGCGAAACGGGTTATCTACCTCTTCCAGAACGGCGGACCGAGCCAGGTCGACCTGTTCGATCCGAAGCCGGAGCTGAAGGCGCGCGAAGGGCAGAAGCCCGGCAAGGGTTACGTCAACGATGTCGATGCGAAGAAGACCGGGGTCTGGCTGGGAAGCCCGTTCAAGTTCGCGAAGCATGGGCGGAGCGGGATGGAGCTGACCGAGCTGCTTCCGCAACTCGGGACGCACGCCGACGAGATCGCCGTGATTCGCTCGATGGTCTCCGAGCACGAGAACCATGAGCAGGCCTGCTGCCATATGCACACGGGGATGCCGCAGGCCGGCCGGCCCACGATGGGCGCATGGGTTACCTACGGCCTCGGAACGGAGAATCAGAACCTCCCTGCATATGTCGCGCTGCTTCCGCCCACCGGTCTGCCGGTAGATGGCGCGCGAAACTGGTCGAGCGGATGGATGCCCCCGGTCTACCAGGGTATGCCGGTACGGTCCACCGAGCAGTCGCCCATCCTCAACCTCGACCCGCGCGCGCCAAGAGACGCGGCCGACGCGCGCCTCCGCTTCCTCCAGTCGATGAACCGCGACCACTTCAACGCGCACCCGGACAATCTCGAGCTGGAGGCGCGTATCGCCAACTTCGAGCTGGCAGCCCGCATGCAGGTCGCCGCCACGGACGCGCTCGACCTCGGAACGGAGCCCGATTCGATCAAGAATCTCTACGGCCTCGACAAGACCGAGACGGCGACGTATGGCCGGCAGCTACTCATGGCGCGCCGGCTGGTCGAGCGGGGCGTGCGATTCGTGCAGGTGATGGTGGCCGGACAGCCGTGGGATACCCACTCGGACAACGCGAATCAGCTTCGGACCCTCTGCCGCGGAATTGACGGGCCTGTCGCAGGCCTCCTCACCGACCTTCGCCAGCGCGGCCTGCTGGACGATACGCTGGTCATCTGGACGGGCGAGTTCGGGCGCACTCCGTTTGCGGAGGGGAAAGACGGGCGCGACCACCACAAGCGCGGATTCAGCCTCTGGGTTGCCGGCGGGGGAGTGAAGGGCGGCGTGACGCACGGCGCGACGGACGAGTTCGGCTACAACGCCGTGCAAGATGTGGTGACCGTCGCCGACTTCCACGCGACGGTCCTCCACCTGCTCGGCCTCGACTTCCGCCGCCTCACATTCCACTACGACACACGCGACCAGCGCCTCACAGACGTTGCCCCCGCGAAAGTGGTAGAGCCGATTCTGGCGTAACGCAATCCCATGCTCATCGGGTACGTTAGCGATGAAGACTACTCGGCAATCGCGGACGCGGCGGTGGAGTTCGACCGGGGCGGCGAGACGGTTTATGTCACGCGTTCGACGGCGCGGGGAGCGATCTTTGCGGAACTGCCCACGGGGGATTACCGAGTCACGATTCAGAATCCGGGATTCGGTTCGAAGCGCTCCTGGCTCACGATTCACGAATCCCGACCCCAATCTCCCCACCAATTCCGGCTCCTCTCCGACCGCCTGATCGGTTACGTCTGGCCGAAGTGGCGCCGCTCCGGGGAGAGGGGCGAGTTCCGGGTTCATTCCGTCGAGCCTTATCACCTCAGCCTCTGGCGCTACGGGCTCGAGAAGGAGTTGGTGCGGCAGATCGGATGGTTCGACGCCCACGGCCCCCGCACGATGATGCAGATAACACCGGACGGCGACTATTCGCAGACCGGGGTGCATTGGAATCGCCTCGGATGGGGCAGCCCGCACCATACGCAGCTTGTCGACGCTCCCGAGCGGTCCGGCCTCTACTACTTTCACGCGCGTGGAGAATCCGGCGCGTTCTTCTCTTTTCCCTGGGTGGTCGCGCCAGCCCGGCCGGCGAATGGCGTCGGCGTGCTCGCCTCGACGAACACCTGGAATGCCTATAACGCGTTCGGCGGACGGTCCAATTACGTGAACGCGCGCGAACTGCCGCCGGAGCCAACGGTCAATGCGCGCCAGGACCTTCAGCGGTATCACGGCGGCGCCTACGACGAGTGGCTTTACGGCGATTTCGAGTACCAGCCGCTCTCTTTCGAACGCCCGGAGCGCGGCAATCACGTCCCGGAGCACGTCAGAGCCACGAATCCCATTGCCGGCCGCGACGCCTGCCACCTGGCTCCCGCCGAGTGGCGTCTGCTGGCGTGGATGGAGCGCGAGGGCTTCGCGTACGACCTCTACAGCGAGTGGCAGCTTCACGACGGCACGCTCGATCTATCATCGTATCGCGTGGTGGTTCTATCGACCCATCCCGAATACTGGTCCCGCGAGATGTACGAAAGAGTAAAGGATTGGGTCAACCGCGATGGCGGAAAGCTGGTCTATCTGGGTGGGAACGGAATCAACTGCGAGGTCGAGCTCCTCGATGGCCACCGGTTGCGCTGCCTCACCCGAGTACCTTCCGCCGGTGAATCGATGGGCGGCGCCGAGCTGGAGAGCCGCTTTCATCGCACCGTCGAGAACGAGGCGAACCTGCTCGGCGTCGTCTGTACGGACGCAGGAATCATGACGGCCGCGCCCTATCGCGTCGAGAGGCCAGACCACTGGGTCTTCGAGGGTACGGGCCTCCGCGATGGCGATACGTTCGGTCATGCCAGCCTCCACGAGCGCGTTCCCGGCGGCGCTTCCGGCCACGAGACAGACAAGCGGAGCCGGTTCTCGCCGCCCGGCACGGTTCTGCTCGCGAAGGGTCTGAACCCTGACGAGGGCGGCGCGGAGATGGTCACGTACGAAACCGAATCCGGCGGAGCGGTGTTCTCCGTCGGCTCCATCACGTGGCCCTCCTCGGTCCTTATCGACGAACATGTCTCGCGAATCACCCGCAACGTCCTGACCCGCTTCCTGAGGCAGGACTGAACCGCGAAGGCGCGAAGAACGGCTGCCCGACCGCGAATAACGCGAAAGAGGCCGAAAACGGCAACCTTTCTACTTCCCATTCGCGACAATTTGCGTTATTCGCGGTGAGAATCCCGCCGTTGACGTTCTTTGCGCTCTTCGCGCCTTCGCGGTTCAGATTTATTTGCATGAAGATTACGAGAATTGAAACGATTCCTGTCCTCGTGCCGATCAAGCCGGAGTTGGCGATTCGGTTCAGCGGTGGTTTACACGACGTGTCGCCTTTCCTTGTCGTGAAAGTGCATACGGACGAGGGGATTGTCGGGCTCGGGGAGGTGTCGTGTACGCCGCGATGGAGCGGAGAAGATCATTGGTCCGCGAAGCACTTTATCGATTCGATAATTGCGCCCGCGCTCGTCGGCGCAGATCCGCGGTCGATTGAGGCAGCCAGCGCCGCCATGGACCGCGTCATCGCAGGCAACGTGTTCACGAAGTCGGCAATCCAGATGGCTTGTTTTGACATCTGGGGCAAGGCCGTCACGATGCCGGTGTATCGCCTCCTGGGCGATAAGGTCCGCAACCGGGTTGCTCTCAAGTTCTCGGTATCGGGCGCGGAGCCTCGGCGCGCCGCGGAGATTGCGAAATGGGCCGTGACGCAGGGCTTCCGGACCGTGAAGCTGAAGGTCGGAGGAAAGACTAAGGACGACTTCGACCGGGTGAGCGCCGTCAGGCGGGAAGTGGGACCGGATGTGCGAATCGGCGTCGATGCGAATGGAGGATGGTCGTTCGTGGACGCAGTCAGGGCGATTCACCTCCTTGAGGACCGCTGCGCCATTGCCTTCGTCGAGCAGCCGGTTTCGGCGGAGGATTTGGAGGGGATGGTGCAGGTTCGGCGAGAAGCGACCGTGCCGCTGGTAGCGGACGAAAGCGTGTTCGATCTTGCACAGGCGCAGGCCGTGGCGCGGGCGGGGGCTGCCGATGTCTTCTCGCTCTACGTGGGGAAAGGCGGCGGAATCGAGGGAGCGCGGAAGATGGCGACAGTCGCGGATGCCGCGGGATTGACCTGTACGATTGGCAGCAACCTCGAGCTGGGAATCGCGAGCGCCGCCATGATTCACCTGGCTCTCTCGACACCCGCGGTGGACCCGGAGCGGGTGCCGTGCGACATTATCGGGCCGCTCTACTATGGGACCGACCTGCTCACGGAACCGCTGCCGATACGCGACGGGTTTGCATACCCGCTGGAGATGCCGGGCCTTGGAGTCGATCTGGATGACGAGCAGGTTCGGCGCTTCGCCGTGGGCTGAGGAGAAGACTTGCAGGTAGATCTCAACGACAGGGTGGCGCTGGTGACCGGCGCGGCACGCGGAATCGGGCAGGCAATCGCGGATTCCCTCGCTGCAAATGGCGCACGAGTTGCCTATACGGATTTGGCGATCGAGGAAGCGCGGACCGCCGCGGACAGGTCACCGGGCTCACTGGCGCTTGCAATGGACGTGGCGGATGCCGCGCAGGTGGAGTCGGGAATCGCCCGAACGCTGGAGGCCTTCGGACGGCTTGACATCCTCGTGAACAACGCGGGCGTCAACACGCTCGCGCACCGCGTGACCATCGAGGAGTTCCCGCTGGAGGAGTGGGAGCGGATTCTGAGGGTGGACCTGACGGGTCTCTTCCTCGTGAGCCGCGCGGCCGCAAAGCCGATGGTCGAGCGTGGATACGGGCGGATCATCAACATCGCGTCCGTTGCGGGCCTCGTGCCGCTCCGGCTCCAGAGCCCGTTCGTTGCGGCGAAGGCCGGCGTCGTGAATCTGACGAAATCGATGGCGCTGGAGCTCGGTCCGCGCGGCGTGCTCGTGAACGCGATTGCGCCGGGGTCGATTCTCACCGAAGGGACGCGCCAGCTCTTCTACGGACCGGACGGAACGTTCAGCGCTTCGGTGGAACAGATGCTCGCCCACATTCCGCTCGGCCGGCCGGGGCTGCCGGAGGAGGTCGCAAGCGCGGCGCTCTTTCTGGCGGCGCCGGAATCGAGTTACGTGAACGGCCACATTCTGACGGTGGACGGCGGATGGACCGCCGGATACACGCGCGATTTCTAGACTGGGGGACGGCATGGCGCAGATAACGCAATTCAAGGGATACGAAGGCAGAGCTCCGGTTATCCCGAAGCCGGACCATCCGGTCGACCCCGTCATCCTCACGGTGCAGGAAGGCGTTCCGGTCGCGTATCCGGGCTGCCACGGACTCGGCGTGCGGGTCGTACATCCGGTGAATCCGGTCGCCCCCGCGAAGAATCTCGGCCTGGTTCTCTTCTATCTGCCGCCGCACACGAAGAACGACCCGGGCTCGCACGAGACGGAGGAGACGTACGTGATTCTGGAAGGCGAGGGGACCATGACCTTCGCGAGCGGCCGCACGGAGCCGGTGCGGAAGGGCCAGTTCATCTACCTGCCGCCCTGGTGCGAACATGGCATCGAGAACACGGGGACCGAGACGCTGGTCGCGCTCATCTGCACGTCCCCGCCCAACCCGTAGGGGGCGCGGACGGCTTCGCATGAGGGGCTCGCTACGGCCGGTCCGCGGCAACGGCCGCCGGCTGCCGTACCCTCTCTTCCAACACCTCCAGCGCGCGGGCGAGCTGACGGTCGTTCGGTCCGTATGAATCGCTCGCCTCGACGGTGATATCCGGCGGCACGCCGACTCCCTCGAGGCGTTTCCCGTCCAGCGCAAGGTCGACGACAGGCAGCTCCAGATAGCCGTCCGAGCCGATCGGGAATCCTCCGGCTCCCAGAAATGCCCCGGCCGTAGTCGTGCCGACGAGCGGGCCGCGGCGCGTCTTCTTCATCTGGTATGCGAACGATTCCTTCGCGCTTCGCGTTCCCTCGTTGACCACTACAACGATTGGCTTCCCGTAGCCGATTCGAGAGGTTGTCGACGGCCCATTCCGAGGCGTCTGCGTCCAGGCGATGTCCGGGCGGAAGAGCACGTCCGTGAACCCGAAGGGATGGCCGCCGAACCCGTCCCGCAGGTCGAGAACGAGGCCGTCCGTCTTCGCGAGCGCGCCGGTCAGAGCCCCATCCAGCGCCTGCCTGAATCGGTCGTTCGTCATCGCCCAGAGATGGACGTAGCCGAACCGCTTTCCGCCGTGCTCGATAATGCGGACACTCTTCTCGGTCGCTTCGAGAAATGCGCGCTGCGGATTCTCCCGAACCGGCGTGACGGCAATCGTCAGCCGTCCCGTTCCCGGCCGGTCTATGGAGAGCTTCACCGGCATGCCCTCGCGGTTCCGGAAGGCGCCGACTGTGGTGAACGGCCGCCCTTCGACGTCGAGGATGCGGTCGCCGTACCGGATTCCCCCCTGGCTGGCCGAGCCGCCGTCGAGCATCGCTTTCACGATGAAGGCGCCGTCCTTCCGCACGCCCATTACGCCGATGTGGGTCATTCGGGTCTGATCGAAGTCATTCTGGAAGAGCGACTTCAGCAGGTAGAACTCCATGTCGTCGTCCGTGTAGTAACCGGTGTGCGAGGCGTGGAGCTCGCCGAGCATCCGGTTTACGACGGCCTCGAATTCGGGACGGCTCACAGCCGAGCGCGCCTTCGGGCGATATTGGTCCGCGACGGCCTGCCAGTCGAGCCCGGCCATGTTCCTGTCGTAGAATCGCTGCTGCGTCGTGCGCCATATCTGGTCGAACCGGGCCGCATAGTCCTCGTCTCGAACGCCCGCCGCGCCGCTCCCGGCGCCGAGCAGGACCAGCGCGTATACCGCGAGGATTCGGCCATGATATCGTGTCGTCAACAGTGAGTTCCTTTTCGCGGCCCTTGTCTGCTTCGCGCAGGAGGTTGACTTTCGATTCGCTCGTCGCGTACAATCGGTCGAATCGTACACAGCCTGAGCGGAGTATGTCAACCTCGGCCGCATCGCGCTGTCCGACAGTCGTTATACATTCTATTGACGAGACGAGGAGGAGGGATCGTGGAAAAGAAGGCCGTCTGGGCGGGGTCGCCCGTCAGCGGATCGCCCTACTCGCCGGGAATCGTGGCGGGCGGATTCGTCTATGTATCGGGGCAGGTGCCGATGGACCCCGAGACGAAGAAGATCGCCGACGGTGATTTCGAAACGCACGTGCGACAATGTATAAAGAACGTGGAGACCGTCCTCAAAGCTGCCGGGACGGACCTGACGCATGCCGTAAAGGTGACGGTCTTCCTGAGCGACATGAATAACTTCAGCCGGCTGAACGCGGTCTACAAGGAGTATTGGGGCGAGACGCTGCCGGCCCGCTCGTGCGTGCAGGTCGCGCGCCTGCCGCTCGACGTGGACGTGGAGATCGAGGCAATCGCCATCATGCCGTAGAGCACGACAGCGTTGCGCGCCGGGCGTTCGCTCGCAACGTGAAACAATCCCTCGGCCGCGAATCGTACTGGCACCGTGGGGCGGGCCGCCAAAGTCAGCGCTCCGCAACCCTTCGTACCCGCCGCTCACACATTTCACGCGGCGCAACATCCCTCGGAAAAGGAACAGATGGCATGATTACTCGATTTATGGCATTCTCGGCTGCCACGCTATTCGTTGCGGGCGCGGCATTCGCGGGTGCGCCTGGCGACAAAGACAAGAAGACGGTGAGGCTGACGGAGATTCACGTCTGCCCACAGACGGGCGAAGCCGTGAAGGGCGAGCCCGCCGGCAGCGAAGTCGTCGGCAAGTACAAGGTCTACTTCTGCTGCGCCGGGTGCAAGCCGGAGTTCGACAAGCTCTCCAAAGCCGACAAAGCGAAGAAGGTCGCCGATATGGCAAAGAAGCCGGCGAAAAAGGGATAGGAGCCTGAAGCGTGATTCGTGATGCGTGAACGGTGCAATTTTGTTCCTGTTTCGCCAAACACGTTTGTGCGATCCACGAGTAAGTCTGCACCGTTGACGCATCACGCATCACGCATCACGAATCACGCATCTCTCTATGAAGTATCTCATCACTTTCGAGAAGGGCGAGTCGGTCCGGTGGCTGGGGCACCTGGACATCCTCCGCACGTTTGAGCGGGCGATTCGGCGTGCCGAGCTGCCCATCGCTTTCACCACGGGGTTCAATCCGCGCGAGCGGCTGGCCTTTGCGAGCGCTCTCAGCGTGGGAGTCACCGCCGCGGCCGAACCCGCCACCATCGAACTAACAGACGCCATTCCGCCATCCGAGCTGATCGCGCGGCTCAACTCGAGGCTCCCACCCGGAATCCAGCTCCGCACCGCCGAAGAGATACCCGACGCAGGCTCGCGCGACCTCCTGAACAGCTACGATCGCGCCGAATTCCGTGTGACATGCGTCACACGGAATGCCGCTACGGTAGAGGATGCGCAGCGGGCGGCGGACCTGCTGATGGCGGAAGACTCCCTCTGGCTCGAGCGGGAGCGGGAGGGGAAGGTCAAACGCGTGGACGTACGGCCGTTCGTGTTCTCGATTCATGCGGAAGAGATGCAAAACGACCGGATGACGTTCACAATGATTCTGGGGATCGGGATGGATGGCGTGGCGAAGCCGCAGGAGATCGTCGGCCTCATGGCTAACGAAGTCCCGGGGCTCGCGGTCCGCCGAGTCCACCGCGCGCGGCTGTTGAGTCGCGAACCTGTGGCTGCCTGATGGCGAATCCACCAGATTTGAACCACATTACAAATCGAACGAAAGGAGGTGAGAAACGATGGCTAAAGAGATAGTCGTAAACGTCGGCGAGCGGGAGACCCGAATCGCGGTCCTCGAGGACAGTAAGCTCGCGGAGCTCCACATCGAGCGCGAAGAGCGCGTCGTCGGCAGCCTCTACAAGGCGCGAGTCGAGAATGTGCTTCCCGGTATGGATGCCGCGTTCGTGGACTGCGGCCTGGAGCGGAATGCGTTTCTCTACGTGGGAGATGTGCTGCCCGGGATGGACGCGAGCGGCTCGGCGATCGCCGGCCGGTCCGCCTCCACGGCCATGACCGCGACCGTTCACGAGGAAGTGGAAGTCGACGAAGACGACGAAGACGATGAAGACGAGGACGGTGAAGAGGCCGACGAATCGGCAGCCGCCGGGGAGCCTTCTTCCGCGGGACGGAGGCCGGGCGCGCGTCGCGGGTCCACCCGCCGTTCGGTGCTTCGCCACCAGAAGATCAGGGATGTCCTGAAGATCGGCCAGGAGATTCTGGTACAGGTCATCAAGGGGCCGCGCGGCACGAAAGGCGCGCGTGTCTCCACCCGAATCTCGCTGCCAGGCCGCTACCTCGTGCTCATGCCGGAGGCCGATAATATCGGGGTTTCGCGCAAAATCGAGGACGGCAAGGAGCGGGATCGCCTGAAGAAGATCGGCGAGAAGCTGCGCGAGCCGGGCTTTGGCATTATCATCCGCACCGAGGCGGAGGACAAGACCGAAGCCGAGCTGATGGCCGACAAGGAGTTCCTTCTGAAGCTCTGGCGGCAGATACAGGAGACGGCCCGCAAGTCCCGCGCGCCCGCCCTCATCCACCAGGACCTGACGCTGGTCTACAAGACCATCCGCGACGTGTTCGGATCGGACGTGCAGAAGCTGATTCTGGACGATCCGAAGGAGTACGAGAAGGCGAACGAGCTGCTGGACATGGTCTCGCCCAAGCTGCGGGGCCGCATCCAGCTCTACACCGGCGAGGCGCCGATCTTCGACCACTATAACATCGAAACCGAGATCGACAAGTCGCTCAAGCGGAAGGTGTGGCTGCGGTCGGGCGGCTACCTGATATTCGACGAAACGGAAGCCCTTACCGTCATCGACGTAAACACGGGCAAGTTCGTTGGCTCATCGAGTCTGAACGAGACCATTGTGAAGACGAATATCGACGCGGCTTCCGAGATCGCCCGCCAGCTCCGGCTGCGGGATATCGGTGGAATCATCGTTATCGACTTCATCGACATGTCGAACCAGCGCGACAAGCAGCAGGTGATCAAGTCGCTCGAGAACGCCCTGAAGCGGGACCGCTCGCGGACGAAGATATCCAGCATCAGCGCGCTGGGACTGGTCGAGATGACCCGGAAGCGGACCGGCGAGACGGTGACGGACTTCATGACGGAGCCGTGCGAGTACTGTGGCGGCCGGGGCAAGCTTCCTTCCGCCGAAACGGTCAGCCTCATGGCGGAGCGGGAGCTTCACCGTGCGGTGCGCAACGGCAAGAACAAGAAGGACGCGCTGCTGATCACGTGCCATCCGGACGTGGCCGAGCTGCTCATCGGGCAGGACGGGGACAATATCGACCGGATCGAGCGGGAGCTTCAGCGGGCCATCTACGTTCGCGCGGAGCCGGACCAGCACCTGGAGAAGGTGGAGATCCTTCCTTCGGACATGTCCGAGCTGGAGAAGAAGTTCGGGACCGTCCGGCGCTCGCAGGTCGTGGAGTGCCGCGTCACCCGTTCGATGATTCAGCCGGAGCCGGCGGTCGTCGGCTGGTCGGAGGGCTACCTGCTGGAGCTGAACGACGGCAAGCGGTTCGTCGGGCAGAAGGTTCGTGCCCGAATCGCGGAGCAGCGTCGCTCCTACGCAACCGCAACGGTCGTATCAGGCACGCATCGTACTCCGGAGGGCGGATAAGCTAAGGGCCACGAAGGGGACAACTCCCATGTGCGCAGTGCTGGCCGTTGCAACTTGACCGTCCAGCAATATCCTAGCAGGGTGCCGGCGGCATCTGCTCGACCCCCTGACACAGGAGTCGGGCAGGATTCGCCGGTTCCCTGCGATTTAGTCCTGTCATAAGCCTGCCGAGCGGAACATATTCGCGTTGGTCTTCGACGTAATTATGAACGACACGTGATCCCGCGGCGAACCATTTGGAATAAGGATGGGACTGAACTTCAGGTATAAGCAGTTTGGGCGCAGCCGGCGGCTCGCGGGCGTTGGTCTCTCGGTTGTCATGGAGAGCAGGAGCCGAGCGCTGTCGTCCTGTTTTTATGTTAGTCGCGCGAGGCTCAACCCATCCTCTGACTGAGCTTGAGCGCGTTGTTCCTCGGTGAGCAGTCCATAAAGCCGGAGGAACGGATAGACTCGAACAGCCTGAGTGAGATGTCCAGTGTGCGTCTTTCGAACGACCGGGTGTCTCAGTAGTAACAATATGAGCTCTTCGCGTGAGCACTGCGCGAGGATCAGCAGATCCGCGCGAGTTGGCTGTTTACCAGTTTTCGCCAGATTATCCAGCGAGTTGATCACTGCTGCAGGGGGCTCAAGGCGTAGGTCGAGCCCTGGCGTTAGAGTAATGACGCACAGTATTCCCGAACGGACATCCATCTTGTGGGTGAATACTCGTGAAATAGCGCCAAGTGCATGCTCCGCAGTCTCTATCGCCGGAACGGCGTTTGGATATCGGAGATAGGTCGAGTATGAACTGTTCAAAAAGCCGTCCGATATGTATTCCAGTCCGGATTGGCCTGCGACCGCCTTCAGCGTGGCAGAAAGGCGCGTGAGATCCGGATTGCTCTGAATACCCACGTGCGCTCTCCGAACTTCCTGGCGAATACCAGACAGATTGCAGCAGCTCACATTTGCAATCGTGTCTGACACCCTCTTATCGAAGTCGCTTTCACGGATCTCACGGGAGAGGACGCTCGCGTGCCCGATTGAAAATCCCGGGGCCACCCAGAGGTCCGACCCGTCCGGTCTTGCGATTCCGAGCCGAAAGCCCCCGCATGCGGCAACCAGACCGACCTGCGTGTCCGGCGATGGATCGTCGTGCCGCAGTCCGCGCGCGATCTTGGATACTGCTTGCTGCTGCCGTGGCGACAGGGCGGAATAGGGCTTCCTATCGAAGAAATGGTTGAGGAAATGGGATTGATCGGTAGCGGATATAATTGGCTCGTCCTCCAGAGCGCTGGCAAACCCAGCTCGGACGGCCGCAGGTTCGCACCCAGCGATGAAATCGGCCAGAGGATTGCGCTCTCCATCTGTTCGCAAGAGTTCGGCGGAAAGATCAGACCGCAACAAGTCCAGCTGCGATTCTACAAATGCTGCCTCGCGAGCAGCGGAAGCGCGCTTTTGTCGAGATTCTAAGTCAATCTGCTCGTCGGTCTGAAAGAACTCGTAGCCGCGGTCGACTCGCCGCCAGGACGCGCAGAACACGTGGGAGAGCGCGGCCATAACCGCGAATGCTGGTCTGCCAACGACGCGCATGGAAGCCTTTCGTGGAGCGAGGGCCGCCGAAACTTGAATTCTCAGCCCCGTGCCGCCGCCTAGCACTGTGCTGGCGTCATCAAGTCGCATATCCTCGGCGGATAGCGACAAGGTCGCGCCGAGCCGCTCGTCTGCTTGCAACTGCGCTTGTGTAAGCTCGGATATTTCCGTGGGCGCTACAGATTGACGGGCGGAAGACGTGCACGGCTGAACCACGTCCAGCCCGAGGCAACCAACGACGAAGAGCCTCCGAAGGTGCAGCATGGCTGATGGACGACACAATTTATATTCTGTCATCGAGATTCCTCACCTGAGGGAAAATCATTTACGATGGTCCCGCCGCGGATGGATTAGCGGCGAACCCAGCAAACTGTTCGCCCCTGTCAGTACCCTGCGACGCACGCCACTCGGCAGCGGCATATCTTTGATAATCCGCGGAAGGACCGCCGTTATGCCGGAAGGGAAGCGGAATCGTGAGGGGTCAATCCTTGGTACAAATCGGAAGCTAAGTACGGACCAGTCGTATGAATGCGGGGCTGTGCGCAGATTCGGGGAGTGCCGCACAAATCGACGTCGGAAGACTAGCTCTGTTTCCCGGTCTGTCCAGATGCTGTTTGCCGAACGAAGTCGGTCCGTGTACACGTTGCACTGCCGCCCGGCAACTATTTCCGTCGCCGTTAGATTCATACGTGACAGTTCTGACCTGCTGGCACGATCGAGAGCATGATCGAGCGGCTGTTCTTCAAGGAGGGGATCGAACAGCCGCTCAAACTCACGCAACGCCTGCGTGGTCTCGCCGGTTTTGCGGGCGGTGGCCGCTATCCCGGCAGATCGGATTCGCCTGAAGAGGATTCGTCGCAATGCCGATGGCGAATCGGGTTGTGCCGTCTTCGTGCGCAAGTCGACGATCCACTTGGTCCCCGGGAGCCTGACGTCGTATATGGTTCCGACCGTCTGACTCCAATTGGCAAACCTTCCGGCTTCGTGATCAATCTCATATGGCTTCGAGTTGGACCACTCGGCCGTCGCGATGTAGACAAGCGCCGTGGTCGGTGGCCGCGAACGAGCTTCTCCCGTCTCCTGCACGTGGGCCGGCACCTGCGTAGTTCCTGCAAAGATAGCATAGTAGCCCGCAGCGACTACTGCACCGACGCGGGCTTGCTGCAGACCGATAAAAGGGGCGACTTGTCGCGCAGCGGCGTTGCCACGACGCGCCACTGACCTCACCATGACAACATATGGTAAGGCCCAAGCACGGACGACCAGAACGAATAGCCGCCGCCCAACCAATCGTCCTGCGACTCGCCCGAATACCAATAGTCGCCTATGACTTGAAAGAAGTGGATTGTCCACGTTCGCTGAGCGGACCAGACAGGCGCGAAGAAGCCCGACGACCATTTGAATATCCACGTCCTGTTGTAGTAGCCGTCGACATAACTCGGAGCGCCGTTCGGTACCCCGGTACCGTCGCCAATGTCAGCCACAACTTCGCCAGTGTGCGGCGCCTCGTCGTCGGGAGCGCCCGCGCCAACACTTCCTATCTGCGGCGGTGAAGTTGGTGCCTTGATGGACCACAGCGAGATCTCCACTATTGTGTTGTCGTAGACCGTTGTTCCGCGGTTGTGCGTCCCTTGCCCCGCCGCCTCTGAGGTCACAGTTAGCGCGACATTGTCGCCAGGATGCACGACGACGAGGTTTCCGTCGTCGTCATATGCATCGATCTCTCCGTGTACGCTCTGTGGGGCCGGCGAACCGGATATTGCCATGGCCGGCCCGCGATCACCGCCTTGACACTGCTGTCCCTGCGCCGAGGTACCCAGCACAACTACCACGGTGCATAGGCCGATGTTGGAAACCCAGGTGCTGCATTTGGTGGGTAGTACCATCGTCAGCCCTCCGCCCTTTTGGATGTCGCTTCGCAAATTGGTTGGTGCCGGGCGGTTGCACACGCTGGCACCAATAGGTCGATCACCATCATAGCAACGTATTGCAGAGTCGTCAAGAGGAATTGTCCGCTTTCGCAGTACGCAAGCAAGTCGCCGCACCAATGCGATTGCCCTCGTCATTGGTGGCTACTCCGGGAGCGCGCCGGCATGTCAACAAACGGTTGACAAAGGCGAACCGGTGTGATATAATTCATGGCTGTTGTCGGATGGTGAACCGATGTCCGCTTCGCCAGTCCGCCAGGGATTTATCGTATCGCCGTTCGGACGCTCCTCTCCGCCGAAAACGAGGGAGGAGCGTCCGTATGTTGAGAATAGTGTGAAGTATTGAGTGTTAAGTGTTGAGCCTCGACACTCAATACTAAACACTTAACACTCAATCGGCCCGGAGGGCATTTCCGTGTACGCAATCATTCGCACCGGCGGCAAGCAGTATCGCGTGACCGAAAAGTCGGTCCTCACCGTCGAGAAGCTGGACGTAAACGAGGGCGATTCGGTCGAGCTGACCGACGTCCTTCTGCTCGCGGACGGCGACAACGTCAGGGTAGGCGCTCCGCTCGTGTCCGGCGCCAAAGTCGTCGCGACCGTGCTGGAGACGGCGAAAGGCAAGAAGATCCACGGCTACACCTACAAGCCGACCAAGAATATCCAGCGCCACTACGGCCACCGCCAGTGGCATACGCGGCTGCGCATAATGAGCATTGAGGGGTGACGTGACGCGTGATTCGTGATGCGTGAACGGTACATTCACGATCGCGATTCGCGCACTGCTAATTCAACGCTCGAACGTTTCTGAGCGGCTCACGCATCACGCTTCACGCATCACGGGAGGTTTTTCGATGGCACATAAGAAGGGGGTTGGAAGCTCGCGCAACGGACGCGACAGCAACCCGCAGTACCTGGGCGTGAAGGAGTTCGCCGGCCACACGGTCCGCTGCGGCGCGATTCTGGTCCGGCAGCGCGGCACGCCGTTCAAGCCGGGCAAGAACGTCGGCCTCGGCAAGGACGATACGCTCTTCTCCCTCATCGATGGAATCGTCGCATTCGAGGGGCCAAAGACGAAGCGACGCGTGAGCGTCTATCCGGCGGTTCCCGCGGAGGCGGCGGCCGAAGCGCCTCCCGAGAAGGCCGCAGCCGCGGCGTCCGCGTAAGAAACAAATTGAGCCTGACAGCCCGATTCGCGGCCGCGAATCGGGCTGTTGTCATTTGATGCCGCGGCACGGGACAGGTTGCCGTGACGCGTTGGTTACCTGCAACCTGGCGCACTCATAGATTTGACGATTATGGCAACATTCGTAGACAGAGTTGATATAGAAGTGCTGGCCGGGTATGGCGGCAACGGAGCGGTTACTTTCCGACGGGAGAAGTATGTTCCGAATGGCGGACCAAACGGCGGCGACGGGGGCCGCGGCGGCAGCGTCGTGTTCGAGGTCGACCCGAACCTGTCGACGCTGCTCGACTTCCGCTATCAGCGCCAGTACAAGGCGGAGCGAGGCGGGGACGGCGCCTCGAACGACATGTTTGGGAAGAACGGAGTGGACCTCGTCCTGAAGGTGCCGCCCGGGACCACGATCTGCGATGCCGAGACGGGCGAGGAGATCGCGGATCTCTCAATGCCCGATCAACGTACCGTCGTCGCCAAAGGGGGCGTTGGCGGGCGGGGGAACGCGCATTTCGCAACTTCCGTCCGGCAGACGCCGCGATTCAGCGAGATGGGCGAGCCCGGAGAGGAGCGGCATCTGCGGCTGGAGCTCAAGCTGCTCGCGGACGTGGGCCTGCTCGGGTTTCCAAGCGTGGGCAAATCGACCCTGATCGCGGCCGTCAGCGCCGCGAAGCCGAAAATCGCTGACTACCCATTCACGACCCTGATACCGAATCTGGGCGTCGTTTACGTGGAGCAGCAGAAGTCTTTCGTGATGGCGGACCTGCCCGGCCTCATCGAGGGCGCGCACGAGGGCGTGGGGCTCGGCCACCAGTTCCTCCGGCATGTTGAGCGGACCCGCGTGCTGATTCACATGCTGGACGTGAGCGGCATGAGCGGGCGCGACCCGCTGGAGGACTTCCGCGTCATCAACCGGGAACTGGCGCTCTACAGCGAGAATATGGCGGAGCTGCCGCAGGTCGTTGCGCTCAACAAGATGGACATCGTGTCCGAAATGGCCGCGGTGGACGTGCTCGAATCGACGCTGAAGGCCGAAGGGCACAAGGTCTTCCGCATCTCGGCGGCGACGCGGCAGGGGCTGGAACCGCTCCTCTACTACGTCTGGGATCGGCTGGAGGAGGCGAGGAGAGCCGAAGCGGCCGCGCCGAAGAGTGACCTCACCGTTATCCGGGCGCCGAAGGACGAGGATACGCGCCACTGGGAGATCGAGCGAGATCCGGACGGCGTGTGGTCCGTCCACGGAAAGGGATTCGAGCGGCTGGTAGCCATGACGGACCTCAACAACGAGCATGCCGTGAGTCGCCTGCAGCGGTCGCTGGAGCGCGCCGGAGTCCACCGCAAGCTGCGCGAGATGGGTTGCCAGGACGGCGACACGGTCCGCATCGGCAAAGCCGAGTTCAACTTTGATGACGAGGACGTCGAGCGGGAGGAGATGGGCCGGAGGAGACGGCATTGAGTGGTGCGCCCATGCCCAGCCGCATCGTAGTCAAGGTTGGCACCTCCACTCTGACCGACTCACGCGGCGGTATCGACCGCGCGTTCGTCGCCGACCTCGCCGCCCAGCTTGCAAATGAGCGGCACGCGGGTAAGGACGTCGTTCTGGTCACATCCGGAGCCATCCGCGCCGGCCGGGAGCGGCTGGAGGCGGGGAAGGGAGGAAGGGAGGAAGGGAGGAAGGTAGGCGCGAGCAGCACCGGCGTTCAGGGCGGGGGCAGCGCTTCATCGATTAGTCTTCATCCTTCATCCTTACCGTATAAGCAGGCCGCGGCTGCCGTGGGCCAGGGTCTTCTGATGCACACTTATACGGAGGCCTTCGCGTGGCGCAGCGTGGAAGTCGCGCAGGTGTTGCTGACGCGCGATGATCTGGCGGACCGCCGGCGATTCCTCAACGCGCGGAACACGTTGAAGGCGCTGCTCGCGCTCGGAGTCGTACCTGTAATAAATGAGAATGACACGGTCGCGGTCGAGGAGATCAAATTCGGTGACAACGACCAGCTCGCGGCACACGTCGCGGTCCTTATCGAAGCGGATCTGCTCATCATCCTCTCCGACGTGGAAGGGCTGTTCGAATCCGTGGATGCCGGGGACGTGATTCGTACCGTAAGCCGAATCGATTCGTCCATCGAGGCGCTGGCGGGCGGCTCGGCGAGCGGCGTGGGCACCGGCGGTATGCGCACCAAGATCGAAGCCGCCCGAATCGCCACCGCCTCGGGAATCCGCACGGTTATCGCGAGCGGGCGGCGCGAGCGCGTCATCGCGGATGTCGTGTCAGGCGAGGAGATTGGAACTACCTTTCTGCCCCAGTCCGGCAGGCTCCGAGGCCGCAAGCGATGGATCGCGGCAGGTTCGCGGCCACGGGGGAGCGTGACGATCAATCGAGGGGCCGCGGAGAAGATCGTGGCTGAATCCGTCAGCCTCCTGCCCGTGGGAATCGTGGAGGTCTGCGGCGAGTTTCAGAGCGGCGACCTCATCGAAGTGCGCGACGATGCCGGCCGCCGCATCGCGCGGGGCCTCACCAACTACGGCTCGGAGGATATCGGACAGATCCGCGGACTGCGGAGCGACCAGATCGAGGCGGCGCTCGGTTCAAAGACGTGGGATGAGGTGATTCACCGCGACAACCTGGTCCTGGAGGGCTAGCGAGCCAGGCGAAAGAATGTACTTCGGCCGCGAGGACGACCGGCCGGCAGGCCCGCGAGCGAGGTCAATTCATTGCCTCGCTCCCCGGCGGGCCGATTTGACATCGCCCCTACGCGCCGCGATAGTAGTTACGAAATGATCAAGTACCTGACAGAGATGCTCGGGCAGCCGGTGGAGGAGCCGGACGGCCACCGGGTCGCGCGCCTGATGGACGTGATAGCGGCGCCTGGCGACCGGCTGCCCACCATAACCGCGCTCTTCATCAAGGGACGCGGGAAAGAGGGCTGGATATCGGTCGACGACGCCACCATCGAGAAGGACGGAGTCCACCTGCGGGCACCGTGGGAATCGCTTCCGGCCTATACGCCGTCCCCCGACGACCTGCGGCTCCAGCGGGACATTCTGGACAAGCAGATCGTGGACGTGCACGACTATCGGGTGGTCCGCGTCAACGACGTCCGGCTGGCGGAGTGCAGCGGCCGGGTCTGTCTCATCGGAGCCGACGCCAGCTTCCGCGCAATTGTCCGGCGGTTCGGGATCGGCGGACCTGTGGAGGCGCTTGCGAAGCTCATCCGGCGGCCGCTCGGGTCGAGCCTCATCGCATGGGACGACGTGGAGACGCTCGAGCCCGGCTACGCGGGCGGCGGCCGAATCAAGCTGAAGGTCCCCCACGAAAAGATCTCCCGACTCCATCCTGCCGACATTGCGGACATCATCGAGCAGCTCACGCCCCAGCAGCGCGCCGAAGTGATCGAGGCGCTCGACCTGGAGACCGCGGCCGATACGATTGAGGAGATGGAGGACGAGGAGCGCGCCGCGGTTATCGAGACCCTGGACGAGGAGCGCGCGGCCGACATCCTCGAGGAGATGGAGCCGGACGAGGCGGCCGACCTCCTGGCGGACCTTTCCGACGAACGCACCGAGGAGCTCCTGGAGCACATGGAGCCGTCGGAGGCCGAAGAGGTGAAGGCGCTCCTGGCGTTTGGCGAGGAGACCGCCGGCGGCCTGATGACCCGCGACTACATCGCCATCGAAGAGCACATGACGTGTGAGCAGACCATCCAGCATCTGCGCGAGCTGGCGCCGAAGGCGGAGACCATCTACTACGTCTACGTGGTCGATTCGGACAACCGGCTGGTTGGCGTGCTCTCCCTGCGCGACCTCATCGTCTCGAAACCCGATACGCCGGTGTCGGAGATCATGGTCACCAACATCCGGTCAGTCCATACGGGCGACCATGCGGACGACGTGACCCGCCTTCTGAATCGCTACAACCTGCTCGCCCTGCCGGTGACCAACGACGACGGGTGCCTCTGCGGCATCATCATGGTCGATGACGTGATGGACCGCCTGCTTCCGCCGGAGCGCCGCCGCCGCCTCCCGAACGTGCTGGTCGAGGCCGAATTACATCGGGATTCGTAAGCGCTCGCTGCCCGGTTTCGCACCCGCCGAATTCCGTCGCGAGAATCCGGCGCGCAAGCCCCCATCCCAGAAGAGCACCGGCCGCAACATCAACCGGCCGGTGTCGATTCAGGAGAACCCTCGACGCGCAGATGACCAACGCGCCCGCATACCACCTGGGGGTGTGCTCTCGGTCGATGTCGCCTGCTACCACGGCCGTGGAGACCGCGAGCGTCGCGTGGCTGCTCGGAAAACTGTTCGGCTTGCCGTTGTCCGGACGGCGCTCAGGAACCAGCGCCTTCAGTGTCTTCACCGCGAGGAGGCCGAGCCCCAGTGTCTCGACCGCGCAGTAGAGCTGGTCCCCCGACCGCCTGCCGCGCCGGACCAGCGGAAGGCAGGTCCCCGCCGCGAGAAAAGCCCGGTATGCGCTCGTGCTTATCCGATCCGCCGTCTGCTTCCGCATTCTCTCACACCCCTTCGCGGGGACGAAATCACCTCCCGCCCGTGTGCGTAATGACGGCGTCTGGAGGCGACAGGTTCCTGCTGAATCAGTATTCCTGGCGCGGTGCTGCTTCGGCTGGCATCGCTTCCATGCCGCCTTCCGAAGCGACCATCAACGCGGGCTTGAGCGCGTCGTCGGCGCGCGACGATTCGGGGCGGTTTGCCGCGCAGGGCGTGCCGAACCGGGGTTGGGCGAAGGGGAGGGTGGTTGCGCCGCGACCGAGGATATGCTCGCCGTTGCCGCCGAGCCAGGGAGTGAAGCTGCGCGCGTTGCAGTAGTGCGTGACGAAGGCGCGGCGCATCCTGGTCGCGCTCCGGTTCGTAAGCGAGCGATGGAGAACGTGGCCGCCGAAAAATGCCGCGTCGCCGGGATCGAGAACCACCGGAGTCTCCCTTCCTGCGTACTTCGAGGCGACGGGCCGCAGGCCGTTCCGCTCGTCCTCGTCGTCGTTCCACGCGCCGCCAACGTTTGAAACCGCCTCGATATCCGCCAGCTCGCGATTTCCAAACCCATAGCCGGCCGCCGGCGGGTAGATGGGCTCGACCTGGCTCCCGGCGACCATCCGGACGCAGCCGTTCTCCTCGTCTGCACGGTCCAGCGCCACCCACGCGCCGCAGAGCGAATCGGGGAAGGTCGGGATGTAGTAGCTGTCCTGGTGGTAGCCCTGCCCCTGCGCGCCCGGCCCCTTCAGAAAGAGCATCGTCTGCATCGCCAGCACATCCGGCCCGATGAGCGCCTCCAGCACGTCCAGCAGCCGCGGATGCAGGAGGTACCGCTCGTGAATCTCCAGCTTCTGGTGGAGCATGTGGATTCGGACGAGCCGCGTCTCCATCTCCTGAACGGTCGCGTTTGGCGGGGGAGGGGGAACACCTTCCACCTCGATTCGGCCATGCATCAAGTCGTCGGTGTGCGCAAGCAGCTCCTCCACGTCATGCCGCGTAAAGAGTCCCCGCACGACCAGATACCCGTCGCGTCGGAACGCGATGTACTCCTCCACGCTAACTCGATACGGTTCCCTGCCGAAGGTGATGGATGGATTCGGGCTCGTTGTGATAGAGTTGGTCACAGGCTTTCGCTGGCTCCTATGCACGTTCTGGCCGGTGGTTGGGCGAATGGCGGGCGCCCGTTGGCCGGGCGGAGCAGGCGGTCGCCGCGGCCAACGCGCGCCCGCCCCCAAACCCGCTGCCGTCAACGGATGGTTCTGTCGTAAACCAGCCGCGAGATATCGGAAACAAGTCGGGGCGCATCTCTGCTCTCGTCAAGCCCGCGCGTCATTACCACGAGGACATAAGGCTTCCTGCCCGCCGGATAGACAATTGCCGCATCGTGATAGATTCTGTCGATCCATCCAGTCTTGTGCGCGACCTTTACGCCCGCGGGCAGCCCTGCGGGGACGCCCTCGTTATGCTGCTGCCGCTTCAGGATGCCAACCATCTCGCCGGCCGACTTGACCCTCCGCTCGGCCAGCAGGGTCAGAATACGTGCCAGCCCGGCAGGCGTCGCCGCATTGTTCAGGCCGCGCTCGTACGCCTTCCCATCCTCGACCCCGCGCCGCACTACGAGCCCCTCCGCTCCCAGCGTCTTCATATACGTCGTCACGGACTCCGCTCCGACGCGCTCGATGAGCAGATTCGTCGCGAGATTGCTGCTTCGCGTGATCATCCTCTCGACCAGATCACGAATCGCGACAGCCTGCCCAATTCGCTTGTACAAATCAGCATCTGCGTCATCCGCGGCCGCCAACGAATACGCGCTTCCATCCGCAATGCTCTTGAACGAATTACGGACAGGCAACGCCTCGTCGAGCCGCAAACGCTTCAGTCCAGCCTGATGATAGACCTCCATCATAACGCAGAGCTTGAACGTGGAGGCAGGATGGTACGACACGTCCGGCCGAACGAGCGCCTCCCTCCCGGTCGCAACATCGCGGAGGACCACGCTCACGGACTCGGCGCCGCTCTTCGCAACGACCGCCTCGATGGCCGCCTCCAGTGCACGGTTCCGATCACCTCCGCCGGCAACCGCCAGCGCCACCGCAATCACGGAATAGATCACGCCTCTCCCAGCCCCTCCCGAATTACGTCTGCTCCCATGGCGGCAAAGGCGGCGATACGCGCATCCGCCGAATCGAAGGCCGGGTTCGGCCTGCCAGTCCCGTCGACGAATCCGGGATCTCCGCGCGCCGTGAGATGCTGGTGGGCGGCCACGACGCACGCGCCCTCCCGGAATATCTCCTTCAGATCGTCAGGAACCGGCTGGCCGTCCACGCACGCCGGCTCCAGCGGCAGCATGTCGAGCGTATTGTGCTCCGTCCCGGCCGTTATCGCCAGTCCCGCTTCCCGCATAGCGTGTACATAGTGCGAAAGGACCTCCGGGCTGTTGCGGATCGGGATAAACTCGGCGAACTGGATCCCGCGCGCCTGAACCTCGGCGATGAGTGTCGCGACCGGCGACTCGTACCCACAGATTGGATTTGTCCCGTCCGCTAGCGTCGGGTAGCAGGGGATGCCGCCCAAAGCGAGGATGAGTCGGTATGCATGGTCGAATCCAACGAACGTCTCCGCCACATAGGCCGCACGGCCCGCCTTCATCAGGTGAGACCGAATCTCGTTCTGCACGCCGACCGCATCGTCCGGGTCCTTCGACTCTGTCCCAAAGAGCCGCGCCAGCGCCTCTGCCCGCTCGCCGCCCACCCGGCTCTCGAACAGCCCCTCCTGGAACGCCTGCGCGACGTGCCGCTCCTGCAAGTACACCGTCGCCGGGTCGCAGCCATGCCGCTGGACAATGGAATCCTTGATCGCCGTCTCGTCCAGCCCCAGGTCGAGCCCCGCCGACGCGAATACATCCGCCAGCCTCGCGACCATCCGCGCCATCCGCTCCGAATCCTTGTCCCGAATGACCTGTAGCAGCCGCATCGCCTCACCATTCATCGGGTCGAATTGCGAAATCCCCTTCCCGCATATATACATCTTCCCAGGGTTTCCAGGGTCATTGACCTTGACGCCCGATTCGCGCAGATCCTCGAGCAGCGCGATAATCTCCAGCCCAAAGAGCGGATAGACCCCACGCTCCGAGGCCAGCCGCGCGAAATCACGATAAACTCCAAAGTCATAATAATTGGACGCTCCGAGGACGCTCACGCCCTGCTCGGCCGCGAGCTCGACCGCCTCGCCCACTGAATCAAAGGCTGAAAAGTTGGGCGGCAGATGGATGTGAGCGTTGACGCGAATAGGTGGCATGGTTGTCGTCATTGGTTTCCTTTGTGCTTCGTCTGCCGTCTATCTACGGCCGGACCCCCGAAATTACCTCCTTCGTTCGGATCACCTGGGAAGAGGATACGAACCGATGCGAACCGAACCATGACCCTGGCGGACCCTTTCTGAATATCACCGAGGAGAGCGACGCATGGTTGAATCGACTTCGGAACAGCGTCAACTCATGGCCATCATGTTCACGGATATGGTGGGGTTCAGTGCCGTGAGTCAACGGAATGAAGCGCTGGCAATGGAGCTGCTGGAGGCCCAGCGCTCCATCGTGCGGGCGGCTGTGGCGCTGAACGACGGTCACGAGGTGAAGACAACTGGCGACGGGTTCCTCATCAAGTTCACAAGCGCGCTGAATGCTGTGCGGTGCGCGATGGCGGTCCAGACAACGGTCTCAAACCGCAACCAGAAAGAGCCGGCGGACCGCCGGTTCCAGCTTCGCATCGGTATCCACGTAGGCGATGTAATTGTGAGCGGAAACGACGTCGTCGGAGACGGGGTGAACCTGGCTTCTCGCATCGAGCCGCTTGCGTTGCCCGGCGGCATCTGTGTGACCGGCCCTGTCGCGGAGCAGGTGTGGAACAAGCTCTCCGCGCAGCTCGTGTCGGCGGGCCGCCCGAAGCTCAAAAACATCGACGCGCCCGTTGAGGTATTCAGGGTCGTCCTGCCAGGGCAGGCGATTCCAGCAGGCAGATCGGCTTACCGTCCCCGGCATGCCGCCCCGGTCTCCGCGCTGACCGTCGTCATCGCGTCCCTCGCGATTGCGGCAGGCGTCTTTCTGGTCGGGCCGCTGGTTCGATCCAGGAAGGCGCCGCCGGGTAGTCCTCAATCGGTCGATCCACGCGCCATCCACTCTTTGGCCGTGCTGCCCCTCAGGAACTACACCGGCGACCCGCAACAGGTCGATTTCATCGCGGGGTTGACTGATTCGCTCACCACGGACGTGTCTCACATCCGCTCCCTGCGTGTTGTGTCGTACCAATCCTCTCGCCAGGTCTACGGCGACGGCGCGAGGACAATCCCGCAACTGGCGAAGGACCTGAATGTCGATGCATTGCTGGAGGGCTCCGTCCAGAAGGCAGGCGCTAAGTTCCTCATCAACGTCCAGCTGATTCACGGGCCAACGGACCAGCACCTCTGGGCAGAGAAGTTCGAGGAAGAGGGCGGCGACCTGCTGGATGCGCAGAATCGCATTGTGCTCGCGGTCGCGGACAAGCTCAAGACAGAGCTGACCGGAGACGAGAAGCAGCGTTTCGCCGCAGCCAGGAAGAGCGATCCCGAGGCCTTGAAAGCGTATTACGAAGGCAGGTCGCGATTCGTAAAGTCTACGGCCGACGGGTACTTGCAATCGATCAGCCTCTACAACCGCGCGCTCAAGTCGGACCCCAATCTGGCGATCGCCTACGCCGGAATCGCCGATTCCTATGCCGCGCTTTCAAACGTGTATGTCGCACCCATGGAAGCCATGCCCAAAGCCGAAGCCGCGGCCGACAAGGCGCTTTCGCTCCAGCCCGAGCTTGCGGAAGCGCTTGCCGCCAAAGGCTGGGTGCTGGCGATGTTTCATTACAATCTGGCGGACGGCCTGGCAAAGCTGGAGATGGCCGTCCGCGTGAATCCGAGCTACTCCACGGGTCACATGTACCTCGGTCTGCTCCTCGCCCAGCAACGCCGCTCCGACGACGCCATTGCAAATCTGAAGAAGGCGCTGGAGTTGGAACCGACTTCACCCCTCATCAGCTTCAACCTCGAATGGGCTTACTTCATTGCGAAACGATTCGACGACACCATTAGCCAGGCGAAGCATACCCTCACGCTCGACCCGAATTACTGGGACTCTCACCAGCAGATGGGATTGGCCCTGTTCTACAAGGGTGACCGGGTGCAAGGCCTTCGAGAGTTAGAGCTTGCCGCGCGAAAGCAGCCCGACTCCGTGAATGTGACGAATTATGCGCTCGCTCTCTCGATGGTCGGGAAGAAGGCGGAAGCCGCCAGTCAGCTCGCGAGGTTCCTCAAGGATAACGGCGCGAAATATGTCTGTGCGTATGAAGTTGCGAGCTCATATGAGGCCATGGGCAACCGGGCCCAAGCTCTGTCATGGATGAAAAAGGGCTATGGTCAAAGGTGTGACTGCCTGGTGTGGGGCGGAATTGAACCCTGGCTGGAGCAGCTTCGCAAAGACAACGAATTCAAGGCCATCCTTGCCGAAGCGGGCATCTTGCAATAGTTTGCCCGCCCTGAAAAAGACGGCCGCCCGGGAGATCCCAGCAGATCTCCCGGGCGGCCGTCCGTTTTCAACTCGCCAGCCTAATATTCCATCAGCGGGTCGAGGCGGCCGGGCTGCGGCTTCGGATAGAAGCCCTTCGCGTCCGGCAGCAGCGGAGCGGGCGTGTCCGCCGTCAGCTTGTCGAGGCCCGGAGCGTACTCGCGCGGGCAGTTGAGCATCTGCTCGAACGTCACTTCCTGGCCGGTGTGAGCCGCCATGCGGCCGAGGCTCGTGGCAACGCTCGCCTCCACGCCGCGCTTCACCTCGTTGTATGGCTTGTCGTTTCGGATCGCCGAGATGAGCAGGTCCCACTCCGTCTGATAGGGGTTGTTGTCCACCGTCGAGGTCCAGATCGCCTTCGATTCATCGACATTCTGGCCGCGGTAGATCGCCGCGGGCCCATTGTAGTCGTTGTGCCGCGCGGCGATGGCAACGCCCTTGGTCCCATGAACGTAGCTGGAGTAGATGCCCTGCGCGCCGTTCATGCAGCGGCCGTCGAAGAAGAACTTGCTGCCATCCGCGAACGTGTACTCCACGGAATATGTGTCGAAGTTCTGATCGACCCACGGCACACCCTGGTCGTTCGTCTTGTAATGCCGGCCGCCCAGCGCCTGCGCTTTCACCGGCCACGCGTTCTTCATCCAGCTGAGGTGGTCGATGTGGTGGATGTAGAAGTCGTTGTAG
>Ga0068855_100001509_pt1 | contig 29149 bp, 28 predicted proteins | sample KBSCornC52_FD_66592 | JGI IMG/M metagenome (GOLD analysis project Ga0068855, IMG submission 66592) | Corn rhizosphere microbial communities from Kellogg Biological Station, Michigan, USA - KBS Corn C5-2 | ecosystem: Host-associated > Plants > Roots > Rhizosphere > Soil ... | reverse complement strand
CCGTTCCTGATTGAAACGTCGTTCCAGATCCGGTGCAAATCCCGAACGTCGAGCGATCGCTGCAGATCCTGGAGACGCTCGCCGGCGAGCCCGACGGATTGTCGCTCGGCGGCCTCGCGCAGCGGCTCGACCTGCCCAAGAGCGCCGCCCACCGCTTGCTGCAGGCGCTCGCGAACCGCGGATACGTTCGCCAGGACCCCGCCTCGCAGACGTATGCGATGTCGCTCAAGCTCGCGGTCCTGGGATTCCGCTTCCTGCATGCGCGCCATCTGCCGGACGTCGCGCAGGCCGCGCTCGACCGTCTCGCCCGCGACTGTGGCGAGTATTGCCGCATCGCGGTCCTGGAAGGCGAAAGCCTCGTCTGGATCGCGCGGGCGCAGGGCGCGACGCAGGGACTTCGTTACGACCCGCCGATGGACGTGAACGTGGTATTGCATGCAACAGCCACCGGGAAGGCGTGGCTCGCGACGCTGCCGGAGGAAGACGCGCTGCGCATCGTGTGCGCGCGCGGCTTCGCCACGCCTCCCGGCTTCGGCGCGCGCACGGTGAGGACGGTCGACGAGCTGCGGGCGCATCTTGCCGAGACGCGCCGCCGCGGCTACGGGCTGGCCGTCGAGGAAGGCGAGCCCGGCACGCTCGCCATGGCGACGACGTTCCGCGCGCATGCCGGAGCCGACGCACCGGTCGCCGGCACGGTATCGATCGCAGGTCCGCTGACGCGCCTCACCAACGCGCGGGTGGACGACCTCGCGCCGCTGCTGCATCGCGCGGCAGACGAGCTGAGCGAGCTGTGGCCGCTGCGCGCGCGCCGGCAGGACGAGCGCCCCGCGCGCGACGCACGCGCGGCGGCATGAAAGAGCCCTCATGAGCGAAGCCGTACAAGCAGCGCCTCCTGCCGACCCCACCGCGGTGCCGCCGCGCGCAGTCGCGGACCGCGTGTCCGCGGTGATCTATCCGGTCGTGTCGTTCGGTGTGCTGCTCGTGCTGTGGCAATGGGGGGTGCGCGCCGCCGGCATTCCCGAATACATCCTGCCGGTGCCGAGCGAGTTCATGACCAAGCTGTGGGCCGCGCATGCGCTCATCATGCAGCACACGCTCGTCACCGCGCAGGAGATCGTGATGGGCTTCCTCATGGCCGCCGCGGTGTCCATCCCGCTCGGCTTCGTGATCGTGTCGGTGCGACCGATCGAGCGCGCGGTGTATCCCGTGATCGTGTTCTTCCAGCTTGTGCCGAAGATCGCGATCGCGCCGCTGTTCGTGGTGTGGTTCGGCTTCGGCCCGTTCCCCAAGGTGCTGCTCACGTTCCTGTTGTGCTTCTTTCCCACGCTCGTCGCGAGCATGACCGGGTTTCGCGCGCTCGACGAGCGCGTGCTCTTCCTGACGCGCTCGATGGGCGCCACGTGGTGGCAAACGTTCCGCCACGTGCGGCTGCCGTCGGCACTCACGTACATCTTCGCCGGGCTCAAGGTGTCGATCGTGTTCGCGTCCACCGGTGCCATCGTCGGCGAGTTCGTCGGCGCCAACGCCGGGCTCGGCTATCTCCTGCTTCGCGGCACCAGCTATCTCGACATGCCCCTGATCTTCGCGGTGCTGGTCGCGCTCTCCGCGGTCGGGATCCTGTTCAGCTACATCGTGCAATGGGCGGAGCGCGCGCTCATGCCCTGGCAGCGGTAGACACCGGCAATCGCAGTGCTCACAACCACCCGGAGAAATCGATGAAGACCCGCTCGCTTTTCGCCGCGCTGCTCGGCGTCGCGTTCGCGGCGAACCTGCATGCGCAGGCGCCGAAGCCCATGAAGCTCACGCTCAACTTCCTGGCCGGCGGTCCTCAGGCAGGTTTCATGTATGCGAAAGAGCTCGGCCTCTACGACAAGGCCGGCATCAACCTGACCATCGACGAAGGCCGCGGCTCGGGAACGACCGCGCAACTGGTGGCGACGGGACAAACCGACGTGGGCTTCGCCGATGCACCTGCCGCGATGCAGCTCCGCTCCAAGGGTGCGCCGGTGAAGATCATCGCGCCCATCCTGCAGACGAACGGGTTCGCGATCATCACGCTCGAAGGCAGCGGCATCACCAAGGCGGCGGATCTCGCGGGCAAGCGGCTGGCGGTGCAGCCGGGCACCGCGCAGACGACGCTGCTGCAGGCGATTCTCGCGGCGAACAACATCACCGACAAGGTGAACATCATCAACATCGATCCCGCGGCGCTGGTCGGCACGCTGATCGAGAAGAAGGTCGACGCCATCCTGGCCGGTGCCGATTTCCAGTCGGTTCAGCTGCGCGACCGGGGCCAGAAGGTCGTCGACATCCTGTATCGCGACGTGGGCGTGCCGACCGTGGGCCTGTCGATCATCGCCCGCGACGACAGGCTGGCTGCCGATCCCGACCTCTTTCGCAAGTTCGTCGCCGTGAGCCTCGAAGGCTGGGACCTGGCGCGCAAGAACCCTGGCGCGGCCGCGGAAGCGGTGATCAAGCAATTCCCCGCAGCGACCAAGGAGCAGATCCAGAAGCAGCTGGAAGTCGACCTGAGGCTCGTGTGCGCCCCCGGTGCCACGTCGCTCGGCCGCGTGCCCGGCCAGAACTGGCAGACCACGTACACGCTCATGACGAAGTATCTGGAGCTGCCCACGACCAAGCCGATCGGCGATTACTACACCAACGATTTCCTGCCGGCCAACGCGCCGAAGTGCTGAGATGCAATGAGCGCTGAAGCCCTGGCGTCGAGCGTGTCGAGCGGCGCCCCCATCGAAGGGCGTGGAATCACCAAGCGCTTCGCTGCCAGGCGCTCGGTCTTCACCGCGCTCGACGACGTGTCTTTTGCCATCCGCGGCGGCGAGTTCGTGTCGCTGATCGGGCCGTCGGGCTGCGGCAAGAGCACGCTCATGCTCATCGCGGCGGGCTTGTCGCAGGCAACCCAGGGCGAGATCCTCATCGGCGGCCGGCGGCTCGGCGCCCCGCTCACCGACGTCGGCATCGTGTTCCAGGATCACCTCCTGCTCGAGTTCCGTACGGCGCTCGACAACATCCTCATGCAGCATGTGATCCGGGGATTGCCGCTCGATCGAGGACGCATCGAAGCGCTCGCGCTCATGGAAAAGCTCGGGATCGCGGAGGCGGCCGACCGCTACCCGAAGCATCTGTCGGGCGGCATGCGGCAGCGCGTGTCCATCGCGCGCGCGCTGATCCACCAGCCGTCCGTGCTGTTGATGGACGAGCCGTTCGGCGCGCTGGACGCGATCACGCGCACGCAGATCCGCCACGACCTCGAGCTCCTGTGGCTCGAGACGCGCAAGACCGTGCTCTTCATCACGCACAGCGTGGAAGAAGCGGTCGGGCTTTCGGACCGCGTGCTGGTCATGTCGCCGAGCCCCGGGCGCATCGTGGAGGAAATCGCGATCGACCTGCCGCGGCCGCGCCCCGCGCACCTCGGCGAGTACCCCACGTTCAACGTGTACGCCGAGCGCATCCATGCGGCCTTCCAGCGCATGGGTGTGATCAAGTACTGATTCGAGAACACCTCGATGCGGGTTCTCGTCACCGGCGGCTGCGGCTTCGTGGGTACCGCGTTCACGCGCCGTGCGCGCCGCGAGGGCCACGAGGTCGTGACACTCGACCGGGATCGTACGGCCGACATCGTCGCCGATATCGGCGATGCCGGCGCCGTTGCGCGGCACGTCGCGAGCGTCGGCCCCGAGACGGTGGTGCATCTCGCGGCGTCGTTGACGGACGCCGCGGCAGACGATCCCGTGGATGCCGTGCGGGTGAACGCGCTCGGCACGGCGGCGGTCTTCGCGGCAGCGCAGGCCGCGGGAGCACAGCGGGTCGTCTATGCCAGCTCGAACGCGTCCGTCGGGCGCTGCGCGCCGGGCAGTGGTGACGACGTGGCGCTGGAGCCGCAGACGATCTACGGCGTGACCAAGGCGTTCGGCGAGCAACTCGCGCGCGCAATGAGCCGGCGCGAGCGCGCACCGGCTTATCTCGCGCTGCGCTTCGGCTGGATCTACGGTCCGGGACGGGCGCGGGGTTGGTCCGAGCCGCAACGCGCGATCGCATCCGCCATCGCCGGCGAGGCCGTGGTGCGCTATCCCGACTACGCGCGAGCCATCGACTGGACCTACGTCGACGACGCGTCGACGACGCTCGTTCGCGCGCTCGACTGCCCGCTCGATCGCTTCGCAGTGCACAATGCGATGGGCGACCGCCGCACCATGCGCGACGCCATCGCGCATCTGCGGCTTCGCTTCCCCGGACTCGAGGCGCAACCGTATGACGCGACGCTGCCCGACAGCGCGTGGGACCTCGTGAACGACGGTCTCGCGGAACGTCTCGGCACCATGACGTTCACACCGCTGGAGACCGGCATCGACAGGATGATCGCGGAGATGCAATGAACACGCTGTTTCGAAACGCGACCGTGATCGACGGCACCGGCGCCGAACCTTGGCGCGGCGACGTGCTGGTCGAGGGTAACCGCATCACCGACGTCGCCGCGGCGGGCAAGCTCACTCCGCGCGTTCCGGCCATCGACGCGACCGTCGTCGATTGCGCCGGCGCCACGCTCATGCCCGGGCTCGTCGAGCCGCACGCGCACCTCAGCTTCCTCGACCAGAAGTCGCCGTACGATTTCCATGCCATTCCGGTGGAAGAGCACCTGCTCGCCACGCTGCGCCACGCGCGCCTCTACCTGGACCAGGGCTTCACGGCGTGCTTCAGCGCCGCCGCCACCAAGCCGCGGCTCGACGTGGTGACGCGTAACGCGATCGACGCAGGCGAATTTCCCGGCCCGCGCATCCGCGCGGCGAGCGTTCAGCTCACCGTCACCGGCGGCGTCGGTGATCTCCGACAGCTCGCGCTCGATCCCGGCGACATGATGTACACGCTGCCCTGCGACGGCCCGATCGCGTTCCGGCGCGCGGCACGCGAAGCGTGTCGCGAAGGCGTCGACGTGCTGAAGATCGTGCCGTCGGGCGATACCTCGACGCCGGCGCTGCCCTCGGCGCAGACGCTGATGTCCGACGACGAGGTTGCCGCCGTCGCGGAGGTGGCACGCGAGCGCGGCCGACGCGTCGCTGCGCATGCGCGCAGCGCCGAGTCCGTGAAGATGTGCATGCGGCACGGTGTCGACGTGATCTACCACGCGACGTGCGCGGACGAGGCGGCGAAGGATGCGCTCGAGGCGCGCAAGGATCACGTCTTCGTGGCACCCGCGCTGTCGGTGACGTGGACCCGCCTGCACGAGTCGGGCAAGTACGGGCTGCCGTCGAGCGACGCGATCAAGGCGCGCATCTCGCGCGACCTCGAGGCCACGGTCGCCGTCATGCGCGATCTCAAGCGCCGCGGCGTGCGCGTGCTGCCCGGCGGCGACTACGGCTTCCTGTGGAATCCGCATGGCCGCAACGCGCGAGATCTGCTGTATTTCGTCGATTTGCTGGGCTTCACGCCGATGGAAGCGATCGTGGCCGCGACCCGCTGGGGCGGCGAGCTCATGGCGATGGACATCGGCCGCGTCGCCAAGGGCTGCCTCGCCGATCTCCTGCTCGTCGACGGCGATCCGTTGCGCGACCTTGCGATCCTGCAGGATGCGCGCCGTCTCGTTGCGATCATGAAGGACGGTGCTTTCCACAAGGCACCGCCTCCCGATCTCGCCGCCCGCTCTCGCATCGCGGCTTGAGGACACCATGGACTACGGCATCAAGGGAAGGACGGCCATCGTGTGCGCGGCGAGCCAGGGCCTCGGACGCGGCTGCGCGCTCGCGCTGGCGCACGAAGGCGTCAACCTCGTCATCAACGCGCGCACGTCGGGGACGCTCGAGTCGACCGCCCAGGAGATTCGTCGTGCAACGGGCGCGGATGTCAAGGCCATCGCCGCCGACATCACCACGCGTGAGGGGCGCGACGCGGTGCTGCGCGCATGTCCGGATCCGGACATCCTCGTCAACAATGCGGGCGGGCCGCCGATCGGCGACTTCCGCGACTGGGACGAGGCGACCTGGCAGGCGGCCGTCAACGCGAACATGATCACGCCGATCATGCTGATGCGCAGCGTGATCGACGGCATGATCGCGCGGCGCTTCGGGCGCATCGTGAACATCACGTCGCGCTCGGTAAAGGGCCCGCTGCCTGACCTCGGATTGTCGAATGGCGCGCGCGCGGGGCTCACCGGATTCGTGGGCGGCCTCGCGCGGCAGGTGGCTAAGCACAACGTAGTCATCAACAATCTGCTGCCCGGGCCGTTCATGACCGCACGCACCGAGGACGGCCTGCGCAAGCGCTCGGCGAAGGTCGGCCAGGATTACGAGGCCTTCGCCAAGGCGCGGATGGCCGAAGTGCCGGCCGGGCGGTTCGGCGATCCCGACGAATTCGGCAAGGCCTGCGCGTTTCTCTGCAGCGCGCACGCGGGTTTCATCGTGGGACAGAATCTGCTGATCGACGGCGGGGCGGTGAACGTCACGATATAGGTTTGCCCGTTCCATCGCGCGCTGCGCCGGCGCGCGAGCCGTCCGATACAATCGCGGTCCACTACAACAACGAGGGAGGCGGTGATGAATCGGCTGAAGCTGAAGCTCGTCACGCTCTCCATGAGCGTCGTGGCGCTGGTCGTGTCCAACGCCGTGCCCGCGCTGCCCGGCACGTTTCAAATCGACGAGATCTTCTCCAATGCCGATGGAACCATCCAATTCATCGAGGTGGTCGACGCGGGCTCGCACGACTGCGACTCGGGCGAGCAGCACTGGAGCGGTCAACGTCTCGTCGCGGGCGGACCTGCAGGACCCGCGATCCTGGTTTTCCCGAGCGACCTGCCCACGTGCCACACATCGGGTCGGCGCATCCTGATCGCCACGCAGGGATTCGCGAACCTCGGCCTGGTGACACCGGACTTCATCGTTCCGAACGCTTTCCTGCAGCGCCCGAACGGCTTCGTTTCGCTCGACGACGCGAGCTCGCTCACGTACACCGGGCTTCCCGGCGACGGCGTGACGGCGCTCGATGGCAATGGACATCCCGTGGCCAACGCGGCGACGAATCTTGCCGGCATGTCGGCGTCGGTCACCGCGTCGACGGGCATCGATCTTACGCAACATGGCCTCACGGGCTCCTGGTACGAACCCGCCACGTCGGGGCAAGGCATCGAAGTCGAGGTTTATCCCGGCGTCGGCGGCGCGGCGAGCGCGTTGTACCAGGTGAGCTGGTTCACGTACGACACGGTAAGCGGCGGCGCCGATCACGAGCGCTGGTACACCGCGAGCGGAGCGACGACGGCGGCCAGCGACCACGTCGACCTGATCGTCTATCGCAACATCGGAGGCAACTTCAACGCACCGCCCACGACGGCGCCTGTGGCCGTCGGCACCGCGACACTCGCGTTCGACACGTGCACGTCGGGTCGCCTCGACTACGTGCTTACCGGCGGACCGAGCGGGAGCATTCCGCTCACCCGTCTCACGCAGAACGTCACGTGCAACACCGGCGCGCTGAGGCCGACCGACGCCGACTTCGCGCTGTCCGGCAACTGGTACGACACCGCGACGGCGGGCCAGGGCCTGACCGTCGAGATCAATCCGGTCTCGAGCTTCGCGTTCGCGGCGTGGTACACGTACGCGCCGAACGGCGCGGCGGCGGGGGCAGCAGGCCAGCGCTGGTACACCGCGCAGGGGACCTTCGCCGCCGGCACGCGGACGATCCCGCTGCAGGTCTACGAGTCGACCGGCGGCGTTTTCGACACGCCGGTCGCGAGCGCGCCACCGAGCCTGGTACAGGTCGGTACCGCGACGCTGTCGTTGCTGCACTGTGATGCGGCGTCACTGGCGTTCACGTTCACGGGCGGCAGCAGCAGCGGAAAGAATGGAACGATCACCCTGGGCCGCGTCGGTCCGGTGCCGCCCGGGTGCACGGCGCTCGCGATGCGGGCGATCACTGCGCCTTGATGCCCGCGGCTTGCACGATCTTGCGGTTCACCTCGAGCTCGTCGTGCACGAACGACCTGAATTCCGCCACGCTCATCGGCATGGCCTCCGCGCCGAGGTTCGCGAAACGCTCCTTGACTTCGGGTGACTGCATCGCGCGTTGGACGTCGCGGTTGATCCGCTCGACGAGGTCCGCGGGCATGCCGGCGGGGCCGAACAGCGCGACCCACAGGTTGTAGTCGAAGTCCTTCAGGCCCGACTCGGCGATGGTCGGCACGTCCTTCAGCACGCTCGATCGCTGCGTGCTGCTGACGCCGAGTGCGACGAGCTTGCCGTCCTTCAGCAGCGGCAGCGCGGCGGAGATCGGCGAGAAGAAGTACGTGACGCGCCCCGCCATCGTATCGGTGAGCGCTTCCGGCGTGCCCTTGTAAGGCACGTGCACGACGTCGATTCCGGTCGCCACCTTGAATTTCTCGGCGTTGACGTGCGTGCCGCTGCCCGTGCCGGCGGACGCGAAATTGAGCTGCCCCGGCTTCTGCTTGGCCTGCGCGATGAGATCGGCGACCGACTTGATGCCCGAGCTCGGCGCGACCACCAGCACGTTCGGCTGTCCACCGAGCGGCGAGATGTCGGTGAAATCCTTCGCGGTGTCGTAGTTGAGACCCTGGTAGATCCACGGGTTCACCGCGAACCCCGCGGAGTGCACGAGCAGCGTATAGCCGTCGGGCGGTGCGTGCGCCACGATTCCGGCGCCGATCGTGCCGCCCGCGCCGGGGCGGTTCTCGACGACGACCGCCTGGCCCCACATCTCCTGCAGCTTCTGGCCGAAGGTCCGCGCGAGGATGTCCGTTGCACTGCCCGCGGTGAACGGCACGATCACGCGCACCGGCTTTGTCGGCCAGCTTTGCGCCGACGAGACGCTCGCCGATACGGCGAGCAGCGTGAATGCGAACCAGCGCGCTGCGCATCGAAGCATGTCGATCTCCTGTCGAAAATGTCTCAGCTCAAGCCGTCGCCCACCGGTACGTTCTCGGGCGCGAGCGCCATGCCGGAATTCTGCGCCTGTTGGACCAGGAGCTTCGCGAAATCCTCGTCGAGCACGCCGTGCCCGATGAGCGATTGCACCGCGTCGCGCGTGATCGACGCGAGCGGCATGGGCACGTCGAAGCGGCGACCGGCGTCGAGACCGAGGTCGAGGTCCTTGCGCAGCAGCTGCGGCGTGAACGTGACCTTGAAGTCGAGGTTCACGAACGCGGGCGTCTTGTAGCGCGTGAACGTCGAGCCCATGACGCTCTGGTTCATGAAATCGAGGAACGCATGGCGCGGAACGCCCGCCTTCTGCGCGAGCACGGTGATCTCCGCCAGCGACTGCGTGACCACGCCGAGGAACACGTTGTGGCAGATCTTCACGATGCGCGCGAGCTCGCCTTCGCCGACGTAGCTCGCCGAGGGGCCGATCATGCGCATGTAAGGAAGCGCGGCATCGAACGCCGATCGCGGCCCCGAGCACACGAACGTCAGCCGCCCCGCCTTGATCACCTTCGCGTTGCCCGACACGGGTGCCGCGAGCAGCTCGATGCCGCGCGCGGCGAGCAGCGCGCGCAGCGCGCCCGAGCCCTCGAGCGAGATCGATGAGCACTCGACGATCAGCTTCGGCTTCGCGGTGCCGCTTCCGGAAAGCAATCCGCGCGGTCCTGCAATCACCTCGTGCACGTCGTCGTACGTCGACACCATGACGAACACGATGTCGCACGCGGCGAGCGCCGCGAGATCGTCTGCGATCTTCGCGCCTTTTGCGGCCAACGGCTCGGCCTTGGCGCGCGTGCGGTTCCAGACGGTGAGATCGGCGCCTTGCGCCGCGAGCCGCTCGGCCATCGCGTAACCCATGCGACCGATGCCGATCCAGCCGAGCTTCGATGCCGTGCTCAATTGCGTCTCCCTCAAGCCGGCGACGTGCCGCCCGGCACGTCCATGACGAACAGCCAGTCGCCGTTCGGCTGTCGCCGCACGAGCTCCACGCTGTGACCGGTCGCCTCGGCGGCGCCGCCGTCGGCGGCGGTCATGGCCACGTGCCACTGCGCCGAGACGAGCGCGAGATCGCCGGATTGGGACAGCAGCCGCGGGGCAAGCGTCATGCGCGGCTTCGCTGCGATGAAGCCCGCCAGGAACTCGCGAATCGCCGCATGACCGACCAGCGGCGGCTTGCCCCCGGGCGGTGCCAGTGCGGCCTGCGGCTCGTAGAGCGACAGCAGGCTCTCGATGTCGCCGGCGTTGAGCGCTTCGGCGAACAGCCGGTCGACCTCCTCGGGCGTGCGTGCGGGCATGGCGGTATACCTCCTGCGTTCAGTACGGGTTTGCGATCGGCAGCTCCTGCGCCGGATAGAGCGAGATCACCTGCGGGCCCGTCGGCGTTAGGATGACTTCCTCTTCGATGCGCGCCGCGGAGATGCCGTCCGTGGCGGGGCAATACGTTTCCACCGCGAACACCATGCCGGCCTTGAGCTCGATCGGTTCCTTGAGCGAGGTCAGGCGCGAAATGAGCGGGCGCTCGTGCAATCCGAGCCCGAGGCCATGGCAGAAGTTGAGGCCGAATGCCTCCATCTCGCTCGAGAAGCCGATCTCCTTCGCTTCGGGAAATGCGCGCGCGATCTTGTCCGACGCCACACCCGGCTTCAGCAGCTCGATCGCGCGATCCATCCATTCCCTCGCCTTGCGGTAGGCGGTGCGCTGCGCGGGTGTCGCGAGGCCGACGTTGAACGTGCGGTAGTAGCACGTGCGATAGCCCATGAACGACTGGATGATGTCGAAGAACGCCTGGTCGCCGGGACGGATCAGGCGATCGGTGAAATTGTGGGGATGCGGGCTGCAACGCTCGCCGGAGATCGAGTTGATGGCTTCGACGCAGTCGCTGCCCATCTGGTAGAGGCGCGCGGTCGCCAGCGCCACGATCTCGCTTTCCTTCACACCGGGCTTCAGCGCCGCGGCGATGTCCTGGTACACGCCATCGACCATCGCGGCGGCCATGTTGAGCAGCGTCAGCTCGTCGATGCTCTTCACCTCGCGCGCCTGGAGCAACACCTGCTGGCCGTCGCGCACCTCGATGCCCTGCTTCTGCAGCTCGAACAGCATCGGCGGCTCGACGACGTCGAGACCGAGCGGCATGTCGCCCACGCCTTCGGCGTCCAGGATGGACCTGATCTCCTTCGCGGCGTCCCGAAACAGCGTGTTGTCGCCGCCCGTGGCGCCGCGCAGGCCGAGCAGGCCGGCGCGGCAATGATCGTGATGCAGCCACGGCGCGTGCAGGCGATGATGCTTCGCCGCGGAGCCGAAGTCCCAGATGTACGGATCGCCGTTGCCGGTGAGCAGCGAGTACCGCGTGAGCTTGTCGCGCGCCCACTCGCCGATCACGGTGCTCGTCGTGTAGCGAATGTTGTGCTGATCGAAGCACAGCAGCGCGCCGAGGCCGGATTGCGCGAGCGCGGCGCGCGTGCGCGCGAGCCGGTAATCGTGCAGGCGGCGGAAATTGACGCGCTCCTCGAAGTCGACCTGCGTGTGCCCGGGCGCCTGCAGCGGACGATCCCAGCGATGATGCGGATCGACGTCGTCGGGTCGTACGATGCGCGGCTCGGCACGCTTGCGGGCGTTCGCCATGGGTGAGCGCGTCCTACGGCGCGCCGAAGGCCTTGGTGTACCAGGTGGTGTCGATGTACCTCGACGCGTCGTCGAGCGTCTTGCGCGGCTCGCCGTACTTGGTGCGCAGCGCCAGCACTGTCTGCATGCCCTGCGGATTGAGCCGCAGGTCACGGTAGAGCCCGCCGTTCGCGGCCACGAGCAGGTCGTACGACTGCCGGGCGAGCGCCGGCGTCATGTCGCGGATGTTGGCGACCAGCAGCGCCTCCGCGATCTCGCGATTCGCCGGGTCGCACACCCATTCCACGCCCGCGCGATACGCGCGCAGGAAACCGACCATCGCCGCCGCGTGCGCGCTCGCCCATGACTTGCGCACCGCGCCGACCGTGCCCTGGTAGGCGCCGAGCGATTCCGCGGTCGCGAGCACGTTGAGTCCGCGGCTTCGGGCGAGCAGTTCGAACGGCGTGCGCAGCAGCGTCGCGTCGTGCTTGCCGGCGACGAGCTCGCGATAGCGGTTCGGCGTGCCGCCCGCGCGCACGTAGGTCACGTCCGATTCGGAGAGCCCGCCGCGGTTGACGAGCTCTCGCAGCACGAATGCGAGGCCGTTGGTCATGGCGTCGACCGACAGAGTCCGGCCCTTCAAGTCCGCGAACGACTTGATCTGCGGCCCGGCGACCACGGACAGGAAGCCGCCGTCGCCACCCATGAACGCGACGAAGTCGGGATCACCCGAAAGCTTCACCTCGCCCTGGCCTTCCTGGTACGCGACGAAATTGTCGAACGTCGCGAAGGCGAGATCGTACTTGCCGTCGTACAACCCCGTGACGAGCGCCTCGGAGCTCGGTGTGTACGCGATCTGCACCGCGAGACCCTGCGCGTCGAAGAAACCCTGGCGCTGCGCCGCCCAGAACGGGAGGTCCCAGCCGCCGTTGAACGTGATGACGCGAAGGGCCGTGGGCGGCGTGGCGGGTTGCGCGTGCGCGAGAGCGGCGCACACCATCGCGAGCGCGGCAACTGCGTATCCCTTCAGTGTCGGCATGAGGCAGATCCTTCGCTTCGCCCGGGACGACCGATGCGCCCCGACGATGCGCTAGGTGTACGTGTAGAACCCGCGCCCCGTCTTGCGGCCGAGATAGCCTGCCGCGACCATCTCCTTGAGGAGCGGCGCGGGACGGTACTTCGGATCGTTGAAGTCCTGGTAGAACACGTTCATCACCGCCAGCAATACGTCGAGGCCCACGAGATCGCAGAGCGCGAGCGGACCGATCGGATGGTTGCAGCCCAGCTTCATGCCGTCGTCGATCGCCTGTGCGCTCGCGAGCCCTTCCTGCAGCGCGAACACGGCCTCGTTCAGCATGGGGCACAGTATGCGGTTCACGACGAACCCCGGGCTGTTCCTGACCACGATGGCCGTCTTGCCGAGCCGCCTCGACAGCGCCTCGGCGCTCGCGAGCGTCGCATCCGACGTCTGCAGGCCACGGATCAGCTCCACCAGCGCCATCATGGGCACTGGGTTGAAGAAATGCATGCCGAGGAAGCGCTCCGGCGACGAAACGACCGCTGCCAGCGCGGTGATGGATATGGACGACGTGTTCGATGCGAGCAGCGCGTCGCGACGCGCGACGCCGTCGATCTCGCGCAGCAGCCTGAGCTTCAGCTCGACGTTCTCGGTCGCGGCCTCGATGATGACGTCGCATGCGGCGAGGGCGTCGTAGCGCGTGCTGCCGCTCACCCGGCGCAGCGCGGCGTCCTTGTCCGCGCCCTTGAGCTTGTCCTTCTTCACCAGCCGATCGAGGCTCGAGCCGATCGCCGCGATGCCGCGGCTCACGGCGGCGTCGCTGACGTCGACCATCGCGACGTCCAGGCCCGCGACGGCGCACGCCTGCGCGATGCCGTTGCCCATGGTACCGGCGCCGATCACGCCGATCCTGCTCGCGTCCATGCGCGCTCCCCAAGGAAAGCGGCATTATGCCGCGCGGATGCACGCGGCCGGGCGCTGAAGCGATTCAGTCGGCGGTGTGCAGATTCGCCGCGGCGGTGGTTGCGCGCCGCGGCGGCGCAGCGACCAGGCCCGTGATGACGCAATCAACCAGCGCCGGCGCCGCCGCGGCGAGATCGAAGCCCTGCGGCGCCTGCAGCCAGGCGTGCATCAGGCCCATGATGTAGGCGTGAAGCGCGTGCGCGGCGAGCGACGCGTCGGTGTCGGCGGGAAGCTGGCCGAGCGCGATCGCGCGCTCGATCAGCGCGCCGCTGCGTTCCAGGCAGCCGCAGCGTTCCTGATCGCGCGCTTCGGCGAGCGCGCCCAGGTCGTCGGCGTTGCCGCATGCCTGCGCCGCCATGCGAAAGACGGCCTGCGTATGCGGGTCGCGCGCGAGCAACGTCAGCGCGCCGACCGCCTGGCCCCTGACTACGCCGAGCGGATCCACGCCGGCACGGCCCTCGCGGTCCTCGAACACCGCGTGCAGCGGCAGCGTCGCACGTTCGCACAGCGCGCCGAGCAGGTCGCCCTTATCGCGGAAATGCCAGTACACGGCGCCGCGAGTAACCCCCGCGGCCGCCGCCACTTCGCCCAGCGTGGTGCTCGCGACGCCACGCTCGCTGAAGACGCGCTCCGCAGCGTCCAGCAGCTGCTCGCGCGTCACAGCGGCCTCGGCCTTCGTCTTCCTTGCCATCTCCCCGCTCGTTGTGCGTCTTTACAAACAGACGTGATTGTATGTTAATCTAGGCCCCCCGCGCTAGCTGCGCCGCAACAAATTCTGACCGCCATGATGCAAATCCGCCTCGCTCGTCTGTCCGCCGCCGCTTCCATCGCGCTGGTCACGGCCGCCTGTGGCCCGTCGGGACCCCAGGGAGGTGGCGGCTTTCATGGATTCCCACCCGCCGAAGTGGTCACCCTGACCGTGGCGCCGCGCTCCTTCCCGGTCGCGTTCGAGTACGTTGGACAGACGCTCGGCTCGAAGGATGTGGAGGTGCGGGCGCGCGTGACCGGCATCGTCGAGAAGCGCCTCTTCCAGGAGGGCGCCTTCGTCAAGGCGGGCCAGCAGCTCTTCACGATCGACCCGAAGCCCTACGCCGCGCAGGTCGAGCAGGCCGAGGCCGAGCTTGCCCGTGCCGAAGCCCAGAAGGCGCAGGCGGACCGGGAGTCCGCACGGCTGAAGCCCCTCGCCGAGCGCAAGGCGATCGGCCAGAAGGAGGCGGACGACGCGGCCTCCAACGCCGATTTCGCGGCGGCCGCGGTGAAAGCGGCCAAGGCCAAGGTCGACGAGCTGAAGCTCAACTGGGGCTACACCCGCGTGCTGGCGCCGATCTCGGGTCTGACGAGCCGCGCGCAGGTGTCGGAAGGCAGCCTCGCGACGACCAACCAGACGCTCCTCACGACCATCTCGCAGACCGACCCGATCTGGGTCGCCTTCACGATCTCGGAAAACGAGCAGCTGCGGCTCAGTCGGGCCGTGGCCGCGGGACAGCTGACCGTGCCGAAGGACAACGCCTACGAGGTCACCGTCAAGCTCTCCGACGGGTCCGCGTTTCCGCGCAAGGGAAAGATCAACTTCTCCGACACGCGCGTGAATCCCACGACGGGCACGTACGAGGTGCGCGCCGAGCTTCCCAATGCCGATGCCGCGCTCAAGCCGGGACAGTTCGTGCGCGTGGTGCTGCGCGGGGCGGCGCGCAAGGACGCGATTGCCGTGCCGCAGAGCGCCGTGCTCGACGGGCCGCAAGGCAAGTTCGTCTACGTCGCGGCCAAGGACAAGGACGGCAAGGACATCGCGCAGCCGCGTCCCGTCGTCGTCGGCGACTGGGTCGATGCCAACGGCAGCAACCTCTGGGTGGTCGAGCAGGGGTTGAAGCCGGGTGACGTCGTGATCGTCGACGGCATCGCCAAGCTGCAACCGGGCGGCGCCATCAAGCTGCCCGGCGCGGGCGGCGCCGCGGCGCAACCCGCCGCCGGCGCGGTGCCCGCGAAGCCCGAGGAGGCGAACGCCAAGTCCTCCGCGCCCAAGAGCTGAACGAAAGCCGACCATGTTCTCTCGCTTCTTCATCGACCGGCCGATCTTCGCCGGCGTCATCGCGACGTTCTTCATCATCGCGGGTCTCGCAGCGATGCGCTCGCTGCCGATCGCGCAATATCCCGAGATCGCGCCTCCGGTGGTGACCGTGCAGGCGATGTATCCCGGCGCGTCGGCGCAAACGGTCGCGGAGACCGTCGCGTCGCCCATCGAGGACGCCATCAACGGCGTTCCCGGCATGTTGTACATGTCGAGCTCGTCGACGTCGCAGGGTGTCGTGCAGATCCAGGTGACGTTCGAGATCGGCACCAACGTCGACATCGCCGCGGTCAACGTCAACAACCGAGTGAAGCAGGTCGAGCCGCGGCTGCCGGAGGAAGTGCGCCGGCAAGGCGTGAGCGTCGAGCGCGGCAGCTCGGCGTTCCTCCAGGTGCTCGCCTTCTATTCGCCGGACGGCCGCTACGACGACCTCTACACCTCGAACTACGTCACGCTGAACGTGCTCGACCGCTTGAAGCGGCTGCCGGGCACGACCAACGTGCAGATCTTCGGTGCGCACGACTACGCAATGCGCATCTGGCTGAAGCCCGATCGCATGGCGCAGCTCAAGCTCACGCCGCAGGACGTCATCCAGGCGGTCAACGAGCAGAACGCGCAGTTCGCGGCGGGCAAGGTCGGCCAGGCCCCGGTCGCCCAGAAGCAGGACCTCGTCTATACGATCACCACGCGCGGGCGGCTGTCCGATCCGAAGGAATTCGAGCAGATCATCGTACGCGCGGATCCCGACGGCTCCATCGTGCGCCTCGGCGACGTGGCGCGCGTGGAGCTCGGATCGAAGGACTACGAGTTCGTCGGGCGCTACAACGGCCACCCCGCGACGCTGGTCGGCATCTTCCTCTCCCCCGGCGCGAATGCGCTGCAGGTGGCGAAGAGCGTCAAGGCCGAAGTCGCCGACATGGCGCAGTCGTTCCCGCCCGGCTTCACCTACGCCGTGCCCTACGACACCACGCGCTTCGTCGAGGTTTCGATCCGCGAGGTGCTGAAGACGCTGGGCGAGGCGATGATCCTCGTGTTCCTCGTCGTGTACCTGTTCCTGCAGACGTGGCGCGCGACGCTCATACCGTTCGCCGCCGTGCCGGTGTCGCTGATCGGCACGTTCGCGGGCATCTACTTCCTCGGCTACTCGATCAACACGCTGACGCTGTTCGGCATGGTGCTGTCGATCGGCATCGTGGTCGACGACGCCATCGTCGTGCTCGAGAACGTCGAGCGCATCATGCGCGAGGAGGGCGTCGCGCCGCGCGATGCCGCGATCAAGGCGATGCGCGAGGTGACCGGGCCGATCATCGCGATCGTGCTGACGCTCGTCGCGGTATTCGTGCCGATCGCGTTCCTCGGCGGCCTCACCGGCGAGCTGTATCGGCAATTCGCGGTCACTATCGCGATCTCGGTCGTGATCTCGGGCATCGTCGCGCTGACGCTGTCGCCGGCGCTGTGCGCGCTCATCCTGCGGCCGCACGACGCGCCGAACCGGTACTTCGCGGCGTTCAACCGCTGGTTCGGGCGCATGACGATGCACTACACCGACGGCGTCATCTGGATGCTGCGACGAGGCGTCATCGCCAGCCTGCTGTTCGGCGGCATGGTCGTGCTCGCGATCTTCCTGTGGCGCGCCACGCCGAGCTCGCTCGTGCCCGACGAGGATCAGGGCTTCTTCATCACGGCGGTGATCCTCCCGGACGGCGCGACGCTCGAGCGCACGCAGAAGGTCGTCGAGCAGGTCGAGGCGGCGATTCGCTCCAACAAGGCCAACCAGGACATCGTCGCGTTCACGGGCTTCGACTTCATCGGCGGCGGCTTCCGCAACAACGCCGCCACCATCTTCACCGCGCAGAAGCACTGGGACGAGCGTCCCGGCGTCACGACGCAGCAGCTCGTCGCCGAGCTCTTCATGAAGACGGCCGGGATCAAGGAAGCGCTCGTGCTGTCCTTCAACCCGCCGCCGATCTTCGGGCTCGGCACCACCGGCGGCTACGAGTTCTACATCCAGAACCACGGCGATGGCGGGGCGAAAAAGCTCGACGAGGTGAAGAACGCGTTCCTCCAGCGCGCGAACAGCGACCCGATGCTGGGAGGCGCGCAGACGCTGTGGCGCGCGACCGTGCCGCAGCTTCGCGTCGACGTCGATCGCGAGAAAGCCAAGTCGCTCGGCGTTCCGATCAGCGACGTCTACAACGCGCTATCCGCGACGCTCGGGACGTACTACGTCAACGACTTCAACAAGTACGGCCGTGCGTGGCAGGTGCTCATGTCGGCGGAGCCGGACTATCGGCGACGGCCCGACGACATCGGCGCGGTGTACGTGCGCTCGTTGAAGGGCGAGATGATCCCGCTCTCCTCGCTCGCGTCGGTGCACTACGCGGCCGGACCCGACTCGCTCGATCGCTTCAACAACGTGCCGGCGGTGAAGATCATCGGCCAGGCCGCGCCGGGCTACAGCTCCGGTCAGGCGATCCAGCGCGTCGAGCAGATCGCGAAGGAGACGCTGCCGCCGGGCTTCAGCTTCGACTGGGGCGGCACCTCGTACCAGGAGAAGCGCAGCAGCGGCGCCGCCGGCTTCGCCCTCGGGCTCGCGGTGGTGATGGTGTTCCTCATCCTCGCCGCCCAGTACGAGAAGCTCGCCTTGCCGCTGTCGGTGCTGATGGCGCTGCCGTTCGGCATGTTCGGCGCGCTCGCCGCGATCTGGGTCAAGAACTGGCTCGGGCCGTTCATCGGCGCGCAGCGCCTCACCAACGACGTGTACTTCCAGATCGGCCTCGTGACGCTGCTCGGCCTCGCGGCGAAGAACGCGATCCTGATCGTGGAATACGCGGTGCTGAAGCACGAGGAAGGACTGTCGCCGTCCGCCGCGGCGATCGAGGCGGCGCGCCTGCGCTTCCGCCCGATCCTGATGACGTCGATGGCGTTCATCCTCGGCGTGCTTCCGCTCGCGATCTCCACCGGCGCGGGCGCGGGCGGACGCCATTCGGTCGGCACCGGCGTGATGGGCGGCATGATGGCGGCGACCTTCCTCGCCATCTTCTTCGTGCCGACGTTCTACCACGCGATCGTCGAGCGCCGCATCATCGAGAAGCGCAGCCACGACGAGATCGTCGACGAAGTGCGGCACCTGCGCGACGTCAAGCACCACCGGCCGCACACACCGGGCCACCCGCCCATTGCCCCGCAGGGAGCGAGCGATGACTGATCGACTCATGCGCAAGGCGGCATGGATCGCCATTGCCGCGTCGCTGGCCCTGGCCGGCTGCAAGACCACGCCGACGGAGCCGCCGACACTCGACGTACCGGCGGGCAACGCTGCCGCCGACAATCTCGCACTCGAGCGCTGGTGGACCAAGTTCAACGACCCGACGCTCACGGCGTACGTCGACGAAGCGCTGGCGCACAACCTGGACCTCGCCGCGGCGCTTGCGCGTATCGAGACGGCCCGCGCGCAGGTCAAGCTCGCCAGTGCCGACCTGTATCCGAGCGTCAACCTCGGCGTGGACGCCAACCGTTCGCGGCAGTTCGTGCCCGGCTTCAACAATCTGGTGACCAACAACTACCGCGTCGCGATCGATGCGTCGTACGAGGTCGACCTGTGGGGCAAGTACCGCACGGCCACGCGCGCGGCGCAGGAAGACCTCCTCGCCACGCAGTACGCGCGCGAGACGGTGCAGACGATCGTCGCCGCCGACGTCGCGCGCACGTACTTCCAGCTGCTCGCTGCCGACGCGCAGCTTCGGCTCCTCTACGACACGCTGAAGTCGCGCGAGGAGACGGTGAACCTGCAGCGCGACCGCTACCAGTCCGGCGTGATCGGCGAATACGACTTCGCGCAAGCCGAAGCCGAGCGCGCCGCCGTCGCAGCCGACATCGCGACGACCCGGCGCGCGGTCGGCGAGCTCGAGGGCGCTCTGGCCGTGCTGCTCGGGCGCTCGCCGCGCGAAGTATTCCAGCCGCAGCTCGCGCACGATGCCACCGCCGATCAGCTCATCGCAGTGCCGACGGTCCCCACCGACCTGCCGTCCAACATGCTCGAGCGTCGCCCCGACATCCGCCAGTCCGAGAGCCAGCTCGCCGCCGCGAGCCTGCGCATCGATCGCGCGCGCGCGGATTACTTCCCGTCGCTCACGCTGACCGGGTCGTTCGGTCGCGAATCGGACGCGCTCAGCAATCTCTTCAAGGGCCCGGCCGGCATCTGGAGCATCGGTGCCGGATTGCTGCAGCCGCTGATCGGCCTGAAGGCGATCGAGGCCAACGTCGATGCTGCCACGGCGCGGCGGCAGGAGGCGGTGATCGACTACGAGCGCTCGGTGCAGAACGCCTTCCGCGACACGCACGATGCGCTGGTCGAGAACTCGACCGCGCGCGACGCGCTGACCGCGCAAGGCCAGCGCCGCGAGCGTCTGGCGCGTGCCCTGGAACTGTCGGACCTGCGCTACAAGGCGGGGTACTCACCCTATCTCGAAGTGCTGGACGTGCAACGCCAGCTCTTGCAGGCGCAGACCCTCGAGATCGTCGCCGCGCGCGACGCCCGCATCGCCATCGTCGATCTCGCCAAGGCGCTCGGCGGGGGCTGGGAATACACGACGGAGCTGTCGGCGCGGTAGGACTCGTCCCGGGCCCCGTCGCCGTCGGCAAAGAGAGGTTGCGGAACGCCGTTGCCGCCTACTGCAGCGAAGGCTTCCACAGGAAATCGTTGCGATCGGCGGAGCGCACCGTCACACGCAGCGCTTGTCCGCGCCGCGACAGTACGAGCGGCACCTCGGTGCCGGCGCGTCCGAGCCTCCATACCCGCCGAAACAGGTCCGCGAGGCTCGCGGGCTTCTCGCCCGCGATCTCGAGCACGACATCGCCGACGTGCACACCTGCCTGCGCCGCGGGCCCGTCGTCGGCGAGCGCGTTGACGACGAGATGCGACGCGAGCTCGGCGACGTACATGCCGAGCCACGCCCGCGGCGGACCCGCACGCCGGCCGTGCCGCGTGAGCTCGTCGAGGATGGGATCGAGGAGGTCGATCGGCACGAACATGTTGCCCTGCACCTCCTCGTCCTCCACGGACTCCTGCACGAGCAGCGACCCGATGCCGATGAGCTCGCCGTTGCTGTCGAGCAATGCCGCGCCGCCCCATTGCGGATGCGCGGGCGCCGTGAAGAGCGCCTCGTCGAGCACGTACTCCCAGTAGCCCGCGAATTCGCGTCGCGAAACGAGCCGCGCCTTGAGCGCATGCGCGCGGCCGCCATGACCGATCACGTAGACCTCGCTGCCGACCGCGGGCGTCGCGCTGCGACCGCGCGGCAGCGCGGGTGCGTCGAGCGAGCCGAGCGGCAGCACCAGGCCGAACCCGGTGATCTGGTCATACGCGAGCGGATGCGCGGGCACGGCGATGCCCGCGCTGTTCGTCAGCCATACGCTGCGCGCTTCGGTGACGAGGTAGCCGATCGTCAGGACGAGCCCGTCGCTGCCGATCACGACGCCGTTGCCGACGCGCTCGGTGCCGAGGATGCTCGCGGTGAAAGCCTCGTCCGGAATCTCCGTGTGCACCAGCACGACCGCATCCAGCGCGCGCCCGAGATCGAAGCGAACGTCGTCGGGTGTGGGCTGGAGTTCGGGCGGGAATGCCCAGTTCGCGAGCTCGGGCATGCTGGAAGGATGCGCGGACGGATACGCGCAGTCGCCTATGTTACCGCCGACCCGCGCCGCCGGGCAGCGAGCGCGTTTGTACATTTTTCAAAGTTTCCAATTCTTTCAGGCTGAACCTCGGCCACGGGCCGACGCTCAAATGAAAGGTGAACATTCGCTGAAGAAGGGGAAGGCATGCGTCGCACATCGCTGTTACTCTGTTTCACAGCCGTTATCGCGGCGGCGCCCGCAGTCGCCAGCGCGGCGTCCGCTTACGTGACCAATCCGGTGAACATCTTCGCCGGCCCGGGCAACGACTATCCGTTGGTCGCGAGCCTCGCGCCGGGCGTGCGCGTGAACGTCCAGGGCTGCCTGTCCGACTACTCGTGGTGCGATGTCACCTTCTCCGGCAATCGCGGATGGGTCTACGCCGGCGAGCTCGCCTACCCGTATCGCAGCGGTCGCGTGCCGATCGTCGAATACGGCCCGCGGCTTGGGCTGCCGGTCATCTCGTTCTCGCTCGGCAACTATTGGGACCACTACTATCGCGGCCGGCCCTGGTATCACGAGCGCTCCGACTGGGCACGCCACTACAACGACGACCGTTGGCGCAACGAGCATCGCAACGACTGGCACGGCGATCGCAACGACCACCGCAACGACTGGCACGACAATCGGAACGATCACCGCAACGACTGGCACGACAACAACCGCAACGACAACCGCGGCCGCGAAAACCGGTCGGACAACCGTGAAGGGCACTACGACAGCCGCACCGGCCTGCCCACGGGACGTCCGGGAACGAACGCTGCGTCACGCGTTTCGCCTGACACGCCCGGCTACTACGGCAGCCAGCAGTAACGGAGGTCGAAGCAGCACTTCCTCGCTACGCCCGGGATGACGAAAGCGTCATCCCGGAGCGGGCCAGCCGGGGCACCGGCTCAGCCCGTCCACCCGAGGTGACCGAGGAAGTCGCGCGTACGCTCCGTCGTCGGTGCGTCGAAGATCTGCCGCGGCGGTCCCTGCTCGACGATGCGGCCTGCATCGAACACGGCGATCCAGTCACCGACCCGCCGCGCGAACGTCATCTCGTGCGTGACCACGACCATGGTCATGCCCTCCTCGGCCAGCGCTTTCATCACGTTCAGCACCTCGCCGATGGTTTCCGGGTCGAGCGCGGACGTGGGCTCGTCGAAGAGCATCACATCCGGCTGCATCGCGAGCGCGCGCGCGATCGCCACGCGCTGCTGCTGGCCTCCGGAAAGCGCGGACGGATAGTTGGGCGCCTTGTCGGCCAGCCCGACCTTGTCGAGCATGGCGAGCGCGCGCCGCTCCGCCTCGTCGAGCGGCATGCGCAGCACGGTGCGCGGACCCTCGGCGACGTTCTGCAACGCGGTGAGGTGGGGGAACAGCTCGAAGTTCTGGAACACCATGCCCATGCGCTGGCGCATCGCGCGCAAGCCGCGGTCGTCGCGCGCGAGGCGCGTTCCCTCGAACTCGATGTCCCCGCCGTCGATGGTCTCGAGTCCGTTCGTGCAGCGCAGGAGCGTGGACTTGCCCGAGCCCGACGGGCCGATCAGGCACACGACCTCGCCCGCGTGAACGTCGAGGGACACGCCGCGCAACGCCGTGAACGCGCCGTAGCGCTTCACCACGTCGAGGTAGCGAATGATCGTCGAGCCGCCGGCTTTGGTGCGCTCCGTCATTCGGTGACCGACCATCGACGCTGGATCCAGTCCACGATCTTGGCCTGAGGGTATCCGAGCAGCCAGTACAGCGCCGCCATGGCCGTCAGCATCTCCAGCACGCGGAACGTCTGTGCACGGATCTGCATCGACACATACGCGAGCTCGGTCACCGCGATCACCGACACCAGCGACGTGTCCTTGAACAGCGACACCCACGTGCTGGCCAGCACGGGCAGCACGCGTCGCAGCGCCTGCGGAACGACGACGCGGCGCAGCGCCTGCAGCCGCGTCATGCCGAGCGCCATCGCCGCCTCGACCTGTCCGCGGCGTATCGAGTTGATCCCGGCGCGGAACGTCTCGGCGTTGTACGCCGTCACGTTGAGCGACAGCGCGGCAAGGCCGGTTGCGAGCGGAGACAGGCCGAGCCCGGTCAGGATCGGCAACACGTAGAACGCCCAGTACACCACGAGGATGAGCGGCAGGTTGCGAAAGAGCTCGACGTAGGCGGTGGCGAGCGATCGCAGCGGCGACCAGCCATAGAGCCGCAGCACCGCGACGACGATGCCGCAGGGCACCGCGATCGCCATGGTGGCCACGGTGAGCAGGAAAGTCGTCGCCGTGCCCTGCGCCAGCGCATCGCGGTGCTGCCAGACGACGGACCAGTCGAGGGTCACGATCGCCCGAGATGCGCCACGCGCCGGTAGACGCGATCGACGCCGCGCGTGACGGGATAGAGCATCAGGAAGTAGAGCAGCATCGCGAAGGTGAAAACCTCGATGGGCTGGAAGCTCTGCCCGGCGACGGTCTCGGATTGGCGCATCAGCTCCGGCACGGCGATGACCGACGCGATCGCCGTGTCCTTGATCGTCACCGAGAGCAGCGAGCCGAACGCGGGAAGCATGCGCACGATCGCCTGCGGCAGCACGATGCGCCGAAGGATCTGCGCGCGCGACATGCCGAGCGCAAGCGCGGCGCGCGTCTGTCCGGGGCGCACCGATTCGATGCCCGCGCGCACGATCTCCGCGGCGTACGCGGCGAGGTGCACGGTGAGGCCGATCAGCGCGGCTGCGAACGGCGACATGGTGACGCCCGCGACGATCGGCAGCGCGAAGAACGTCCACACCAGCACGACGAGCACGGGAATTGCGCGCATCGAATCCACGTACAGCACGATCAGCGACCGCAGTCCGCGCGGACCATAGAGGCGCGCGAGCGCCACCACGAGCCCGAGGACCAGGCTCGTCAAGCCGGAGACGAGCGAGAGCACGACGGTGATGCCGACCCCGTAGCCGAGGAATCGCCCGTTGTCGGCGATGACGCCGAAGTCGAAGTTCATTGCGCTCACCCCCTGCGCGCATGGCGCGCCGAGGGCGCGGCCCGACGCTGCGTCACTTCATCGTGTCGACGACACGCGCCTCGTCCTGCTTCAGCTTGGGCTCCATTTCCTTCTCGACCGCACGCGCCCACTGCAGGAACGCCGTCTGGTTCTTGTCGACGGCCATGCCGACGGGCGCGGCCTTCTCGGTGCTGTCCTGGCAGTTGTTCTGCCTCGGGAGCGCCTCGAGCTGCTTCAGCTTGCGTCCCATCGCCACCCACGGCACACGGTTGATCGGCACGGCGTCCGCGCGATGCGCCATCACTTCCTCAACGGGCGCAACGCCGGATCCCGCCACGCCGCGCAACTGCGCCTTGGGAAAGCGCTCCTTGACCCATCCTTCCTCGCCGCCGCCCGTGTAGTAAGCGATCGTGATGTCGGGCTTGTTGAGATCGTCGACGCTCTTCGCATTCGCGAACTTCGGATTCGACTTGAGCCCGAACATGCACACGCTCGTGCTCGAATAGATCACGAAGTCGACGACCTTCAGGCGCTCCGGCGTCTCCGCGAGCGGCGTCACCGAGATGTCGACCTGGTTCGACGCCAGCACGGGCACCTTCGTCTCGTGACTCACGGGCACCGCCTGCAGCTTCACGCCCAGGCGCTTGGCGTATTCCTGGGCGAGCAGCCACGCGGGACCGCTCCAGGCCTCGCCCTGGCCGCTGGTGTTCTCGACAAGCCACGGCGCATTGGCGAGAACGCCGACGCGCAGCACACCCGCCTTCTTGATCGCATCGATCCGCGGGCTCGTGCCCGGCGCGGGCACCGGAACGTCCGCCAGCACCGAGCCTGCGCATGCAAATGCCAACAGCGCCCACAGGGCGCGCAAGACCGCTCGCGACATCATCGCCTCCTCCTCACGGGAATCGGCGCATGATTCGCGAGCCGCGTCGCCCTGTCAAACGGCGGCCGGGGGCGACGCGCGTGATGCGCGTGGTGACGGGGCAACGAGACCGGGAGACGCGGCGGGCACGCGCGCCGACGCGCGCCCTGGAGACGCGCCTACGCTTCGGCCTTGAAGAACACGCTGAACGGCCGCGGCAGCTCGTTGAGCTGCCGCACGAAGCTCACCGTGATGAACGCATTGTGCGCGGCGAGCATCGAGCGGATCTGGTCGGTGCCCTCGTTCGGCACCGTGGCGCGGCCGAACAGCGCACGCGCGGGCGCGAGCCGCTTGCGGCCCGTCACGCCGATCGAAAGCTCCGAGAGCTCCTGGTCGGTGGTCATGTATTGGCCGAACACCGCCATGCTGTCGATCTCGTACTTGTTGCGGCTCTCGTCGCGATTGAAGCGCGCGGCGACGTCGCCGAGATGCGTGAGGATCATCTGCGCCTTGTCGCGCGGCAGGGGCTCCACGATGCGCGCTCGCGCGCACCGCCAGAACTTCTCGGTGAGGTGGAACTCGCGCGAATTCGTGCCGAGCCGCTGCAGCATGCCGCTCTGCACCAGCTGCTCGACCATCGCGGGGCTCGCGCTGGGGTTCCAGCCGAAGTCGTGCTCGAGCGCATCGATATTCACGCGCGCCCGCTCGGGCGGCAGCCCCTGCACGCGAAGCAGCACGCGCTCCGCGGCGTCGCGCAGGCGGAGCGCGTCGACGCCGAAATACAGGCGCTTGCTGTACAGCGTCATGGCCTTCACGGCGCGCCCTCCCACAAGCGAGTCCGTCCCATGACATTAGCATAGCCGGCGGCCGGCGCGCGGCCTCGGCCGACGTGCGGCATCAGTATTCCTGCGACTCCACGCTCCACATCGCCTGTCGCACGGTGTCCCAGCCCGTCGGCGTGATCAGCGTGCTGCCGAGGCCGTGCGGCGCGCGCTCGAGCAGCCGCGGCAGCATGTTGAACGCCGGCACGTTGTCGTGGCGCATCAGCTCGAGATGCCCTGAGGAGAACGGCGTCACGTGCAGCAGGTCGCACGCGTGCGCCACGATTCGCGCGACGACCGCCGGAACGGCGACCTTGCGCGCGCGGCGGCCGTTACCCTGGATCTGCCGCAGCATGGCGAGGTATTCGTCGATCCTGAAATTGCTGCGGCCACCGAGCTCCATCACCTGCGATCGTCGTGGCGGCGCCCGCAGGCACAACACTGCGATCGCGTCGGCGACATCGCGCACGTCGATCACCGCGATGCGACCCGCGGCGTCGACCGGCACGAAGTGCACCGGCCACGAGGCAACGCGGCGAAGCCAGCGCGAGCCGTATCCCGAGGGCCCCTCGAGCAGCGAAGGACGCACGATCGAGCACGGCACGGGGCTGCGCTTCAGCGCGATTTCGCCGCGCAGTTTCGACAGGATGAAACGGCTTCGCGCGCCGCGCGACAGGCCGAGCGCCGAGACGTGAACCAGTCGGCGTATGCCGGCTTCGGCGCACGCCATCGCGAGCGCCGCGGGCGCGACGAGATGCACCCGCTCGTACGTCGCGCGACCGTACTCGCGCAGGATGCCGACGCAGTTGACGACGGCGTCGACGTCGCCCAGCAGCGGCGCCCAGGCGTCGGGCGAGGTGAGCCGCTCGAAGCGCGCTTCGCGGCGCTCGTGAGGATCGTCAGCGGGATCGTCGTAGGGGTGCGGGGCGCCGTAGCGCGACCCGACGACGACGGTGTGATTGCGGGCTACGAGCGCGGCGACGACATGGCGCCCCAGGAAACCGAAGCCTCCCAGCACCAGGATGCGCATCCCGCTCCTTCGTTATTTTCTGTCTTGACAGAAATTTATGTCAAAGCCTACAGTGCCGTCAAGGGGCATCGGGACTCGATGAGCGATGGCGCCGCATCCGGCACGTGACGGCGACGAAGGGCAGGCGCGGCTTTCTCCGCTCGCCCTGCGGTTCGTGCTGCATTGGGGGGAGATGGGCACGCGCTGGGGCGTCAACCGCACGGTGGCGCAGATCCACGCGCTCCTCTACCTGCACGGCCGGCCCTTCCACGCCGAAGCGATCAGCGAGCTCCTCGGCATCGCCCGCTCGAACGTCAGCACCAGCCTGCGCGAGCTCACGAGCTGGAACCTCGTGCACGTCGTGCACCGGCTCGACGACCGACGCGACCATTACGAGACCGCGCGCGATCCGTGGGAGCTGCTGCGCATCATCGTGCGCGAGCGGCGCGCGCGCGAATTCGAGCCCACGATCGCCGCGCTGCGCGGTTGCGTCGCGGACCCCGACTTCGCGCGCCAGGAGCCGGACGTCCAGGCGCGCATCCGGGCCACCCTCCAACTGATGGAAAGCATCTCCCGGTGGACCGACGACATGCTGCAGCTCGACCAGGGAACGCTCGCGCGGCTCCTGCGGATGGGCTCGCGGATCGCCACGCTGCTGGGGCGCGATCGCAAGTCGCGCGAGCGCAGGACCGCCTAGCGCTTCAGCCTCACCTCGACTCCTGCCGCCTCCTCGCGCAGCTTGAGGAGCGCACCGACGTCATGGTCCTGCAAGCCATGATCGATCCCCTCGGTCAGGCTCGCGAGCGCCGCGCGACCCACCGGCGCCGGAACGCCGAGCGATTCGGTCATCTGCAAGGCGAGCCGGCAGTCCTTGTGCGCGAGCTTCATCATGAACCCCGGCTGGAAATCGCCGAGCAGCGAGCGCTTCGGCATGTTCATCTCGAGCTGGCGGTTCCAGGCCACGGTCGTTCGCAGCACCGAGACCATCGTGTCGAGCGTCAGCCCGGCCTTGGTGCCGGTGACGAGCGCTTCGACGCACGCCTCGTTGATCGCCGTGGCGAGCAGGTTGTTGATGAGCTTCATCGTCTGCCCGGCACCGAGCGCGCCGCAATGGAAGAAGTCGGTGCCCATGCAGTCGAGCACCGGCCTGCACCGCGCGACGACGTCCGGCGCACCGCCCACCATGAGCGTGAGCGTCCCCGCGACCGCCGCATCCGCGGTCTTGCCGACGGGGCTGTCGATCATCGACGCGCCCCGGGCGGCAATCGCGTCGCCCACGCGCCGCGTCGTTGCCGGATCGATCGTGCTCATGTCGATGTACACCGATCCGGCACGAATGCCGGCCGCGATGCCGTCGGCGCCGAGCGCCACGCGCTCCACGTCCGGCGCGTCGGGCAGCATGGTGATCACGATCTCGCTCGCCGCCGCGACGTCCTTCGGCGTCTTTGCCGCCTTCGCGCCGGCTTCGACGAGGGACTGGACCGCGCGGGGATTCATGTCGAGCACCGTGAGCGCGTGGCCCTTGCGAGCGAGGTTGCGGGCCATGGGCCCGCCCATGGTGCCGAGGCCAATGAAACCGACGTTCATCAGGTGCGCTCCTTCCAGCGATCGAGCTCCCACACCGGCGCGCCGCGCAGGTCCTGCGCGCTCTTATCGTTGAACTGGCCTTCGGGCGGGACCTGACCGGTCTTGTCGTATGCGGCCTTGACCAGCGGCGCGGCCTGCGCGAAGCCGCCCTTGACCTGCGACCAGGCGAGCGGCTTCGGAATGAGGCGTCCATCGACCATGTACTTCGACGTCTCGAGCAACGCGATCGCGTCGCCCTCGGTGGGCCAGCACCAGCCGCGCTTGAACAGCACGTCGTCCTCGACGACCTTCGCGCCGAGCTCGGGCGGGAGCTCCCAGTATTTCTTCGAGAGCTGCGACACGTCGCCGGCGTTCATCTTCGAGAGCTTCGCCACGGCATCCTGCTGCGCCTGGACGAAGGCGGTGACGATCGCCGGATCGCCCTGCATGACCTTGGGGCTGCCGATCCAGAACGAGCGGTGCAGGTAGTACCCGTCGGGATAGAACGCCGACTTCTTCACCGATTCGAGCAGATGACCCGCGCCCTCGCCCGCCGGGCCCTTGTAGTGACTTTCGGTGTAGCCGAACGAATTCATGATCCCCACCGTGCCGATCTCGGTGCTCGCCTTGAGGAACGCGGGATAGATCAGCATCGC
>Ga0068855_100001506_pt1 | contig 29154 bp, 26 predicted proteins | sample KBSCornC52_FD_66592 | JGI IMG/M metagenome (GOLD analysis project Ga0068855, IMG submission 66592) | Corn rhizosphere microbial communities from Kellogg Biological Station, Michigan, USA - KBS Corn C5-2 | ecosystem: Host-associated > Plants > Roots > Rhizosphere > Soil ... | reverse complement strand
TAGGGCGAGACCGGCGGAACGTCGCTGCCCCAGGAGCGCCCCAGGGCATCGGCGCGGCCTTCCGCCTGCGCGGCATGGGCTTCGGCGAGGGTTGCGGCGAGCGCGGCTTCGGGCACGCCGATCGCGGCGGCGAGGCCTTCGATCGTGTCGGCCTGCTTGGCCGCCCGGAGTTCGAGCAGGGCCTGCATCTCGGGGATGTAATCGGCCAGCTGTTCGATCCGCTGGTCGTAGATCACCCAGACATGATCGCCCGGCTGGGCGAGGACGGGGAGGGCCATGCCGGCGATATCCGCCGTCTCGTCGGTGAAGCGTTCGCCGTGGATGTTGACGAGGATCCCGCCGGTGACCGGGACGCCGGGGGGAACGCTGATCCCCTGCGGCTCGGTCAGCATGGCATAGCCCTGGTAGGAGCCCATGTCGCCGAAGGCGGCGCCGAGCTGTTCGCCGACCCAGAGGCCGGTGCCCTGGCTGCCTTCGTGGCCGTTGTTCCGGGCCCTGGCCATTTCCGGCATGTGCCGGGCGACAAGGGCGCGGTTCGCGGCGAAACCGCCGCAGGCAAGGACCAGCGCCTCGCAGCCGACCTTCTCGACGGCCCCATCCGGCCGGCGCAGCGATACGCCGCGCACCCGGCCATCGGGATCGGCGTGGATCTCGGTCAGCCTGGCTTCGAGCAGCACGTCGATCCCGGCATCGATGACCCGGGCGAGCAGAAGGTTGGCCATGTCCTGCCCGCCATGCCCCCGCCAGCCATGGACGCGAAAGGTGGAATTGCCATAGGCCGGGCGGAAGCCGGTATCGAGCTCCCACGGCAGGCCATGGGCCTCGGCCATCCAGTCGAGCGTGGGGCCGGCATTGTCGGCAATGGCCCGGGCGATGACCGGGTCGGTCTGCCCCCTGGTCTTGGCCATGATGTCGGCGAAGAACCGCTCCGCGCTGTCGTCCACGCCGTGCACGGCCTGGGCCTTGGTGCCGGCGGCGGCGACCAGCCCTTGCGACATGCCGGTGGAGCCCATCGGCCGGGCGTCCTGCTCGACCAGCAGGACCCCGGCGCCGGCATCATGCGCGGCGAGGGCGGCGATGCAGCCGCACGCACCCGCGCCGATCACCAGCACCGGGACGGTGAACTCGAACGCGTTTTCAGACATCGTCCGGTTCAGCTTTCCCGCGACAGTTCTTCGGCCAGTTCGCCCGAGGTGGCGTCGTCCAGCTGGGCGGCGGCCTCGTTTTCCTGCTGCACGATGCGCAGGATGCGGGCGATATATTCCTGGTTCCACATCTGCCGTTCGGCCGAGGCGACGGCATCGGGCACGAAGGCATCGATATCGCCCTTGGCGATCACGCCCTTGGCGATCAGCAGGCGCTCCAGCGTATCGGCGCGCTGGCGGCTGACCGCCAGTTCCTGGGCGATGGTCATGGTGATGGCGAGCACGCGCTCGACCTGGGGTTCGAGGAAATATGGGCGCTTGCCGGCGGGCTTGGCCCCGGCGCCTGCGAGTGCGTCTGCGAAGCTCATGCCATGACTCCAATCACTTCCCAGGCCGCCTTGCGGCCATAGTCCTCGGTGTCGTCCTCCTGGGCGTCGGGGAAGAGTTCGCGGTCGACCACGCCGAACACGGCGCCGTGGATCACGCTCTCCTTCCTGAAGCCGGCGCGTTCCATCTCGGCATCGAGATCCATTTCGTGGAGGCGGCTCCAGAATGGCTCGGCGTTGTAGAAGGCGTCCCAGTCACGCATGGCCTGCTCGAAGTAGGACATGTCGGGCGTGTACTGCGGCTGCTCGACGTGGAGGACGATGCCGCCGTCCTTCACCAGCCGGCGCGATTCCCTGAGGATGTTGCGCAGGGCCGGGAGCGATAGCTCGTGCAGGAACATGGTGGTCTGCACCCAGTCGAAGCTGTGATCCGGGAAGCGGGAGAGATCCTCGCCGCTGGCCTGGACGAAGCGGACATTGTTGACGCCGAGCGACTTGGCGCGGGCGAGGCCATAGCGCAGGACGGGCGTGCCGAGATCGACGATGGTGAGTTCGGCATCGGGGTAGGCCTGGGCCAGCGGCAGGCTGGAGTGGCCGACCGTGCCGCCGATCTCGAGGATCTTCTTCGGCATGAAATCGGGCAGGTTCTTCTTGACCCACTTGACCACGGCCTGGCCGCCGCCGTCGGTGAACTTGCCGAGCAGGCCGCCGGTGGTGACGAAGCCCGCATGGTCGTAGTTCGCGCCATTGGTGACGTCGCCCGGGAAGTACTCGGTGTGGTAGGAGCCGGGCATGCAGTGGTGATCGACCGCCGAGACATAGCGCGGGATCTTGATCGTGGGATCGAGCTCGAGCCGGGGATCGCCCTCGGTCAGCTCGGCCGCCTTCCTGGCCAGTTCCTCGCGCTGGAGCAGGGCGGTCCAGCGGCCGGCCTGCTGGCGCTGTTCCATCGTGGCGCGGCGCAGGGCCGACCAGGTCTGGAACACGGGATCGGCGAGCAGCGCCTTGCGCGCTTCGTGGCGGTGGCCGATCGGGCGGCCATGCTGGGCCTTGAAGGCCGGCTCGACCCGCTTCTCGTAGGCCGCCTTGACCCCGGGGACGACCCGCGCGGCGAGGTGCCGGTTCATCTGGGCGAGGTAGTTGATCCGTTCGATCTCGTCGTGGCTGGTGCTGGGGAAGACCGCGTGGCGGCCAATCACCCGATAGTCTGGCGGGCCATCGTACTGGCTGGCAGGATCGTTCGGAACGGGGGCGGGACTCGGGTCGGTCACGGGAAACCTCACTTGTTATAAGAATAAGGTATATTGACCTCACGGCCGAGGCAAGGAATGTCGTTGATTCTGATCAACGGGCGAAGCGAGGAGCCTGACATGCACATTTTTGCGCTGTTCAACCTGAAGCCGGGCGTTTCGCGCGAAGCCTATGAAAACTGGGCGAAAACCGTGGACATGCCGACGGTCAACAAGCTGCCGTCGATCGATTCGTTCCGGGTGTTCCGGGCGACGGGGCTGCTCGGATCCGAGGCTTCTCCGCCCTTCGGATATATCGAGGTGCTCGAGGTCAACGACATGGACCGGTTTTTCGCCGACGTGGCCGAGCCGGCCATGGGCGAAGTGGCGGCAGCCTTCGGCGGGATGGTCGAGGTGCAGTTCCTGCTGACCGAGGAGCTGAAGTGATGCGCTTTTCGGGCAAGGTGGCGGTGGTCACCGGATCGGGCCGGGCCGGCGGGCTGGGCGAGGGTATCGCGCGGCGGCTGGCCGAGGAGGGGGCGACGGTGGTGATCTCCGACATCGGCGGCTCGCGCGATGCGGCGACGCCCGATGCGATGGTCGGCGGCATGGCCGAGATGGAGGCGATCGCCAAGTCGCTGCCCCACGGCGGCTCGGCCTGCGCCTGCGACGTGCGCGACCCGGCGCAGGTGCGGGCGCTGGCGGACCATGCGGTGAACACCCACGGCTCGCTCGACATCTGGGTGAACAATGCGGGCATCGGCTATATCATGAAGCCGCTGTTCGAGGTTTCGCCCGACGACTGGCGCGCGGTGATCGACGTGAACCTGTCGGGCGCGTGGTATGGCCTGCAGGCGGCGGCCGAGATCATGGTGCAGCAGGGGCGCGGGGGGCGGATCGTCAACGTCGCCAGCCAGGCGGCGAAGAGCGGTTTTCCCCATGCCCAGGCCTATACCGCCTCGAAGCACGGGCTCGTGGGGCTGGTCCGCTCGGCCTCGATCGAACTGGGCGAGCATGGGATCACGGTCAACAACGTCTGCCCGAACCACGTGACCACGGGCCTCGGCAAGTGGCAGAACGAGCACTTCGCCGAGGTGCAGGGGATCAGCGTGGAGGAGTACCTCAAGCGCATGGCCGACCGCATCCCGATGAAGCGCGCGGGGCTGCCCAGCGACACGGCGGCGGCGGTGGCCTTCCTGTGCTCGGACGAGGCGGTTTACATTACCGGCGAATCGATGAACGTGTCCGGGGGCGAGGAGCCGCATTGATGGCTCCGAACCCGGCGGAAGTCCTGATAGATCATGCGCTTGGCCTGGACTGGGCGGCGGTGCCCGAACCCGCGCGGGAGCGGACGCTGGCCTTCCTGCACGACAGCCTCGCCGTGGGCGTGGCGGGGCGCAATGCTGCCCATGCCGAGGCGATTTTGGCGGTGGCGCGAGGCTGGGGCGAGGGCGGCGTGGCATCGGTGCTGGGGCGGCCGGGGCTGAAGCTGCCGGGGCCCAGCGCGGCTTTCGTCAACGGGTTCCAGATCCACGGGCAGGAGTACGACTGCGTCCACGAGCCGGCGGTGCTGCACCCGATGGCGACGGTGCTTTCGGCGCTGCTGGCCGAGGCGGAGCGCGGGGAGCCGGTGGCGGGGGCGGAGTTCCTTGCCGCGGTGGTGGCGGGGATCGACGTGGCGGTGACGCTGGGGCTGGCCGCGCCCGATGCCCTGCGGTTTTTCCGGCCGGCGACGGCGGGGATTTTCGGCTGCGTGGCGGCGATCGCGCGGCTGCGGCGGCTGCCGCGGCAGGTGGCGCTCGATGCGATGGGCCATGCGCTGGCGCTGGTTTCGGGGACGATGCAGGCGCACGTGGAGGGCAAGCCGGCGCTGCCGATCCAGGTGGCCAATGCCAGCCGCAACAGCCTCGTCGCGGTGGACCTCGCGCTGGCGGGAATTCCGGGCGTGGCCCATCCGCTCGACGGGCCCTTCGGCTATTTCGCGCTGATGGAATTGCGCGAGGAGCTGGGTCCGGCGCTGGCCAAGCTGTGGCAAGGTTACCGGGTGAGCGAGGTGAGCTGGAAGCCGTTCCCGACGGGCCGCGCCGGGCATGGCGGGATCGTCGCCGTGCAGGCCCTGATGGCCGAGCAGGGGCTGACGGCCGACTTGCTGGAAAGCCTCGAATATCATGCGCCTCCGCTGATTTTCCGGCTGGTCGGGCGGCCGGCGAAGGCGGACATGGAGCCGGGCTATGCGCGGCTGTGCCTGCCTTACCTGACGGCGACGACCCTGCTGCGCGGGACGGTTTCGCTGGGCGATTTCACCCGCGAGCGGCTCGACGATCCGGCGGTGCTGGACCTGGCGGCGCGGATTCGGGTCGTGGCCGACGACAATCCCGATCAGGCGGCCTTCGTGCCGGCGCGGGCCGAGGCCGTGCTGCGCGACGGGCGGCGGCTGAGCCACGCGGTGAGTGCGCAATTCGGCTCGCCGGAATGGCCGTTATCGGAGACCCAGCGGCGGGCCAAGATATTGGCTTGCCTCGATTTTGCGGGGCTTGCCGGGTGTGACGAGACATTCGCCCGGGCGGTCGCGGATTTGCAAGGCAGCTGCAACGCCACTGCAACGCTGCTGCAGGCCGGGATCATGGGCTGAGCGACCCCGCCTTGCCACCCCGGCGCATTAAGCCCTTGCGCTTCCAATATGACCTAATACTATACCAATTAATTCGCCCCCTGCAGGACTGCCCATGACCCTCCTCAAGTGCGCCACCCTGGTCGTTGCCGATGTCGCCGCCGCGGTCGCGCGCTATGGCGAGTGGATGGACTACCGGGTGGTCGACGAGGGGAGCCTCGCGCCCGACCTCGCCGCGGCCTGGGCGGCGCCGGCGAGCGCCGGACGGGCCTTCGCCCTGATGCAGCCGGCCTCGGGCGAGGAGGTGTTCTTGCGGTTCGTCGAGGGTGCGCCCGTGCCGGGTTACGCCCCGATCCGCACTTGGGGATGGGCTGCGACCGAGATCTGCGTGAGCGACGTCCACGCGGTGAACGAGCGGATGGGCCGCAGCCCGTTCGAGATCATCGGCCCGCCCAAGCTGCTCGACGGGTTTGCCACGGTGACGCCGATGCAGGTCAAGGGGCCGGACGAGGAGATCGTCTACCTCACCCAGATCAACGAGCCGGGGCCGGGGACCGGGCTGCCCGAGCCCAGGTCGCTGGTCGACCGGCCGTTCATCATGGTGCTGGCCTGCCCGGACCTGAAAAAGTCGATGGACTGGGTGCGCGAGGTGCTTGGGCTGCCGATGATCGATCCGGTGGCGATCCACTATTCGATGATCTCCAAGTCATTCAGCCTGCCCGAGGGCGAGAAGGTGGCGCTGACCACGGCCAAGGGCGCGGGGCAGACCTTCCTCGAGCTGGACCAGTATCCGGCCGAGGCGACCGCGCGGCCGCGCCATGCGGGCGAACTGCCGCCGGGGGTGGCGATCACCACCATGCTGCACCCCGATTTCGCGCGGCTCGAGCCGCATTGGGCGAGCCCGCCGGTGGTGCGCGAAGGGCCGCTCTATGGCGGGCGGCGCACGGGCGTGCTGACCACGCCTGAAGGCGCATTGCTGGAAGTGATCGAAGGCGGGGAGCTGTGAGCGTGACCGATACCACCATTCGCCGGGGCTTCGTCGACCTGCCGCACGGGCAGACGCACTATCGCATGGCCGGGAGCACCGGCGAGCCGCTGCTGATCGTCCATGCCTCGCCCGGATCGTCGCGCCAGCAGGTGCGGCTGATCGAGGACTTTGCCGGCGAGGCGCGGGTCTTCGCGCCCGACACGCCCGGCAATGGCGACAGCGAGCCGCTGGGGAGCGAGGAGCCGACGATCGTTCAGCTGGCCGAGGCCGTGCTGAAGTTCCTCGACGCGACGGGGCTGGAGCGGGTGCGGGTCTATGGTTCGCACACCGGAGCCTCGATCGCGACCGAACTGGCGATCATGGCGCCGGAGCGGGTCAGCCACCTCGTGCTCGACGGGCTCAGCGCGATGAACGAGGAGGACCTCAAGGACGTCCTCGAACACTATGCCTTCCCCTTCGTCCCCGATCTCGACGGGGCCTACCTGATCCGGCTGTTCCAGTTCTGCCGGGACCAGTACCTGTTCTTCCCGTGGTACAAGCGCACCCGCGCCGGGCGGCGCGACGGGGGGCTGGGATCGGCCGAGGATCTCCACGCCTGGATCACCGAGGTGATGAAGGCGAGCCAGACCTATCACCTCAATTACCGCGCGGCCTTCAAGTGGCTGCCGGCGCCGCGCCTGCCGCTGCTCAAGTGCCCGACCCTGCTGATGGCGGCGATCAACGATCCGCTGTTCGACCATTCGCGCGATGCCGCGCCCGACCTGCCGAACGGCCGCTTCCTCGAACTGCCGCGGATGGACGATCCTGCTTTCCGGCAGGTGCGCCACGACGCGATGGCCGACTTCTTCGCGGGGAAGGCCTGACATGGGGAACACGGGGCTGGCGCTGTTGACGCTGCTGCACCTGCTGGTGCCGATCTACTGGCTCGGCGGGGACCTGGGGGCGTTCTATTCGTCGCGGTTCATGGTCGATCCCGCGCGCTCGGTACCTGAGCGGATGATGGCGCTGACCATCCTCAACAACATCGACATGGCCCCGCGCACGACGCTGATCCTGGCCTTTCCGACCGGGTTCAGCCTGGCCGTGGCCAAGGGCTGGCTCGACCTGCCGGCGAGCTGGCTCTTGCCGGTGTGGATCGCCTTCCTGGCCTGGCTGGCGCTGGCCTGGGCGGTGCACCTGAAGCATGGCCCGGCGGGCGCGGGGCTCAAGCGGATCGACATCGTGGTGCGCTACGTGGTGCTGGCCGCTTTCGTGGCCGCGGGGATTGCCGGCCTGACCGGGGTCATCGCGCTGCCGCTGTTCATCGCGCTCAAGCTGCTGGTGCTGGCGGGCTGCGTGACCATCGGACTCATCGTCCGCCGCCAGCTGGTGCCGCTGTTCCCGGCGATCATCGACCTGCGCCAGAACGGGCCGACGCCGGAGGGCGACGCGATCATCAAGGGGGTGATCGCGATCACCCAGCCCACCGTCATGGTCCTTTGGGCCCTCGTTCTCGTCGCCTCGTTCCTGGGGCTCGCCACGCCCGTCTGATTGGGAGAAGTCCTGTGCAGCAACACCGCACGATAACCGGCAAGATCCTCTACACCTCGAAGAAGCCCGGCCGCGAAGGGCAGGAGCGCGGGCGCGAGTGGTTTACCTTCACTCACCACACTGACGGCAAGAAGAGCCTGCGGGCGCGCTGCGAGATCGACGAGCCCTCGCCGACCGTGCACCGCGACGTGGTCTACAGCCTCGACGAGAACGACCGCCCGATGGACTGCTTCGTGCGCCTGACCGTGGGCGACAGGTTCATGGGCGCGGGCCTGTTCATCATCGGCGAGGACACGGTGGAGTGCGAGAGCTACGGTCCCAGCATCGGGCGCGTTTCGCAGCGGATGCCGATCAACGGGCCGTTCGACGGCTTCGGCACCCACCCGATCCAGGGCGATGCCTATATCACCAAGAAGATCGACCGCTCGTTGGGCGTGCACAAGCGCAATTTCCGCTGCTTCCTGCCTTCGCCCGACCATCGCGGCGCGACCCCGCCGCTGATCGCGGAATCGAACATCGACCTGGGCTACATCGGGCAGGAGACGGTGACGGTGAAGGCCGGGACCTTCGACTGCTATCACTACCAGTTCACGGACGATAACGCCTCGATGATCTCGGTGGATGGGCATTCGCACCCGCCTTATGACGTGTGGGTGACGGCGGATGATGATGCGATCTTCGTGCAGGGCGGCGTCGGCGGGTACATGCAGACGTGGTACGAGCTGGTTGAGTTGTCGCGGTAAGGCGGTTCGTCTGCCTGAAATCCGCGCGTAGCGCTTTTTGGTTTCGCGCAGAGGACGCAGAGATAGCAGAGACCGCAGAGGGGCCGCGCTGCCTCTCTGCGGTCTCTGCTATCTCTGCGTTCTCTGCGTTCTCTGCGTGAACCATTTTGGCCCCTGCTTGCGCAGGGGAGGGTGGCTTACCAGCAGGTGGTGGGCTTGATCTCGCCGTGCCACTCCTTCGGCGTGCCTTCGGGGAGGATGGGGCGGTAGGGCGCGCCCACAGGGAGCGGGGTGAGGCCTTCGCTCCACTGGTTGACCACCTTGTTCGCGCCGGGTGAGCGCATGATCTGCAGGAAGCCGGTTTCCGAGACGTGGGGGCCGTGGACGATCCCGGGCGGGCGGTAGAAGTAAGCGCCGGGGCGCATCGGGCCTTCGGGGGCCCACATTTCGCCCGAGATCATGAACATTTCCTCGGCGTGGTGGTGCATCTCCTGGTGCAGGCCGGCGACCTGCGGGACGCCATGCGGGAGCCCGGCAAGAAGGAAGGTGCGGCCGCTGTCGTTGGGGCCGAGGCGCAGGACCTTGCGGGCGAGCTGGAGGTGGGTGAGCTTGGGATCGGCGGGGGTGACGTCCCACGGCATGGCGGGGACGTCGAGCGCGATGGGCTCGGCGGTACCGGCGGCGCTGTCGGGATCGTCGCGGCCGTAGCGGAAGACGAGGAGCACGGCGCCCCAGCGCGAGTGGCGCGCGCCGAGGCCCGAGCCGCGCGGGTGGAAGCCATAGGCGTGGCGGGCGCGGGGCTGGCCGTCGATCTCCACTTCGCCGTCGAGGACGAGGAATTCCTCGGCGCGGGTCTGGGTGTCCGCCGGGGCGCGGTAGCCGGCGAGGTAGCGGACCATGAGGGTTTCCGCGCCGGTTTCGGGATCGGTATTGAGGACGCGCTCGGCGTGGCCGTCGTTGCGGTAGGTCCAGGGGACGTGCTGGACCTGGACGAATTCGATGTGGGGGCGGGCCATCAGGCGAGCTCCAGCGCGCCCGGGTTCATCAGGCCTTGCGGGTCGACCGCGCGCTTGACCGCTTCGAGCAGGGCGCGGCTCTCGGGGCGGAGCACCGAGGCGTAGGGGTAGGTCCGGCCGATCTGGTTGGAGCAGGCGCCGAACCTGGCGAAGGTCTCGATCAGTTCGGCGCGGACCTGCATGACGAGGGCCCGGGCTTGCGGTGCGGGCTCGGGTTCGGGGCGGTTGTGGCCCGTGCCGACGATCTCGCGGTGGAGCGGGAGCCAGGAATCGCGCCAGTTCATCACCGGCTCGTAGCTGAACGAATGGGTGCCCATGACGGTGAGCAGGCGCGAGACCACGACGCCGGCCGCGTCGAGCGCGGGCTTGTGTTTGGCGATGATGGCCTCGATCGCAGCGGTGAGCTCTTGCGCATCGCGGTGGGCGACCTTGGCGTTGAGCGCGATCCAGCGGTCGGCCTCGGGGCCGAGGACCATGGTGCTGACCGGCGCGAAGAGATCGGCGCGGCCGGCGCGGGGGATGGAATCGGGCAGGGCCTTGCCGTTGAACCGGGCGGCGATCTCGCGGGCGGCGGCCATGTCGGCCTCGAGCGCGGCCTCGCTGCGGGCGGCGAGGACGAGGTGGAGCGAGTGGCAGCCGGCTTCGATGAAATCGCGCCCCGCCAGCGCCAGCCTGGCGCCGGCCTTGAGGCCTTTCAGCAGGCCGCCTTCCTGGCGGATGACCTTGCCGAGGACCTTGGCGTCGCGGACGAGGTTGGGGTCGGCGGCCAGCGCAATGCGGGTCTTGTCGGGATCCATGAGGTAGGCGTCTTCGGCGAGGTCGCTACGGCCGACTTCGGCGAGGGCCTGGATGCCATCGGCTTGCGTCGCGAAGCCGAAGGAGAGGTAGCCGGTGGCCTTGGGCGCGCGGATCAGGCGCAGGGCGGCGCGGGCCTTGATGCCGAAGGCGCCGGCGTCGTGCACGAACAGCCCGGTGGTGTCGGGGCCGAAGGAGCGGAGGAAATGGCGCGGGGCCTTGGCCACGGCCATCTGGCCGGTGCGCACGAGCGAGCCATCCGCGAGGACCACGTCGAGGCCGACGACGGTTTCGGCCGCCGTGCCGTAGCGGCAGGTGCCGAGGAACAGCGCGCCGTTGGAGAGGCCGCCGCCGACCGTGGCGCGCGCGCCGGAGAAGGTGCCGAAGAACGGCAGTCGCAGGCCGAGCGGGGTGAGCGCCTCGTGGATCTGCTTCCAGGTGACCCCGGCCTCGACCGTGATGACCATGTCGGTCTCGCTGGTCTCGACTATGCGGTTCAACGCCGAGAGATCGACCGAGGCGTAGCGGGTGGTCGTGGGGGTGTAGCCCTGGACGTAGGTGAGGCCGCCGCCGCGGGGGGCGAGGGCCATGCCGGCCTTGGCGATGAGGGCGACGGCTTGCTGGAGCTGGTCGACCGTTGTCGGGCGGATGACGAGGGCGCAGTCGGCCCCTTCGGTGAGGAGGTCGGAGCCGTGGACCTGGCGGCTGGCTGCGTCGGTTAGGAGGCCGTCGGGACCGAGCAGGGCGGCGAGTTGGGCTTCGAGGCTCATTCGGGTGCGACCCCTGGGTTGGCGGCGGATTCGGTGAAGGCGCGGAAGGCGGGGCGGCAGGCCATCAGGACCAGCAGGGCAATGACGCCGCAGCCGAAGAACACCGTGCCCAGCGACCAGGCGATGCCGTCCGGGGCGGTGAAGACGTGGTCGGAGAGGAAGCCGACGATGAAGTTGCCGGCGCTCAATGCGATGAGGGCGTTGGAGATGGTCAGCAGGGCCATGACCTGGGCGCGCATCGCGTTGGGGGTGACCTGGGCGAGGCCGGTGTAGGTGGCCGAGGTGTTCCAGTTCACGAACAGGGCGTTGAGCAGGTAGAACACGATCGCCCAGGGTGCCGACGGCGAGAGGCAGGCGGCCGTGCCGAACAGGATCATCGACAGCGCGCAGCCCATCGCCACCAGCACCGGGGCATCGGCATGGCCGCGCTTCAGCAGCCAGGCGATGACCCAGCCGGAATTGACCGCGGCGAAGATCGACAGCGGCAGGCTGCTCATGCCGAGGACCTTGCCGGTATAGGCCGCGGTCCAGTGGTGGACGCGGATGAACAGGGCGGGGAACCAGCCGACGATCGCATAGACGCAGACGAGGTTGAGCACCGAGCCGAGCATGAACAGGCCGAGCGCGCGGCGGCGTTCGGCGAAGAGGCGGAACAGCGGCTTGAGGCTGAGCGTCTCGGTGAGCGGTGCGTCGCCATGGCGCGGCGGTTCGCGCATGGTGATCGCGAGGAGCGCGGCGAGGACCACGCCGGGGGCGCCGCAGAGCAGGAAGACGATCTGCCAGGGCTGCATCGCGCCGAACAGCGCGGGCATGCCGGTGATCAGCCCGTCGGCCCAGGACAGGAACACGCCGCCCAGCACCAGGGCCGATGCCGTGCCCAAGGTGGAGCCGGTGACGAAGATCCCGTAGGCCTTGGGGCGCACCTGCGGCGGGAAGTAGTCGGCGATCAGCGAGGTGGCGACGGGGGTGAGCGCGGCTTCGCCGACGCCGACCAGCATCCGCGCCACGAACAGTTCGGGGAAGGAGCGGGCGAGCGAGCAGCTCATCGTCGCGAGGCTCCACAGCGCGAGGCCGCCGATCATGACCGGGGCGCGGCGCTTGCGGTCAACCAGCAGGCCGAGCGGCAGGCCGAGCACCGAGTAGACCACGCTGAAGGCGAAGCCCTGGAGCAGGCCGAACTGGGTGTCGCTGATGTGCAGCGCCTTCTCCAGCGGCACGATCAGGAGGGCGATCGAGACCCGGTCGAGAATGGCGAGGGCATAGGCGAGGGTGAGCAGGGCGAGGACGTACCAGGCGTAGGAGCGGCGGGGCCAGGCCGAGTCATCCTGGCGTTCGGCGGGGGCGGCGGGAGCGGCTTGGTCCATCGGTCAGTCTGTCCCTTGGCGCAGGAGAGCGGCGGCTGCGGTGAGATCGTCGGGCCGGTCGGCGAGGCGAGCGCCGGGCACGGCGGCGGCGAGCGCTTCGGCCTCGGCGAAGGCCGGGTCGGCATGGCGGAAGACCAGCGTGGGGACGCGGACCTGCGCCCAGTCGGCGGACTTGGCGACGGCGAGGGCGGCCGCGGCGGCCTCGCCCCAGTGGCGCGGCTGCTTGAGCACGCCGGTAAGCGCGTGGTGCAGGCCCTCGCCCTTGAGCAGGGGCGGCAGGCGGCGCGCGCGCTCGAGGCGGGCGTCGTGCCATGGCCACTGGACTTCGCTGTCGCGCAGCAGGTGCCACAGGCGATGGAGGTGGCTGCCGCCGAGGGGGTCGAAGGCGATTTCGGGGCAGAGGCCCTCGCCGAAGCGGGCGGCCTCGGCGGGATCGAGCGGGGGGGCGCCGTCGATGACCAGCGCGGCGACGCGGTCGGGGTGGCGGGCGGCGAGGCGGGCGGCGAGGGGGGCGGCTAGGCCGAGGGCGAGGACTGTGGCGCGTCCGTTTGCCTCGGCGGCGATCAGGGCGGCTAGGGCATCGGCGATGGCATCGGGATTGGCCTCGGGGAGGGGGTCGCTTTCGCCGAAGCCGGGGAGGTCGGGGATGAGGACGGTGTGATTGGGGGCGAGAGCTTCGGCCCAGGCGAGGGCTTGCAGGGTGGTGGGGGCGGAGAGGGCTAGGATTGGGGTGCCTTGGCCGCAGCGTTGCCAGTGGACTTGGCCGTGGGGGAGATCGAGGTAGCCGAAGGTGGGGGCCTTGTGATCTTGCCCCTCCGTCAGCGGCTTTGCCGCTGCCACCTCCCCATTTGTGCTTCGCAAAAATGGAGAGGAAATCAGGGCGCCGCGTAGCCACGCTAGCCATTCGGTGCGGTCTGGGGTGAGGCGTTGGATCGAGAGCGCCGGGTTCTGGGCTACGGGGACGCGGTCGAGGAAGCCGTAGAGGACGTCGTCGCTGCGAGCGGCGACCAGCGTGGGGATGCTGACCGACAGCAGATCGGGCATGGGGTCCCAGCGCATGGCGGCGGCATAGGCGCCGGCGTAGTTGGGGCCGGCGGAGAACAGATCGACGCCGTAGTCGGCCATCCATTCGGCGTCGGGCGCATCCATCGGGATGCGGGTGGCGGGGCCGGCGGCGAACCAGGGGAACCAGCGGAGCATGTCGCGGGTGCGGCTCCATTCGGCGGCGAGGTAGGCGCCGGCGTCGTCGATGGCGAAGGGGCGCATGTAGGCGGCGACGAATTCCGGGGCGGCGAGCTGTTCGGGGAGCGAGAGGCCGTCGAGCACCAGCCGGGGCATGGCGCCGCCGCGCGCAGCGAGGGCGAGGGCGATCTTGGCGCTGGTGTGGGTGGCGTAGAGCGGGGCCTGTTCGAGGCCGAGGGCGGCGAGGGTTTCCCCGAGGGCCGCGGCGAAATCCGCGATGGTCGGCTCGGGCAGATCAAGCGGGGCCGAGTTGCCGTAGCCGGGGGTGTCGAGCGCAAAGACCGTGAAGCCGGGCGCGAGGGCCTGCATCGTGGCGAGGTGGAGGCGGGACGAGCGCGGCGAATCGTGGAGCATGACCACCGCCGGTCCGGAGCCGTAGGTGCGGTAATGGACGGCGCGGCCGGCGACATCGACATAGCCTCGCCGAACCGCGGTCATGCCCTGTCGGTCCCGTGCCGGGCAGCTTCGGGAAGGCAGATCCGGTTCGGCTCATTTGATATAGGCATATAACTATTAGTGTGGCATCACCGCCGTGTTGTCCAGTGCCTTGCCAAGCTTTCGGGCCGAGCTTTCGGGCCGATGGTTTTGGATGGGCAGAAGGAGATGCGATGGCGAGCGCAGCAGGTGCGGGTCCGGTGAGCGAGGCGGAGCTTCCCGAGCGGGACAGCAAGGCCGGCTGGGTGGTCGTCTTCGCCGCGATGATCGGGCTCGGGCTCGGGCTCAGCCCGATGCCGTTCTACACCATCGGCATGTTCGCGCCGGAACTGCAGAAGGAATTCGGCTGGTCCTTCGCTGCGCTGATGGGCTCGATCACCGTGCAGTCGCTGGTGGTCATGGCGACCGGGCCGCTCGCCGGCTTCGCGGTGGACCGCTACGGCGCGCGGCCGGTGGCGCTGGTCTCGATGGTGCTGTTCGGCCTCTGCTTCATGAGCCTGGCGCTCAGTAGCGGGCACCTGTGGCTCTACTATGCCCAGTGGGTGCTGATGTCGACGCTGGGCGCGGGCACGCTGACCGCGACCTGGACGCACACCGTCAACGGCTGGTTCGAGAAGCACCGCGGCCTTGCGCTGGGCGTGGCCAGCACGGGCACGGGGATCACCGGGTTCCTGATCAAGCCGTTCGCCGCCTGGCTGATCGGCGAATGGGGCTGGCGCTGGGCCTTCGCGGTAATCGGGCTGCTGCCGATCGTGATCGGCCTGCCGGTGGTGTGGCTGCTGTTCCGCGAGCGGACCACGGTGCGCGGCGGGCACCTGCTCGATCCGGCGGACGACGCGGTGGATGCGGCCGAAGCCGTCGCCCACGAGCCGGGGTTCACCCTGAAGGAGGCGCTGCGGCACCGCTACTTCTGGATCATGACCGTGGCCTTCATGCTGATCGCCTTTGCGCTCACCGCGCCGACGCCGAACCTCGAGAACATCCTGCGCACCCGCCACTTCACCCTGCCGCAGATCGGGGCGATCACCGCCAGCTTCGGGCTTTCGGTCATCGCCGGGCGGGTCATCGGCGGCTGGCTACTCGACCGGTTCTGGGCGCCGGGCTGCGCAGTGGTGGTCCTGCTCGCGCCGCTCGTCGGCAACCTGCTGCTGGCGCGCGAGGCGATCACGCCGGGGATCGCGACGCTCTCGGTGGTCACGTTGGGGCTGGGGGCGGGCTTCGAGTTCGACCTCCTCGCCTACCTGATCGCGCGCTATTTCGGCCGCCGCGCCTATGGCACGATCTACGGCTGTTTCTACACGGTGATCGCCTTCGGCGGCGGGATCGGCCCGGTGATCTACGGCCGGGTGTTCGACGTGACCGGGGTCTACGACCTCGCCCTGATGACCGGGGCCGGGTGCCTGGTGATCGGCAGCCTGGTCCTGCTGGGCATGGGACCCTATCCGAAGTGGGGCCCGGGTGACGCGGATCCGGCGCATGCGGCTTGACTTGGAGGGCTCCGGAGTGAACACGGCGACCGATTCCGCGGTGGAATCCGCTGCGCTGACCGTTGCAGCTGACAAGGTGTCCCGGAGCGGGGGGCAAGACGTGCTTGATCGCGACGCGGCGACGCCGCTCTACCACCAGATCTTCCTGCAGCTGCGGGACGAGATCCTGAGCGGCGAGCGCCCCTTCGGCTCGACCCTGCCGACCGAGCAGGAGCTTTCGGTGCTGTTCGGCGTCTCGCGGATCACCGCCCGGCGCGTGCTCAACGACCTTGCCCAGCAGCACTTCGTCGAGCGCAAGCGGCGGCTGGGGACGCGGGTGATCTTCAAGTCACCGGCGAAGCCCATCGAGGCCAATATCGACCAGGCCGTGGATTCGCTGCTGGCGCTGGGCCACGGCACGACGGTCAACGTCATCGATGTGGAACTGGAAGAGGCGAGCCCGACCGTGGCCGGGATGCTGCGGCTGGCGCCCGGGGCCAAGGTCCTGCGGGCGGTGCGCGTGCGCTGCCTCGATGGCGAGCCGCTGGGCTATGTGGTCTCCTATGTCCCCGCCAAGCTGGCCGAGGTGGTGAGCGAAACCGCGCTGGTCCGCGCGCCGATCCTGCGCCTGCTCGACGAGGCGGGGTATCACGCCGAACATGCCGACCAGACCATCGCCGCCATCCTCGCCGACCGCCAGCTGTCCGATGCGCTCGACGTGGAGCCGCGCTCGGCCCTGCTCAAGATCAGCCGGACGGTCTACAACGGCAAGGACGAGCCGTTCCTGGTGACCTTCGCGCACTATCGGTCGGACCGGTTCCATATCCGGCTCGACCTGCACCATGCGCCGATGGCGGTGCCGACGCGCTAGCGGGGGGAGCCGTCGAGTACGGTTACCAGCCGTCGCCCGGCGATCTGCGAGACCGCGCTGCCATGGCTCGGCTGATCCGCTGGTAAGGGGGCGACCGTGGTGAGCCCGACAGGATTCGAACCTGTGACCCGTTGATTAAAAGTCAACTGCTCTACCTACTGAGCTACGGGCCCACGCTGTTGCCGCCCGGGAGCGGCTGGGTCAGGGGCGCGGCTTAGGGAGCGGGCGGGGGCGGGTCAAGCGGGCATGGAGGTGCGCGGGGGTCAAACCGCTCAGCGGATCGCGCGCCAGGGCGGCCGGCAGGCCGTTCAGCCGGCGGAGCGGGGCGAGGACGAAGTCGCGCTGGCGGTAGGCCGGGTGCGGGATCACCAACTCAGGGCCGGCCCAGGCCCCGCCGTCCCACAGGACCACGTCGAGGTCGAGCACCCGCGCGCCCCAGCGCCGCCCCCCGCTGCGCCGGCCGAAGCGCGCCTCGATCGCCTTGAGGTGATCGAGCAGGTCCTCGGGCTCCAGCGCACTGGCGACGAGGGTAACGGCGTTGGCGTAGGTCCGCAGCGAAGGCCCCAGCGGGCGGCTGGCCACCATCGGCGAGGCGCGCAGGAGGTGGAGGCCGTCGTGGTTCAGCGCGGCGAGGGCGGCGGTGAGCACGCTGCGCGGCGCGCCGTGGCGGTGATGGCCGCGGTTGGAGCCCAGCGCCACGACGTAGTGGTGCAGCTCGCCCTCAGACATCCTGGCAGATGCGTGTGTAAAGCTGAGGGCGGCGGTCGCGGAAGAAGCCCATGCCGGCGCGGTGGCGGGCGGCGCGGGCAAGGTCGATCCGGGCGAGCAGGACGCCGGTATCCTCCGCGCCATGCTCGGCAAGGAAATCGCCCCATTCGTCGGTGATGAAGGAGTGGCCATAGAAGCGCTGGCCGTCTTCGCTGCCGATGCGGTTGGCGGCGATCACCGGCATGCAGTTCGACACGGCATGGCCCTGCATCGCCCGCCGCCACATCCGGCTGGTGTCGAGATTGGCGTCATAGGGCTCGGTGCCGATCGCCGTCGGGTAGAACAGCAGCTCGGCCCCCATCAGCGCCATGACGCGGGCGCATTCCGGGTACCACTGGTCCCAGCAGATCCCGACGCCGATCCGCGTCCCGCACACGTCCCAGACCTTGAACCCGTCGTTGCCCGGGCGGAAGTAATACTTCTCCTCGTAGCCGGGGCCATCGGGAATGTGGCTCTTGCGGTAAGTGCCCATCACCGCGCCGTCGGGGCCGATCATGGCGAGGGTGTTGTAGTAGTGGTGCCCGTCGCGCTCGAAGAACGAGGTGGGGATGGCGATCCTGAGCTTTCCGGCAAGCGCCTGCATGGCCCGCACCGAGGGATGCTCGGCCACCGGGCGGGCGAGGGCGAACAGCGCCTCGTCCTCGACCTTGCAGAAATAGGGCCCGGAAAACAGCTCCGGCGGCAGCACGATCTGGGCGCCCTCGGCCGCGGCGCGCTCGACCATGGCGGAAACGGCGGCGATGTTCTCGGCCTCGTCGGGCGAGCCGACCGCGAGCTGCAGGGCGGCGACGGTGATCTCGGTCATAGCCTTCACCTAAGGGCAGGGCGCCGCCAAGTCCACCTGAGGCCGATGACAATGCCGCCCATGCGCCCTATCTCGGGGGCCGGTCCGATGGAGGAACAGCAGAAATGGCGGAAGCGATTGTGGCAGGCGGGTGCTTCTGGTGCACCGAGGCGGTGTTCCGTGACGTGATCGGGGTGAGCGCGGTCGAGAGCGGCTATATCGGCGGCGAGAACCCCAACCCCACCTACAAGGAGGTCTGCTCGGGCCGCACTGGCCATGCCGAGGCGATCAAGGTCGAGTTCGATCCCGAAGTGATCGCCTATGGCGAGCTGCTCGACGTGTTCATGGCCACCCACGATCCGACCCAGCTCAACCGCCAGGGCAACGATATCGGCACCCAGTACCGCTCGGCCATCTTCCCCCTCGACGATGAGCAGCGCGCCGAGGCCGTGGCGGCCATCGCCCGGGCGCAAGAAGAGCGCGAGCAGCCGGTCGTCACCACCATCGAAGGCCCGGCGCCCTGGTATCCGGCCGAGGACTATCACCAGGAATACTGGGAGGGCGAAGGCCAGCGGAACCCCTACTGCCTCGCGGTCATCCCGCCCAAGTTGCAGAAGCTGCGCAAGAGCTTCGCCGCGCGCGTGAAAAGCTGACAAAAAAGGCCCCGGACGCGAAGGTCCGGGGCCAGTCTGCTGCCTTGCCTGGAGGGGCGCGGCGAGAGCTTTCAGAGCTTGAGCTTTAGAGTTTGCCGTCGGCGGCCATCTTCATGAAATCGGCGTTGTAGCGCAGCTTCACGTTGGCCTTGTCGCCGAGCAGGCGGCCGCCCGGGAGCTCGATGCCAATGGCGTCGACCGAGCTGGCGTTGGGTCCGAACAGGCCCTTCGAGAAGGAGAACTGCCGCACCAGGTCCTCGTGCTTCATGATGTCGCCGCCGGTGACATAGGCCACGGCATCGGCCGGCTTGTAGTAGAGGTAGGTGGTGGCGAGCTGGCCCTTGTAGTTGGCGACGTCGGTGCCCGAGAGCTTGGCCATCTCGGCGATCGCCGCCTCGCTTTCCGGGCCGCCCTTCTGCATCAGCGCCAGCACTTCGAACCAGGCGCCGACCAGCGCCTTGCCCAGCGCCGGGTTGGCGGCCAGCGTCGGGGTGGAGACGACCATCAGGTCCTGGATCTCGTTGGGGATCTTCGAGCTGTCGAAGACCATGGTCCCGCTCTTGCGCACTTCGGCGAGCTGCGGGTTCCAGGTGACGACGGTCTTGACCTGCGGCGTGGCGAAGGCGGAAACGATGTCGGCGTCGGAGGTGTTGACCGTCTTCACGTCGGCCAGCTTCATCCCGTTCATCTCGAGCGCGCGGGCGAGCAGGTAGTGCGAGACCGAGAGTTCGACGAGGTTGATCGTCTGGCCCTTGAGGTCGGCGACCGACTTGCCCTGCTTCATGACGATGCCGTCATTGCCGTTGGAATAGTCGCCCATGATCAGCGCCGTGGTGTCCTTGCCGCCGGCGGCGGGGATGGTCAGCGCGTCCATGTTGGTGACGCCCACGCCGTCGAGCTTGCCGGCGGTGTACTGGTTCACGCTCTCGACGTAGTCGTTCACCTGGATCAGGTTGATCTTGATGCCGTACTTGTCGGCCCACTTCTTGAGGATGCCGCTCTTCTCGGCATAGGGCCATGGCATCCAGCCGGCGTAGATCGACCAGCCGATATTGAATTCCTTCTTCGGCGCCTCGGCGGCGGGCGCGGCGGCGCCTTCCTCCTTCTTGGCGCCGGAACAGGCGGCGGTCAGCACCAGGCTGGCGAGCGCCGCGGCCTGCATTGTCTTGCGAAACGTCAACTTCATCTGGGACCCCCTCAGGCAGCGTCGGGAACGGAGTGGCGGTGGCGGGCAACCTGCCCGAACGAGGAAACGGGCCGTGCGGCCTCGGGGAGCGCAATCTCGCCGGCCTCGGCGCGCTCCTTGAGATAACGGAAGGTCTGCACGGTCTGGGCATAGAGATGCTCGCCGGTGCGGATCGGTTCCGCCTCGCGCTGCCCCAGCGGGCGCAGCTCGGTATCGTAGTCGAGCGCGAAGAACAGCGGGAACGACCAGCGCTCCTGCGCGACCTTGCGGACCCGGTGCGAGGTGGCGACGAACTGCCCGGCCGACCAGTATTCGAGCATGTCGCCGATATTGACGACGAGCGCGCCCGGCACCGGCGGGGCGTCGATCCATTCGCCGGCCTGGTTCATCACTTCGAGCCCCGGCCCCGTAGCGAGCAGCAGGGTGAACAGCTCGTAGTCGGTATGGGCGCCGATCCCCGGCGCGTCGGCTGCCTCGGCATCGTGCGGATAGTGGAGCAGCCGCAGCTGGCTCGGCGGCATGGTGACGAGGTGATCGAAGCTGTCGCCTGGCTGGCCCAGCGCCAGCGCGAAGGCCCGCAGCAGCTTGCGTCCCACGGCGAAGACCGCGCCGTAATAGGCCATGACGTCCTCGCGGAAACCGGGCAGCGCCGGCCACTGGTTGGGGCCGAGCATGGGATTGCCGGCGGGCACCGCATCGGCGGCAAGGTCGAGCGCGAGATCGAAGGCCTCCTTGCGGTCGGGCCGCTTGCCCGGATCGCCCAACTGCTCCTCGCCCTCGGGCACATAGCCGCGGTGATTGGCCGACTTGCCGATATAGCAGGCCTGCTTGGCCGCCAGCGGCTGCTCGAAGAACCGCCGCGCGGCGGCCTGGAGCCGGTCGGACACCGCCGGCGCGATGCCGTGCCCGGTGACCATGAGAAAGCCCACCTCGCGCGCCGCGCGGCCAATGGCGGCAACCGCCTGCTCCTCAGCCAAGGGATCGCCACCACCCAGCCCCGAAATATCGACCACCGGGATCGACTGGAACGCGCCGGCCGACTCCCCTCCCGCAGGCGGGAGGGGTTGGGGGTGGGCCAGCGTCACAGCACCATCCTCAACCGGCAAGAGCGACCCATGCAACTCCACCAGCCGCAGCCCCCGCGCAAACGGCAGCCCCTGCGCATCCGTATCAGCCACGTCCAACCGAGCCCCGGCCAGCGTCGCTCCCGCCGGCAGCAACAGCTCCCCAACGCGCCACGGCAGGCTCGATCGGTCAATCCGCCAGCCCTGCGCGGTCACCGTCCCCAGCGAAATCTCGCAGTCGACCAGCGCCCGCGCCTCGGCGGCGCTCGCTTCGGCCAGCCGCGCCTCCAGTTCGCCCGGGCGCAGCGTGGCCGCGCGGGCGCGGGCATAGGCGAAGCGCTGCCCGTGGCGCACGAGGATCACCGCGCGCCCGTCCGCCTCGCCGCTGAGGCGCGCGCTGCCGCTCGGCACCCCCCGTCCCGCCGGCTCGCGCTGCCAGTGTTCGATGTAGTCTGCCTCCACGCCATGCTCGACCAGCAGGTCGCCATGCTCCTCCAGCCGGCCGCGGTCGCCGAGCGGGCAGGGGCGGAAGTCGATCTCGCGCAGCCATTCGGCCGTATCGCCGCGCAGGATGAAGCGCCCGGCGAAGCCTTCCTGCGTCGCGAGCAGGCGCGCTTCCTCGAGGGTCAGTTCGGCGAGGCAGGATGCCGCAACGCGGCCGCCGAGCAGCGCCGGCTGGCGCAGGTCGGCGTAGAGCACCGGGCCCTGCAGCCAGTCCACCCGCGTCAGGCTGTCGACCGGCTCACCGGGCAGGGCGAGCAGCAGGCGCTGCCACAGGCCGGCGAGATGGGTCATGCGGGAGCAACGGCCAAGGTCATGGCCGAGACGCTAACCGAATCGACTCATACCGCTAGCGGTCAAAATCAAACGAGGCTCATAGTCTGGATTTATGAGCGGGACCGCGCCCGAAGGCGGCGGCGGATTTCGTCGAGGAACAATTGCGTTGCCGTATCGCGCGATGGGTCTGCGCGGGAGATCAGGTAGATCTCGTAGGCCGGCTGGTGCTCCGGCGGCAGTAGCGGCCAGAGCCGGCCCGCCCGCACCGCCGCCTCGGCCGCGCCTTCGGGGAGGAAGCCGAGGCCCACGCCCATGGTGATCAGCCGCAGCGCCTCGTGGACGTCTTCGGCAAGGCCCGCCTGTTCGTCGCCAAGGCCATGCCGACCGCGTAGCCGGGTCACGGCCTCGGGCTCGTCGGCTCCGGTGAGGACGAAGCCCTCGCGCCGCAGTTCGGCAAGGTGCTGGAGCTTGCGGCCATAAAGCGGGTGCAGCCGGTCGCAGTAAAGCTGCTGGGTTTCAACGAACATCGGCTCGTAGACGAGCTCGGGCCCAGCCGCGCCTTCGTAGCCGATGCCCACTTCCACCTCGCCCGTCGACAGCGCCTCGAGCACCCCGCGCCAGGGCGAGACGCGCAGTTCCATGGTGATCGCCGGATGGCGGCGGTGGAACGAGGCGATCGCCTCGTCGAACTCCGGGCAGACAATCGAGCTGACCAGCTGGATGCGGACCATGCCGCCGACCTGCTTGCTCGCCTGGGCGACCTGGTGCTGGGCCATGCGCACGGTCTCGAACAGGTCCTCGCACAGCGCCTGGAGCGCCTTGCCCGCCGGGGTGATCCGCACCCCGGCAGTCGAGCGGTCGAACAGCCGCGCGCCGAGCTGGTCCTCCAGCCGCTTGAGCGACGCGCTGACGCTCGGCTGCTGCTTGCCCAGCGTCCGCGCCGCCGCCCCGATCCCGCCCGAGCGGACGATCTCGAGGAACACCTTCAACAGGTTCCAGTCGATGGTCCGCGCGAAATCGCGGTCGATCCGGGCGGTGGAGGGGTCGAGCATGCGGCGCAGGTTAGCTGCGCCTCAAGCGTTTGTCAGCGGCGGTCCGTCAAGCGTGCCCCGTCTCGCTGGCGAGCAGCGCGGGATCGATCCCTTCGGCTTTCCACGCCGCGTGCCAGCGGTCGGCGACCGGCGTGTCGAACAGGATCTCGGGATGCGGCCCGGCGGAGAACCAGCCGTGTTCGCGCATCTCGCCTTCGAGCTGGCCTTCGCCCCAGCCGGCATAACCCAGCGCGAACAGCCATTTCGACGGGCCGCGCCCTTCGGCGATGGCCCGCAGCACGTCGACCGAGAAGGACAGGGCACAGAGCGGGGTGACGTCGACCGTGCCGATCCCGCCCCAGTCGGTCGAATGGAGGATGAACCCGCGCTGCGGCTCCACCGGGCCGCCGATGTGGACCGGCGCGTCGGGCGCCTCGCCCGGATCGATGCCCGATTGCTCGAGCACCGAGCGGAACCGCAGGCCATCGTGGATCCGGCCGACGCCGACGCCCAGCGCGCCGTTCTCGTCATGCATGCACAGGGCGATGACCGCACGGGCGAAGCGCGGATCGAACATGCCCGGCATGGCAAGCAGCAGCCGACCGGCGAGAAAGCGAGCCGTGGTCATGCGCGCCAGCCTACGCGATTGGCGCAGAAGAGGAAACCGCGTTCCGGCGCAAGGCTCCGCCGTCCGGGCGCAGCGGCGCACCTCGTGGACCGCGAAGGCTCACCGCCCGCCGGCGCAGGTCCCCGCCGGCCGGGGGGCCGGAGCATAGGGGCTGGGCGGCGCCTCATCACCGGGCGCGGAGCCGATTTCGTCGAGCCAAGAAAAGATCGTCGCCATGGTCCGCTGCACGGCACTGCGGGCGGAATCGGCGATCAGGTAGCGCTTGCGGCGCTTGTCGGCGGGGTCGTCCTCGCGATTGACGAGGCCGTCCGACACCAGCCTTGCCAGGGCGGCGTGGGCCTTGGTCGGCGAGGCGGAGACGGCGTTGACGATCTCCCCGTTGCTCGCCCCCGGCTCGGCCAGCAGATAGAGCAGCACCTGGTACTCGCAGGTGATGTTCAACACCCGGTCGCCCCGCCAGCGCGGGCGGGCGCCGTTCGGGCCGTTCGCCGCATCGTCACCGGTGGACCGGGGCAGTTCCGCCAGGGCGAACATCCGGCGGAACTGCATGAGCCGGGCGACGATCATCTGGGCTGTCTCAGGGTGGAGGCGGTAGGTCTTGCGGCGGCGGTCGCGGCCATCGACCTCGCAGGCGATCAGTTGGCGGTGCTTCATCCGGTCGATCGTGTGGAAGAAGCCGGAGCGGGAGATCGAGGCATGGGCGCAGAGCGCTTCGGGGCTCAGGCGCCCCTCGGCGAGCAGGGCGACGAGGATTTCGTATTCGGGCGTCAGGATGGCGATCCCGAGATCGCGGGACAGTTCGTGAATGGCCTTGAGGATTCTCTGCGCCATGGGCGACCCTGCAGCTTCCTGCAGCCGGGCCTGGTCCTGCGCGCCCCCATCGCGTCCGGGCGAGGCCCAAACCGCTTCAGAATTTGGACCTAATATTAGTGGTTTACCCTGACAACGCGACCATGAGATGCATGTTCCACGTCGCCGGACGGAGTCGCATCGCAATGCGGCCAGCGGGCGACGAGGAGAGCGCCGGCGACTGCCCGGCCCGGTCGGGCAGTCGCTCACTCATGCGGGAGGACTCAGGATGGCGTGGATCAGACGTTTGGCCGCCGCGGACAATTCCGCCCAGGCGCCGGCCGGCTGGGGCGCACAGCCGTCCTTGCGGGCCCTGATCGGGGACCAGCTGCCGCAGGAGGACGACCTGCACTATTGCGAGCGCCGCATCGCCGAAGAGGAACGGCTCGCCCATGCGGCCGGTTCGTGGGAAGCCGGCCTCGTCCACGACCAGACCGCCATGCTCTACCGCGCGCAACTCGCCACGCTCCGCCGCTCGCGCGAGGACGCACAGGGCTGACCGAATCGGCCCCTCAGCGGGACCACAGCCGAAGGTTTATGAAGAGCGCAGCGCGCGCAGCTTGCGCCGCACCGTCCGGCGATGCCCGAGATCCCGATGAAGCAATGCGACGCCTCGCATCGATGCGCCCAAAACGACGGCCACGAATAGCCCAGCCATGAAACGACCCTCTCGCCCGAAGACACGGCAGACGCTCTGTCGGCGCACTTGCCTGCCCGCGTCTTAGTTGCAAAAGCGACGAAACGCCAGAGGGTTAACATCCGATGCGGGATTATTGACCCGCTCAGCGGAAGGCGCGGGCGAACTGGTCCGAGAGCGGCTTGAACAGGTAGCTCAGCATGGTGTGCCAGCCGGTCTGGATGAAGGCCTCGGCCGGCATGCCCGGGCGCAGCTTGAGCTCGCCGAGCTTGGCCAGCTCGCCGGGGAGGACCTCGACCTCGACCGTGTAGAACGCCATCCCATGCTGCGGGTCGACCGTGCGGTCCGCGCCGATCTTCGTCAGCTTGCCTTCCAGCTCGGGCGTGGTGCGCGAGTTGAAGGCCGAGAAGCGGATCATCACCTTCTGCCCGGTGGTCAGCTGGTCGACATCGGCCGGGCTGACCCTTGCCGTGACCACGTAGGGATCCTTGTCGGGCACGATCTCCATGATCGTCTCGCCCGCGGGGACCACGCCGCCGATGGTGGTGAAGGCCAGCTTGTCGACGACCCCGGCATAGGGCGCGCGGATCAGGTTGCGCTCGTTGGCGTCTTGGGCGACGACGTTGTTCTGCTTCAATTCGATCAGCTTGGTCTGGACCTGGGCCAGCTCCGCCCCGGCTTTCGCGCGGGAATCCTGCGCGATCACGATCATCTGCTGCCGCAGTTCGGCCACCTTCGAGCCGAGCTGCGAGGCCTGGGCCTCGGCCGAGGCGACCGAGCCGCCCAGGCCCACCGCGGCGCGGGCCAGCTCGTTGCGGCGCTGCAGGGTGGTGTAGCGCTTCTCCCAGAGCTCGTCGTTGGCCTTGCGCTCCTCGGCGATGAGGTCGGCCTGCTGGCGGTAGACGTCGGCCTGGGTACGGTAGTTGCCCGCGGCCTTGCCGGCCTGGGCGATCTGCGCCTGGATCGCGGCGGTCTGCCCGGCCACGGTCTGCCGGTCGAGCGTGAAGATCCGGCGCTCCTCGCTGATCGCCTGGGCGACCAGCGGCTCACCCTGGCGAGCGAGGAGATCGGGCGGGAAGTCGATCCCCGGCAGGGCGTCGCGCTCGGCCCGGAGGCGCGCCTCGCGGGCGCGCAGCTGGTCGATCGATTCCACGGTCATCTCGGCGCTGGCGGCCGAGACATTGGTGTCGAGCCGCATCAGCAGCTGGCCGGCCTTGACCCGGGTGCCGTTGCTCACCGGGATCTCGGCGATCACCCCGCCGCGCGGATGGGCGATCTTCTTGACGTGGCTCGCCACCGTAACCTCGCCATTGGCGATCACCGCGCCCGAGATCGGGATCACCGCCATCGGCAGGCCGAGGCCGAGCACCAGCCCGGCGAGGACGATGCGCGAGCGGCGCATGGCCTGGTAGAGCACGATCTCCTGGCGGGGGCGCGAGTAATCGGGAAGGGCAAGGACCTTGGAGCCGAACATCAGGCAGTCGCTTCGTTGGGTGTGGTGGGGGCCGGAGCGGCGGCTGGCTTGGGTGCACGGATGTTGATCGTGCCCGGCGGCGGGGCGGCCGGCGCCGCTTGCGCGCCCGGCTGACCCGGCTGGCCCGGCTGCCCGGGAGGCGGCGCGCTGGTCAGCCGCGGCAGGACCTCGGCCTTGGGCCCGAAGGCGCGGACCACGCCGGCGTCGAGCCACAGCAACTTGTCGATCTCGGCCAGCGCGCTCGGCCGGTGGGCGACGATGATCACGATCGCCCCGCGCGCCCGGGCCCGGGCGATACCCTGGTTGAGCGCGTGGTCGCCATTGGCGTCGAGGTTGGAATTGGGTTCGTCGAGCACGACGAGGAACGGATCGCGGAACAGCGCGCGGGCCAGGGCAATGCGCTGGCGCTGCCCGGCCGAAAGATTGCGCCCGCCCGGGCCGAGCACGGTGTCGTAGCCGTTGGGCATGTGCACGATCAGGTCATGCACCCCCGCCTGTTCGGCCGCGGCGACGACTTCCTCGGCCGTGGCTTCCGGATCGAACCGGGCGATGTTCTGGGCGACCGTGCCGTCGAACAGCTCGACGTCCTGCGGCAGGTAGCCGATGAACTGGCCGGCAAGGTCCGGGTCCCACTGGTCGAGCGCCGCGCCGTCAAGCCGCACCGCGCCGCGGATCGGATCGAGCACGCCGACGATGGCGCGCACCAGCGAAGACTTGCCCGAGCCGCTCGCGCCCACCACCGCCAGCGTTTCCCCGGCGGCGAGGCTGAACGAAACCTCGCGGAACAGCACGGTCTGGGTCCCCGGCACGACCGCGCCGAGCGTTTCCACCACAAGGCTCTGCTTCGGGCGCGGCAGCTCGGTCCGCGCCACGGCCTGCGGGCTCTGCGCCAGGCGGATGGCCAGGCGGTTCCACGCCTGCCGCGCCGAGATCAGCGTGCGCCAGTGGGCGATCGCGCTGTCGATCGGGCCCAGCGCGCGCGAGGACAGGATCGAGCTGGCGATGATCACCCCGCCCGAGGCCTGCCCGTCGATCACCAGCCAGGCGCCGGTCGCGAGGATCAGCGATTGCAGCAGCTGGCGGAAGGTCCTCGAGAAGGTCCGCATCGCCGAAAGCCGCTCGCCCGCGGCGTCGTTGACCTCGGCATGGGCTTCGCTCAGCCGCTGCCAGCCGGATTCGATCGCCGGGCGCATGCCCAGCGCGCGGACCACCTCGGCATTGCGGCGGCAGGCTTCGAGAAAGCCGCCGCGTTCCGACCCGGTGCGCGTGCCCGCCTCGACCTGCGAGGTGGTCATCTTGTCGGTCCACACGGTCAGCCCGATCACCAGCAACGCGCCGATCACGCAGACCAGCCCAAGGATCCAGTGGAAGGCGAAGAGCACGCCCATGAACAGCAGCATCCACGGCAGGTCCAGCACGGCCATCGGCGCGGGGCTGGCAAGAAAATTGCGCAGCAAGTCGAGATCGCGCACCGGCTGGCCGGCATCGCGCCCGCCGCGGTTCAGCTCCGCCTCCAGCACCAGCCCGAACACCCGGTCCGACAGGGTGCGCTCGAGCATCTCGCCCGCCGCGCCGGAAATGCGGTGGCGCAGGTGATCGAGCGCGGCCTGGAAGGCGAAGGCGACGACGAGCAGCACGACCAAGCCGACCAGGCTCGGCACCGAATGGCTCGGCAGGACCTGGTCATAGACCATCAGCATGAAGATCGAGCCGGAGAGCAGCAGCACGTTGAGCGCCGCGCTCATCCCAATGATCATGCCGATCACCTGCCGCCCGCCGGGCAGCGCGTGCAGCAGCTCACCCGACCGGGCAAGGCCGAACCACCCCGGCTTGCCGAGGTCCTGCCCGAGATACTGGTTCATGCCCCTCGAATCCTGTTCACGCTCATCCGGTCCAAATCCGCGAGGCCAGTCCGCGCTGCTCAAATAGCAGCCGATGCCAGCCCCTTAGCAAAGTCCATAAGTCGGCGGGAGGCCTTACTATCCCCGCTTGCCGCAAATGCTACCACCTTATTTCCCGCCGATCTGGCGCGATCATGGAATATTTCAGCAGTCGTTTGAAAGATCGGGAAAATTCTTGGCCGAGCGGCAGTGACGGGCCAATGCGGAGGCCGCAGGCGCCGATCTCAATCGGCTTGCGCCGCTAGTCCGGCGAGGCTCGGCTCGAAAATCGCCCGCCCGGCCTCGAGCCCTTCCTCCAGCGACAGGCGATAGCCCGTCTCCGCGGCGGTCTGCTGCTCACGCCAGGCGGCGAGATGATCGTCCGAGCAGAAGAACGCCGTCGCCGTGCACAGCGAAGAGGCCGCGCAGGCACTTTCATAGCGGACGCTCTGCCACATGACCGCCGTCGGGGGATTGACCGCGCCAAGCGCGCGGCCCCGCTCGCTCGTGTCAATCCGGATCGGCACCGCGCAGTGGCGGCAACGGCTTTCGATCACGGTGTCCTGGCCGGTCATGCCGCCGATGCCGAGCGCGTCGACCGCGCACATGGCGTTGACCGTCGCCTGCCCCAGGCTCACCCGGTGGCCCGTGTCGCGGTCGGTGAACGGATAGGCGCCGACCACGCGTCCGCCGTCGAGCACCACCAGGTCGTGATCACGAAGCTCGGCAAGTCGCGCCCGCACCGCCGCTTCGCTCAGTCCCGCCCGCCGGGCGATTGCGCCGGTATCCGGCGCCCGCCCGCTCTCGGCATAGAGCTGGAGCAGCGCCACGCGGGTGCGGTCCGCCTCGGCCTCGCACCCGCCCCAGCGGCTGAGCAGGTTGTCCGAGGCGATCATCGCCAGCAGCGCCTGCC
>Ga0068855_100001503_pt1 | contig 29214 bp, 25 predicted proteins | sample KBSCornC52_FD_66592 | JGI IMG/M metagenome (GOLD analysis project Ga0068855, IMG submission 66592) | Corn rhizosphere microbial communities from Kellogg Biological Station, Michigan, USA - KBS Corn C5-2 | ecosystem: Host-associated > Plants > Roots > Rhizosphere > Soil ... | reverse complement strand
CCAATCGCAACGCTCCATCACCACCAGCCACGGTCAACACATCGTCCAGCACAGCCCCCGGCGCCCCACCACCGGCAACCACCTCAGCCGCCAGCACCTTGCACCGTTCGCCGCCAAATTCGAACCAGGCTCCCGGCGCCGGGTTGAACGCTCGCACCTGCCGCTCGATTTCCACCGCGCTGCGGCCCCAGTCGATCCGCGCCTCGGCCTTGTCGATCTTGTGCGCATAGGTCACGCCGTCATCGGACTGCGGAACCTCGGGAAAGGCGGCAAGGTCCGCCAGCACCCGCACCATCAGCCCCGCGCCCAGCGCCGCCAGCTCATCGGTCAGCTCACCCGCCGTCTTGCCGTCAACCGCGGTGCGTCCCTCCAGCAGCACCGGCCCCGTATCGAGCCCCCGCTCCATCCGCATGATCCCCACGCCCGTCTCCGCATCACCGGCAAGGATCGCCCGCTGCACCGGCGCTGCCCCGCGCCAGCGCGGCAGCAAGCTTCCGTGAACGTTGAGGCAGCCATGCCGCGGCGCAGCCAGCACCGCCTGCGGCAGGATCAGCCCGTAAGCCGCCACCGCCGCAACGTCAGCCCTCAGCGCCGCAAACTCCGCCTGCTCCTCCGCGCCCTTGAGCGAAACCGGATGGCGCACCGGAATCCCCCGCCGCTCCGCCTCGCGCTGGACGGGCGAGGGAGTCAGATCCTTGCCCCGCCGGCCGCCCGGCCGCGGGGGCTGCGTATACACGCAGGCCACCTCGTGCCCCGCCTCGACCAGCGCGACCAGTGTGGGCACGGCAAAGTCCGGCGTTCCCATGAAGATCACGCGCATGTTCGTATCCTTGGCCGGCAGCTTCCCACGAGGGCCGCCGGTCCCTATCTGTCGCGCCATGGCATCGCAAGAGATCGAGACACTGGCCGGCGCGCTCGCCCGCCTGCCCGGGCTGGGCCCACGCTCCGCCCGTCGCGCGGTGCTGTGGCTGATCAAGCGCCGCGAGAGCGCGCTGCCGGCCCTGCTCGAAGCGCTTGCCCACGTGCAGGAGAGCCTCGTCGAATGCGCCACCTGCGGCAATGTCGACACCACCAGCCCCTGCGGCATCTGCGCCGATCCGCGCCGCGATTCCCGCTCGCTCTGCGTGGTCGAAGATGTCGCCGATCTCTGGGCGCTCGACCGCGCGCACCTGTTCACCGGCCGTTATCACGTCCTCGGCGGGCGCCTGTCCGCGCTGGAAGGCGTCCGCCCGGAAGACCTCACCATCGATCGCCTGCTCGCCCGCGTTGCCGAGGGCGGGATCGACGAGGTGGTACTCGCCATGAACGCCACCCTCGAAGGCCAGACCACCGCGCACTACCTCGCCGAACGGCTCGAACAGTTCCCCGTCCGCCTGACCCAGCTGGCCCACGGTCTCCCTGTAGGCGGCGAGCTTGATTACCTCGACGAAGGCACGCTCGCGCAGGCCCTGCGGGCGCGGCGACCGCTCGGCTGATCCGCCCTACTGGACAAACCCCGCCCCCGCCGCCATATGCCCGCCCGGGAGTCGGTCGGACGCTTGCGTCCGCCAACCTGGTCAGGTCCGGAAGGAAGCAGCCACAACGGGTTGCGGCGGGTCGGCCGGCTCCTTTTAAATCCCCTCAGCGCCGGATTGCCCACCCCCAACCCCTCCCGCCTGCGGGAGGGGAGCATAAGGGATCGCATTCCTCCCCTCCCGCAGGCGGGAGGGGCAGCGAGACTTGCCGAGCGAAGCGAGGATAGTCGCAGCGGGGTGGGCAAGGCGGCAAACCCCAACGCCCCAATCATCCACCATCCCCACACCGGATATCTTCGACAACCCGCCCCCAAGCACCTAGATAGTCCGCGATGAGCGATTCCACCGACATGTTCGGCACCGAGCCGGCGGACAACGATCCGCCCTGGGAGACCGAGGACGAGCGCGCCTCTGCCGCAGAGCTGGAAGCCGCCGGCCAGTCCTCGATGTTCGGCGATCCGGCACCGGCACCGGCACCGGCACCGGCCGCGCCGCCACCGGCTGCGCCCGCGCCGCCTCCAACCGCAGCGGTCGCGCCGGCACCCTCGGCCACGCAGCCCTACCGCGTCCTCGCCCGCAAGTACCGCCCACAGACCTTCTCGGCCCTGATCGGCCAGGACGCGATGGTCCAGACCCTCGCCAACGCGATCAAGCGGGACCGGCTCGCCCATGCCTTCCTGATGACCGGCGTGCGCGGGGTGGGGAAGACCTCCACCGCCCGCCTCATCGCCAAGGCGCTCAACTGCGTCGGGCCTGATGGGCAGGGCGGCCCTACCATCGATCCCTGCGGCCTCTGCGAGCCCTGCACGGCCATCGCCGAAGGCCGCCACATCGACGTGATCGAGATGGACGCCGCCAGCCATACCGGCGTCGATGACGTGCGCGAGATCATCGAGGCCGTGCGCTACGCCGCCGTCTCGGCGCGCTACAAGATCTACATCATCGACGAAGTCCACATGCTCTCGCGCAACGCCTTCAACGCGCTGCTCAAGACTCTGGAGGAGCCCCCGGCCCACGTGAAGTTCCTCTTCGCGACGACCGAGGTGGACAAGCTTCCCGTCACCGTCCTCTCCCGCTGCCAGCGCTTCGACCTGCGCCGCATCCCCACCGCGCTGCTGGCCGAGCATTTCGCCCGTGTCTGCGCCGAAGAGGGCGTCACCGCCGATCCCGAAGCCCTCGCGATGATCGCCGCAGCCGCCGAAGGTTCGGTCCGCGACGGCCTGTCGATCCTCGACCAGGCGATTGCCCATGCCGATCTTGGCGGGGAAGGGCAGGTCACCCCCGAACAGGTGCAGGACATGCTCGGCCTCGCCGACAAGTCGGTCCAGCGCCGGCTCCTGTCGGCGCTGCTCGAAGCCGATGCGCCCGCCGTGCTGGAGCTGGTCGAGGCGCAGTTCGCCCTCGGGGTCGAGCCGCTCGCCCTGCTGCGTTCGCAGATGGAGCTGGTTCACGCGATCACCGTCGCCCAGGTCTCGCGCAGCAATGCCCGTGCGCTGTCGCCGGAAGAGCGCGCCGCGATCGACGAGTGGGCCGGCAAGCTCTCTGCCGGGCAGTTGCACCGCCTGTGGCAGCTTCTGCTCAAGGGCTTCGAGGAAGTCCGCTCTGCGCCCGATCCGCTGGTCGCCGCGCAGATGGCCCTGCTGCGCGTGCTCCACGCCGCTGACCTCCCCGACCCCGGCCAGCTCGCCCGCAAGCTCGAGGCGCTCGCCGCCAATCCCGCCGCGCTGGCAACTGCCGCGCCAGCAAATGCTCCCTCCGGCGCGCCCACAGCGACTGCCGCTCCTGTCTCCGCCAACTGGGCCGAACTCGTCGAACAGGTCGAGCACAGCTCACCCATGCTCGGCGCGTCCTTGCGCCTCGGGGTGCGCGTCGTCAGCATTGCGCCGGGCCTGCTGCGCTATCAGCTCGCCCCGGGCCTCGCGCCGCTCGCCGATGCCGAGATCCGCAAGGGCCTCGATAATGCTACGGGCCTGTCCTGGCAGGTCGAGCGCGTCACCACCGGCGAGGCCCAGCCCAGCCTCGAGGAGGCCCGCGCCGCCGCTGAAAGCGTAGCGCGCGACGAGCTGCGCCGCTCGCCGCTGGTCGCCGCCGCCCTGGCTGTCTTCCCGGGCGCCGAACTGATCGAAGACGAGACGCCACCTGCCGGTGAGCGCAACTGGAGCCGCAGAGCATGAAGTCGATGGAAGAGATGATCCAGGCCGCCCAGAAGGCCGCCGAGACCATCCAGCAGCAGATGAACCAGGCCCAGGGCAAGCTCGACCAGATCGAGGTCGAGGGCGCTGCCGGCGGCGGACTGGTCAAGATCCGCTGCTCGGCCAAGGGCCGCGTGATCGGCGTCGCGGTCGACGACAGCCTGCTCGTCCCCGCCGACAAGGGTATCCTCGAAGACCTCATCGCCGCCGCCTTCAACGACGCCCGCGCCATGGCCGACAAGGTCGCCGGCGAGGAAATGGCCAAGATGCAGCAGGGCCTCGGCCTGCCGCCGGGCTTCAACCTTCCCGGCTTCGGCTGAGCGGGTCCGGCGCCAGGCGCCCGGCGATCATCCACAAGTCCCGCCCGCCGCGCCATTGCACCGCTCAGGGGTCCTCCCCATATCTGGCTTCAATTCGGGTCAATCTTGATCCTGCTAGGGCTCCGCGTCGGCTAGATACCGGCCGGGGCCGCAGAATGGACGGACATGGAACAGCTTACTCTCCCCCTGCTTCCCCTGCGCGATATCGTCGTGTTCCCGGGCATGGTCGTGCCGCTCTTCGTCGGGCGCGAAAAGTCGGTCGCCGCGCTCGAAGCCGCGATGTCTGCCTCCGGCTCGGCGACGAGCGAGGCCGGCTCGGGCGCGAAGGACATCTTCCTCCTCGCCCAGCTCGATCCCGGGTGTGACGATCCCGCGGCCGACGATCTCTATGATACCGGCGTCATCGCCTCGGTGCTCCAGCTGCTGAAGCTGCCCGACGGCACCGTGCGCGTGCTGGTCGAGGGCGCCCAGCGCGCCAAGCTCGTCTCGGTCGACGAAGGCAAGACCATGCTCACCGCCGTGGTCGAGCCGCTTGAGCCGGTCACCGCCTCGGGCAGCGAAGTCTCGGCGATGATGCGCTCGGTGGTCGATCAGTTCGGCGAATATGCCAAGCTCAACAAGAAGCTGGCCGCCGAAGCCGGTGACCAGCTGGGCGAGATTGATGACGCCTCGCGCCTTGCCGATGCCGTCGCCGCGCAGATCGGCGCCAAGGTGGCCGATAAGCAGGCCCTGCTGACCGAAGCCGATCCGCTGCGCCGGCTCGAGATGGTCTATTCCTTCATGGAAGGCGAACTCGGCGTCCTCCAGGTGGAGCGGCGCATCCGCGGCCGGGTCAAGCGCCAGATGGAGAAGACCCAGCGCGAGTACTATTTGAACGAGCAGCTGAAGGCGATTCAGTCCGAACTCGGCGGCGATGGCGAAGAGGCCAACGAAGTCGCCGAACTCGCCGAGAAGATCGAGAAGCTCAAGCTCTCCAAGGAAGCCCGCACCAAGGCGGTGGCCGAGCTCAAGAAGCTCAAGACCATGCAGCCGATGAGCGCGGAAGCCACGGTCGTGCGCAACTATCTCGATGTCCTGCTCGGCCTGCCCTGGGGCAAGAAGTCCAAGCTCAAGAAGGACATCGCCGCCGCCCAGGCCGTGCTCGACGCCGATCACTATGCGCTCGACAAGGTCAAGGACCGCATCGTCGAATACCTTGCCGTCCAGGCGCGCATGAACAAGCTGAAGGGCCCGATCCTGTGCCTCGTCGGCCCTCCGGGCGTGGGCAAGACCTCGCTCGGCAAGTCGATCGCCAAGGCCACCGGGCGCGAATTCATCCGCCAGTCGCTCGGCGGCGTGCGCGACGAGGCCGAGATCCGCGGCCACCGCCGCACCTATATCGGCTCGCTCCCGGGCAAGGTCGTGTCCAACCTGCGCAAGGCGGGCACCAGCAATCCGCTGTTCCTGCTCGACGAGATTGACAAGCTCGGCCAGGATTTCCGCGGCGATCCCGCCTCGGCCCTGCTCGAGGTGCTCGATCCCGAACAGAACGCCCGCTTCCAGGATCACTACCTCGAGGTGGACTACGACCTTTCCGACGTCATGTTCGTCTGCACGGCCAACAGCCTCAACCTGCCGCAGCCGCTGCTCGATCGCATGGAGATCATCCGCCTCGAAGGTTACACCGAGGACGAGAAGGTCGAGATCGCCGAGCGGCACCTGATCGCCAAGCAGGTCGAGGCGCATGGGCTCAAGAAGGGTGAGTTCACGCTGACCCACGAAGCCCTGCGAGACCTGATCCGGTATTACACCCGCGAAGCCGGCGTCCGCACGCTGGAGCGCGAGATCGCGCGTCTGTGCCGCAAGAGCCTGCGCCGCATCCTTGAAGGCAAGGAGAAGGCCGTCACGATCACCCCGGAAAACCTGGGTGACTTTGCCGGCGTGCGCAAGTTCAAGCACGGCGTCTCGGATACCGAGCACCAGGTCGGCGCGGTGACGGGTCTGGCGTGGACGGAAGTGGGCGGCGAGCTGCTCACCATCGAAAGCGTCACCGTCCCCGGCAAGGGCGCGGTGAAGACCACCGGCAAGCTCGGCGAAGTGATGAGCGAATCCGTGCAGATGGCCTTCTCCTTCGTGAAGGCGCGGGCACCGGCCTATGGGATCAAGCCCTCGCTGTTCCAGCGCAAGGACCTGCACATCCACCTGCCCGAAGGCGCCGTGCCCAAGGACGGTCCCTCCGCCGGCATCGGCATGGTCACCGCCATGGTCTCGACGCTGACCGGCATCCCGGTCCGCTCGGACGTGGCGATGACCGGCGAGGTCACCCTGCGTGGCCGGGTGCTCGCCATCGGGGGGCTCAAGGAGAAGCTGCTCGCGGCCCTGCGCGGCGGGATCAAGACCGTGCTGATCCCGGAGGAGAACCGCAAGGACCTCGCCGAGATCCCCGCCAACATCAGCGAGGGCCTGGAAATCATTCCGGTCTCCCACGTGGACGAGGTCCTCGCCCGGGCGCTCACCGCCCCGGTCGAACCGATCGACTGGACCGAACAGGACGATCTCGCCACCCAGCCCGCTGCTCCCGGCGCGGCACCCGGATCGGTCCCTACCGCGCACTGAAACGATTGCTGCTGAAACCACCGGGGGCGGGGCGAAAGCCTCGCCCCCGCGTCGTTTTCGGCGAATCCGATTCGGCTGTGCGATGCAGCGAATCACTCTGATTTCAGGGTGCATTGCGGCGAAATCGGCGACGAGCCGTGATTCGCCGATAAGAATGGCGTAAAATCGCGGTCAATCAGGGGATAAATGGCGGTTAGCCGCGCCTTTTCGCTTTGACAGAACCCCCGAAACTCGCTCAATTCCGCGCCGCCGAGGGCGATTCAATTTCTCACCGGTTTCCACACGAGGTAGGGGGTTCCCGAATGAACAAGAACGAACTGATCAGCGCGGTTGCCGATTCCAGCGGCCTGACCCGCGGCGATGCCACCAAGGCCGTCGAAGGCGTGTTCGATGCCATCTCCGGCGCCCTGAAGAAGGGTGATGAAGTCCGCCTCGTCGGCTTCGGCACCTTCTCGGTTGCCCGCCGCAAGGCTTCCACCGGCCGCAACCCGCGCACCGGCGAACCGATGGCGATCAAGGCTTCTGCCCAGCCGAAGTTCAAGGCCGGCAAGGGCCTGAAGGATTCGTGCAACTAAGCAGTTGAATCGTGTGGGCCGGCCTGTCCGGCTCACCGGCAAGCTACGCCGCGCCTCGCAAGAGCGCGCGGCGTTTTTGCGTCTGGTGACCAGATCCACGACGGCTCGACAGGCGAGCGCACACGATGCACACTCGCGCCGGCGGGCGACAGACCGGAGGGATGCTGCCCCAACTAAGGAGCACGTCGATGGATATCGATCGCAAGGCCGACAGGCAGGTCACGGTCGGGTCCCCTGACTGGTTCACCGGAAGGGTTACGGTTTCCACCCGGTTCGAGCGGCCCGCCCCCTCTCGGGTGAACGGCGCCATCGTCCATTTCGAACCGGGAGCGCGCACGGCCTGGCACACGCATCCTGCGGGGCAGACCCTCATCTGCACCGAAGGCGTCGGCTGGACCCAGCTCGCCGATGGCCCGAAGTACGAGTTTTACGCTGGCGATGTCGTCTGGTGCCCGGCCGAGCACCGCCACTGGCACGGCGCCACGGCCACTCAGGCCATGACCCACATCGCCATCCAGGAAGCTGTCAACGGATCGCAGGTCAACTGGATGGAGCAGGTCACCGAGGAAGAATACCTCGCCCCGATCGCGCGGACGTGAGCGTCAGCGCGCGTCGTCCCGGCGTGACAGGAGTTGCTTTGCCGCTTCGCACAGCAGCAACAGCCCGGCCCCGCTGGCGAGGACGAACGCGATCTGGGCGATGGTCAACGGCGCAAACTTCAGCACGGTGCCGACTTCCGGCACAAACTGGATCAGTGCCGCACCCGTCACGATGAAGGCGAGTATGTAGCGCAGGATTGGGTTGCCGCGGAACAGCGCCCGCCCCAGCGAAGTGCTGAACGAGCGGTTGGCGAGGATCAGCGCGAGGATCGCCGCCAGCAAGGCAAAGAAGCCGAAGGCGCGCACCCGGTCGGGCTCCCAGCCGCTCCGGCTCCCGACCAGCGTCAGCGCGCCCACAACCAGCAGCGCCAGCGCCCCCTGCAGCACGGCGGGGCCGACCAGCCGCGCGGCGAACAGCCGCTCGCCCACCGGCCGCGGCCTGCGCTGCATGATCCGGCTCTCCGCCCGCTCGGCCTCGAACACCAGCGCGCAGACCGGGTCGATCACCATTTCGAGCAGGGCGATCTGCAGCGGCCCGAGGATCACCGGCAGCCCCAGTGCCAGCGGCAGGATCGCAAGCCCCGCAATGGGCACGTGGACTCCGAAGATGAAGCCCAGCGCCTTGCGGATATTGTCATAGATCCGCCGCCCCACCCGAATCGCGCTGACGATCGCGCCGAAGTCGTCCTCGACCAGCACGATGGACGACGCCTCGCGCGCCACGTCGGTCCCGCGCTTGCCCATGGCCACGCCGATGTGGGCCGCCTTCAACGCTGGCGCATCGTTGACCCCGTCGCCGGTCATGGCGACCACTTCGCCCGCCGCCTTGAGCGCCGCCACGATCCGCAGCTTCTGCTCGGGCATGATCCGCGCGAACACTCCCGTGCGCCCCACGCGAGCCGCCAGTTCGGTATCACTCAGCGCGGCGACCTCGGGCCCCAGCATCGGCTCTCCCGCGGCGATGCCCGCCTCGGCGGCGATGGCGCTGGCGGTTGCCGCATGGTCTCCGGTGATCATCACCACCCGGATCCCGGCCGACCGGCACTGCGCGATGGCTTCGGGCACCCCCGTGCGCAGCGGATCGGCGAGGCCGATCAGCCCGAGCAGGCGGAACCCGTGTTCGGCATGGCCCTTGGCGTGATCGCCCTCCGCCGCCTCGGCCGAAGCGATGCCCAGCACCCGCATCCCGCGCGAGGCCATGCGGTGCGCCGCAGCCTCCAGTTCAGCCAGCGCCGGCCCAGCCAGCCCACACAGTTCGGCTACGGCTTCCGGTGCGCCCTTGGCGGCAATCACCAGCGGCGCGCCTGCCTCGGCGCGCCACATGTTCGACATGGCCAGCAGCTCCGGCGTTAGCCCGTAGGTATGGACCAGTTCCCTGCCGCCGGGTCCAACGCTGCCCGCTGCCGCAGCGGCGGAATGGAAGGCCAGCTCCATCGGATCGACCGGCACCGGCGCGCTCGCCAGCATCGAAGTTTCCAGCAGGGTGAGGGCGGCCTGGTCATCCGGCAGGTCGCCCATCCGGCGCGCGCCAGCCCCCGATAACCACAGTTCGGCCACCTCCATGCGGTTCTGAGTCAGCGTCCCCGTCTTGTCGGTGCACAGCACGGTCGCCGCGCCCATGGTCTCGATTGCCGCCGCCCGCCGGGTCAGCACGCCAACCCGCGCGATCCGCCGCGCGCCCATGGCGAGGAAGATCGTCAGCACGACCGGGAATTCCTCCGGCAACAGCGACATGGCCGTGGCGATGCCCACAAGCATGGCGTCAAGCCACGACCCCCGCAGCAAGCCGTAAAGCTCCACGACCAGCGCCGCGACGGCCAGCCCGCCAGCCGCACAGATCGCCACGATCCGCGAGGTTTCCGCCTGAAGCCGCGGCGCCTCGGGATCGAGCGTGGCGAGCGTCTGCCCGATCCGCCCGATCCGGCTGCGCGGGCCCGTCGCCGTCGCCAGAGCCAGCCCGCGCCCGCGCGTGACGATCGAGCCCGAAAACACCTGCGGCAGGTCATCGCCCCCCGGTTCGGCGCTCCCATCGTCATCCGCCCCGGCCGCACGCTTGCGCACGGGCACCGATTCGCCGGTCAGCAGCGACTCGTCCGCCTCCAGCTCGCGCGCCTCGATCACCAGCGCATCGGCCGCCACCCGGTCGCCCTGTTCCAGCACCAGCAGGTCGCCGGCCACCACCTCCCGGCCGGCAATACGGACTAGCTCGCCGTCGCGGATCACCAGCGCCCGCGGTGCCGAGAGGTCGCGCAGGGCCTCAAGCACGCGCTCGGTCCGCGCCTCCTGGACGATGGTGATGACGATCGAGAGCAGCGCGAACAGGATCAGCGCCGCCGCCTCGGCCTTGTCGCCCAGCGCGAGGTAAATCGCCCCGGCGCCCAGCAGCATGGCCAGCATCGGCTCGCGCACCACTTCGAGCGCTATCCGGAACGGCGTGCGCCGCCCGGCCCGGGGCAGCTCGTTCGGCCCGTCGCGCTCCAGCCGCTCCAGCGCCTGCGAGCTGGAGAGGCCCGTCGTCAGGCCATCGGGAGCGGAACCGGTCATCGCCCCGGCGAGGCTAGTCTGCGTGAACCGCCGGTCAATTCCCCAGCTTGATCAGCGCGGTCGGCGCTCCCGCGCTGCGCACGTTGACCGTCCAGCTCAGCTTCTGTCCGGAGGGATCGGGCTGCGGCCCCTCGTCGGTATTGTTGGCAAGGATAGCGCCGTCGGTCGTCACGGTGAAGGTTCCCTCGGCGGGGGAGGGCGGGGCGCTGTCCTTGTTGTCTCCCGCATCGCTCATCCCGCCCATGCCCATCATCGCGGCAAACGGATTGGTCCCGCTCGACGGCCCGAACCCCGGCGCGTCCACCCGGACCGAGCCATCGCTCCGCCGCGAGAGCTGGACGAAGGCATTGGCCATCGGAAACCGCTCGATCGTCGGGAAGGCGAAGTCATGGTCGAGCCGCCCGCTCAGCGCGAAGTCGACCAGGTAGAGCCCGTCGCCCTTGTAGACCACGCTCTTCCAGCCGACCTGCTTGCGCAGCCGCGCCGCGAGCTCCTCGGCCGCCTGCGGGCTGGAAGGATCGATCCCGCCGAACATGGTCTTGGCCGCCTCGGCGTCCTTCTTGGCCTTGTCGGCGGCGGCGCGCTGGCTCTCCTCCCAGTTGCGCTTCTGCTCGGCCAGCTCGTCGGCCGTGCATTTGCGCTCCTTCATCTCGTCGTCGTAGCACTTCTCCGGCTCGAAGGTCTTCTTCGCGCCCGATTGCGCCAGCTTGGACAGCGCCAGCATCCGGATCTCGCCGGTATAGGTATAGGTGAAGCGCCCGTCCTTCCTCAGGTCGAGGTTCGAGGTGAACTTGCCGGGGAGCAGCAGGCAGGCCGATACGAGCAGGGCCAGCCCCCCCACCACGGCCGTCATCGCCAGCCGCCGTCCATTCGCAAAGCTCATCACTGCCCCCTTCAGCCAGCGCGCCGGATCAGTCCCCTTCCGGCCGAGTCGCCACAGCATACAACGCAATGGCCGCGGCGTTGCTCACATTCAGGCTTTCGATGGCCGAAGCGATTGGCAACCGCGCCAGGGCATCGCAATGCTGGACGATATTGTGCCGCATGCCTTCGCCCTCGGCCCCCAGCACCAGGCAGACGGGTCCGGCGGGCAGGGCCTCGCCCAGCGTCAGCTCGCCGTCACCGTCGAGCCCGATCCGCCAGTAGCCGGCCTCGGCCACTTCATCGAGCGCGCGGGCGAGGTTCACCACCCGCACCCACGGCACCACCTCCAGCGCGCCCGAGGCGCTCTTGGCCAGCGTGCCCGATTCGGGCGGCGCGTGCCGGTCCTGCGTCACCACCGCGCAGGCATTGAACGCCGCGGCCGAGCGAAGGATCGCGCCGACATTGTGCGGGTCGGTCACCTGGTCGAGCACCACCAGCGGCCGCTCCGGATCGCCGGTCAGCACCTCGTCGAGGAACAGGTCGGGCAGGGGCTCGCAGTCGAGCACCAGCCCCTGGTGCGGCGCATCGCGCGCGACCAGCCGGGCAAGGTCGGCGCCATCGGCCCATTCCACCGGGAAATCGGCCGGAAGCTCGCCATCCAGCGAGGCCACGCCCTCGCGCGTCGCCCACAGCTTGCGGTGCTTGCGCTCGGGATTCATCAGCGCGGCTTCGACCGCGTGGCGCCCCCACAGCCGCACCGCCCCGGCCGAACCCCGGCCCGAACCGCGCCCGCCCTTCATCCGCCCCGCGCGCCCGCGCAGCGCACGCGTGGGCCGCGCCTCGCCACCGTCGTCGCTCGGCTGTCCCCGCTCGTGCTGGCCGCCCCGGCGCTTCGCCATGTCCGTCTCGATCCTTCATTGGAAAATCTTGCGGCGCTCATGGCCGAGCCCCCATTGACAGGCAAGCCTCGCTTCGCCATTGGGGCCGCCTCTCGGCCGGACGGCTCCCTCGGGGGCCACACGAAGGGCGGGCAACCGCCACCGGCATGCTGGTGTGGACAGGTGGCCGAGTGGTTAAAGGCAGCAGACTGTAAATCTGCCCGCGCAAGCGTACGCTAGTTCGAATCTAGCCCTGTCCACCACCCGGCTTTTTGGCAGAAATCAGCCCTCCTAAACGGCACCCGCAACGCCGTATCCGCAATCCGCCGACAGGCCTGTTTCCGGTCGCGAGCGCAGCCACTTCATGGCTTCTGCGGCGGGCCAGGCGCACCAAGGCGGATGGTGATCGCGCTATCCATCGCGGTCACAGTATTGACTGGCGTCATGGGGGTGGCGCCGGTCGGGCCCTCGATTGGTCATTCGCGAGCGTAAATTGGCGCTCAAAATCAGATGTTTGACCAATCATTTGCAGTCGAGCATTCTCGGGAGATGGTGGATGGGGGCTCCCAACAGACTTGGCCCGGGCGGCTGCGCGCTGCGTTTGTATCGCACGCCGCCGGCATAAGTCCCGGTTCACCAGTACCACCAATTGCTCGACCCGCCTACGCACTACAGGCGCTGTTTGCTGGTGTTGTCCTGGCGGGAGTGGCCGCCACGGATTTCACCCTTGGAAGCGGGCCATTGGCTTCCGGGCTGTACCTTTTGCTTTGGCTCGCACTCGCGGCTCCCCTCGCTCGCCGCTATGGCATGCGCAGAGCAGCACTGTTCATGGAGAGCGTGTCCTTCGCTCCATTGGGCGGGCTGCTCACGGTCTGTGCGACAATAATGGTGGCATCGATCAGCGAAGACTTTGCTGATGACTGGTTGATCAGGAGTGACCAGGCTCTGGGTTTCGACTGGCTCGCTGCTTATAAGTTCTCGCGGTCCTACCCGACTGTCGTTCGTGTGCTGAACTTCGCCTATTGGAGTATGGATCCGCAGATTGTGCTTGTGCCGTTGGCCTTGGCCCTGACCAGGCAGGAGCGGACGATGTGGGTCTTCTTCACGGCCTGGCTCATCGCCCTAATGGCTACCGCACTGATCTTTCCTCTTGCGCCAGCCCGAGGCGCGGCGATCCATTTCGGCCTCACACCCGATAGCCTTTCAAAAGACTGGTTCTGGCAATTCGGCCCGCGCATCGAATCGCTGCGGCATGGCGCTGGCCGCGACATCAGCAGCATGGCGATGGGCATCGTTTCGGTGCCGAGCTTCCATGCAGCGGCAGCGGTTATGTTTACATGGGCGGGCAGGTCCTTGCCTTACCTGTCCTGGCCCATAGCGGCGCTTAACCTGCTGATGGTCATTTCGACCCCGATCAGCGGGATTCACTATCTGGTCGATGTGCTCGCAGGCGTGCTTGTCGGAGCTGTCGCGATCGCGGCAGCCAGGATGATGGCCGCGCGAGACTAAGCACTGACCGCCTGCTGCCTTTTCACCGCCAACGCCGGGGCCATCACGAGGAGACTCGCCAAGGCGAGGGAGAAGACGACGCCAGGGATGGGAGAACCCAACTTCGCGGTCGACAGGTAGAGCACCGGAGCATGGAAGGCGTAGAGTGGAAAAGAGATCGCCCCGAGAAAGGTGAAGAGCCGGGGAACGGGCGCATGCGTCAGTCCGCCGAGCATGATGAGAACCGCCACAAAGGGGAACAGGAAGTCGGCGCCTCGAGGAAGAACGGCCAGGATTGCGGGCGCGGCAACCAGCAAGCCCGCCGACCATAGCCACGTCAAGGCCCGGGGCGCGTCTCCGTTGATCCGCCACAGCACGATGCCCAAGGGGTAGCTGATCAGCACCCGCAGAGTGCCGGACAGGGGGTACTTGTCGAGGCCGGCGCCCAGCATAAACATGCCGGTCAATGCGGCAAGACTGACGCATAGCAGCGCCGGTACGCTCAAGCGCCGCAACGCGATTGCATGGACGAGGTTGGCGAACAGCTCCGCGGTGATCGACCAAGCCGGAGGGTTGAGCGGGAACGGTGATTCGCCCGGTAGGGGCAACTGCAGCAAGGCGCATACCGCCAGGAGTCCGACGAGGTCCCAGCTGGTAATGTGAAGCCCGGCTGCAAATCCGAAGGCGGTGCCCAGCACCATCATTGGAAAGAACCGACGCCAGCGTCGCAACACGAAGTCATGAGGTGAGGGGAACCGCCCCTCGTAGGTTCGGGCCATCACAAAGCCGGAGAGCACGAAGAAGAAATCGACTGCCAGGTAGTAGTGCCCGCCCACGCCGGCATGATGCCCAACGACCATGAGCGCTGCGATACCCCGAAGCGCATCCAGCCCCTGCAAGCGATCCGCTTTCATTCGTGCGAATGAACAATGACTAACCTGCTTTGGCAATGAGAGAATTTTCACTGTCTCCGGCAAGACGTGGTGAACGGAAATCCGGGTTCAGCGCAGCGTACGAGCGACGATCAGCACCCGGCGATTTCCGACTCCGGTTTGGAGGCGCTAAACGGTGTGGGACGCCACGGGGATGTGGGAGGCAAGTGAACGAAGGCCGCCAATCTGAGATTCTGAAAAGCAGGCCAACTCGCGGTCTGGCCCTGTCCACCACCTGCCTTCCTAAGCCGGCGTCCCGGCCTTCAGCCCGCCGATGAAACTGAACACGGCTTCGTTGAACAGGTCGTTGGCGTCGCCCGCAACCATGTGATCGGCATCGTTCACATCCACGTACTCAGCGTGCGGCGCGATCTGCAGGAAATGCTCGGCACCTTCGCGGCTCAGCACGCGGCTGCGCCCGCCACGGATGAGAAGGGTCGGCACTTCCAGCTGCCGCGCCGCGGTTTCGAGGTAATCCTCGTGGAGCGCGCGGCTGCGGTTGCCCTTCGCCATGTTCGTGAACAGGGTCGGATCCCAGTGCCAGACCAGCCGTCCATCCTCGCGCTCGCGCAGGTTGCGCATCAGCCCGCTGGCGTCCTTCGGCCGGGGCCGGTGCGGCAGGTAGGCGGCGACCGCGTCGGCGGCTTCGTCGATGTTGGCAAAGCCGTCGGGCGCGCCGTTCATGAACTCGGATATCTCACGCGTGCCCGCTTCCTCGTTGCGAACCGCGATGTCGACGAGGATCAGCCCGGCGACCTTGGGCGGCGGATTGGCGGCGACGATCAGGCTGGTCAGGCCGCCGAGCGAGGCGCCGATCAGCACCGCCGGCTGGTCCCAGGTGCGCAGGACGGCGCGGGCATCGGCAGCGAAGCTGTCGATGTCATAGTGTCCGTCGGGCGACCAGTCGCTCTCGCCATGTCCGCGCAGGTCGAGCGCGCAGGCGCGATAGCCATGCTGGGCGGCCTGGTGCAGGGCCTTGCCCCAGCTCTGCCGCGTTTGCCCGCCACCGTGCATGAAGAGCAGCGGCCGCCCGTCTGCCGGGCCCTCGATATCCGCGGCTAGCGTCAATCCGGCTCCCTCGAATCGCACCTGCTCCATCAATCACTCCAGAAAGTCGTCCCGTTCAGGGGATCCGGGGCGCCGTGACGCGCCGCCGCCCCGCGGCTCGTCAGCGACTATGGTGCACCAAAAGGGCATTTGGCAATTGACCGGGCCATCCCAGACGTATTTCCCGGTTGCTCGGGCGGAGCTGTGGGACCCGAAACGCCATGCGCCTTGCCGCCCCGCGCAAGTCCCCCTAGATGGGCCTCATGTCTGGAGAGATCGTCGACAACCGCGGCCGCGGTACTACCGCCTGGCGCTGGCCCAGCATTCACCCGGAGGGGCGCAAGTACGGCTTGATCGTCGCGGCGGCCTCGCTGCTGTTCGCCTTCCTCGCCTGGGAGACCATCGCCTGGCCGCTGGGCTTCCTCACCCTCTGCGTCCTGGCCTTCTTCCGTGATCCGGAGCGCGTTACGCCGCAGGGCGACAGGTTCGTCGTCTCGCCCGCCGATGGGCTGGTCACGCTGATCCAGAAGGTCGAGCCCCCGCGCGAGCTGGTGCTGGACGACGGCACCGGTACCGGCGGGCTCAAGCCCGGACCGGTCACCCGCCTGTCGATCTTCATGAGTGTGTTCGACGTCCACATCAACCGCGCGCCGATCGGCGGGACGGTGCGGCGGGTGGTCTATATTCCCGGCCGCTTCCTCAACGCCGACCTCGACAAGGCGAGCGACGAGAACGAGCGCCAGCACCTGCTGGTCGAACGCAGCGACGGCACGATGATCGGCTTCACCCAGATCGCCGGCCTCGTCGCCCGCCGCATCGTGCCCTTCGTCAAGCCGGGCGACATCCTCGCCGCCGGCCAGCGCGTCGGCCTGATCCGCTTCGGCAGCCGCGTCGACGTCTACCTGCCCGCAGGCACCGAGCCCAAGGTGCTGATCGGCCAGAAGGTCATCGCCGGGGAGACCGTGCTCGCTGAAATCGGCCATGACCCGCTGATCGAAGGCGTCTGCCAGTGAACAATGGCGCGAGCGAGGGCGGCCCGGACGGCCCGCCCCGGCCCGATTTCGGACACCTTCCGTTCGACCAGAGCGCGGCGCGCAGCCGCGTCCGCCGCCAGGGCCCGGTGCGGCTGCCCGGCGGGCTCACCCTGCGCGCGCTGATCCCCAATGCGATCACCGCCTCGGCGCTGTGCTTCGGGCTGACCGGCATCCGCTTCGCCATCACCGCCGCCGGCAATCACGCCGCCGGCCCGGCGGCTACCCTCGCGGCCGGCTCCAGCACCAGCGGCCTGCCGCTCGACGATTGGGAGAAGGCGGTCCTCGCCGTGCTCCTCGCCGGCGTGCTCGACGGGATCGACGGCCGCATCGCCCGCCTGCTCAAGGCCCAGTCGCGCTTCGGCGCCGAGCTCGACAGCCTGTCCGACGCGATCTCCTTCGGCGTCGCCCCGGCACTGATCATGTTCCTGTGGTCGCTGCAGGACCTGCCGCGCCTCGGCTGGTTCGCCGCGCTCGCCTTCGCGATCTGCTGCGTCCTGCGGCTTGCCCGGTTCAATGCCCGGATCGACATGGTCGACCAGCCGCACAAGTCCGCCGGGTTCCTCACCGGGGTTCCTGCCCCGGCCGGCGCGGGCCTTGCCTTCCTGCCGCTGTTCCTGTGGCTCGCCACCGGCAACGACATGTTCCGCGAGCCGCTGTTCGTCGGCTCCTGGCTGGTGCTGATCGCCTTCCTGCTGATCTCGAGCCTGGCCACCCTGTCGTGGACCTCGCTGCGCCCGCGCCGCTCGGTCCGGCTCGAACTCATCGCCGGGATCGCCCTCGTCGGTGCGGCGCTGATGACCGAGACCTGGCTCACCCTCGTGGCGATCGACGCGGTCTACCTGCTGCTCGTGCCCTATGGCGTCTGGCGCTATGCCAGGGTCAAGCGACTGCGCGCCGCCCAGCCACCTGCCGCAGCGGCGCCAGGTTCCGCGACCTGATCGCACTGCGGCGCTTGGCCGAAGAGAATTCGCGCACCTGCACCGTCGCCACCCGGCTCGTGAACTCGCGCAGGTCAGGCGTCGCCGCCAACTGTGCGCGCAGCGCCTGCAGTTCGCGCCCATAGGTCCGCCAGGTCAGCCCCAGCGCAAGCACGGCGAGGACCCCGCTGGCGCAGAACAGGAAGGGAAGGGCGAAGCTGACGAAAACGGCGGTCATCCACGGCGTCCTTTTGGCGGCAGCCCTTGCGGGCATCGTTTGAAGTGAAACCTCATCTTCCCATCGGCGTTCCCGCTTCAGGTTATGATCACTGTATGTTCCATCTGTGTTCCAACCGTCAAGCAGAAATTCTCCATTTGTTCCACTCCGGACCCAATCGCGAAATAGCGCTGGAAATTCAGCCCGCAGGGGGGTAAGGGCCGCGCGTCCGTGAAGTTCGCGCGCATTCCGCGTGCGGTCTCTCCCACGGGCAAATCCACACGGGAAGCACACATCCCGGTGCCTCAGCGGATCTTCGGCCCCCGGGCCACTCCCGCAAGGTTCCAGCTTCCCGGAGGTTCAACCGGAAAGGAATGTCCTATGGCGGCTCCTGTCGTCACCATGAATCAGCTCATCGAAGCCGGCGCCCACTTCGGGCACCAGACCCACCGCTGGAACCCGCGGATGAAGCCGTACATCTTCGGCGCCCGCAACGGGGTCCACATCCTCGACCTGTCGCAGACCGTGCCGCTCTTCGCCCGCGCGCTCGAATTCATCGACGCCACGGTCCGCGCCGGCGGCAAGGTGCTCTTCGTCGGCACCAAGCGCCAGGCCCAGGGCCCGATCGCCGAAGCCGCCCGCCAGTGCGGCCAGCACTTTGTCAACCACCGCTGGCTCGGCGGCATGCTGACCAACTGGAAGACCATCTCGGGCTCGATCAAGCGCATGAAGGCGCTGGAAGAGCAGCTCTCGGGTGACACCACCGGCCTCACCAAGAAGGAAGTCCTCCAGCTCACCCGTGAGCGGGACAAGCTCGAGCTCTCGCTCGGCGGCATCCGCGACATGGGCGGCATCCCCGACGTGATGTTCGTGATCGACGCCAACAAGGAAGAGCTGGCGATCAAGGAAGCCAACGTCCTCGGCATCCCGGTGGTCGCGATCCTCGATTCCAACGTCTCGCCCGATGGCATCGCCTTCCCGATCCCGGCGAACGACGACGCCAGCCGCGCGATCCGCCTCTACTGCGAAACCGTCGCCGCCGCCGCCACCAAGGGCCGGCGCGAGGGTGTGGTCGATTCGGGCGTGGATGTCGGCGCGCTCGACAATCCGGTCGAGGAAGCCCTCGAGGCCTGATCTTCGCGCGGGCAGCCGTCTGAGCGATCAGGGGCTGCCCGTCATCAAACTGCAACGCGCCGGGCTCACGGGCCCGGCGCGGTTCCCATTCCAGAACAAGGACCAAAGCGATGGCCTATACCGCCGCTGACGTGAAGAACCTGCGCGAGCGCACCGGCGCCGGCATGATGGATTGCAAGAAGGCGCTCGACGAGAGCAATGGCGATTTCGAAGCCGCGGTCGACGCGCTGCGCGCCAAGGGCCTCGCCGCCGTCGCCAAGAAGTCGAGCCGCACGGCCGCCGAAGGCCTGGTCGGCGTCGCCGTCTCGGGCACCCGCGGCGTCGCCGTGGAAGTCAACTCGGAGACCGACTTCGTCGCCAAGAACGACCAGTTCCAGGACTTCGTCCGCAAGACCACCGAGGTCGCCCTCGGCCAGTCGTCCGACGATGTCGAGGCGCTCAAGGCCGCGGCCTATCCGGATGGCGGCACCGTCGCCGACAAGCTGACCAACAACGTCGCCACCATCGGTGAGAACCAGCAGGTCCGCCGGATGAAGACCGTCGCGGTCAGCCAGGGCGTCATCGTCCCCTACATGCACAACGCCGCTGCGCCGAACCTCGGCAAGATCGGCGTGCTCGTGGCGCTCGAATCCGAAGCCCCGGCCGACAAGCTCGAGGCGCTGGGCAAGCAGATCGCCATGCACATCGCGGCCGCCTTCCCCCAGGCCCTCTCGGCCGACGACCTCGACCCCGCCACGCTTGAGCGCGAGCGCAAGATCGCCCTCGAGAAGGCGACCGAGGAAGCCGCCAAGTCGGGCAAGGAAATCCCGGCCGAGATCCTCGCCAAGCGCGCCGATGGCGCCGTGGCGAAGTTCGCCAAGGAGAACGCCCTGCTCAGCCAGGTCTTCGTCATGGACAACAAGACCCCGATCAGCCAGGTCGTCGACGCCGCGGGCAAGGAAGCCGGCGCCAAGATCGTGCTGAAGGACTATGTCCGCTTCCAGCTCGGCGAAGGCATCGAGAAGGAAGAGACCGACTTCGCGGCCGAAGTGGCGGCTGCCGCCGGCCTCAAGTAAGCGATCCGTCCCGGCTGCGGCCGGGTGCACCGCACAAGGAACAGGGCGTGCGCCATCCGGCGCGCGCCCTTTCTTTTTGCCCGGGGTCGCGTCGCTGACATGGCTGAAAGTTGAACTGACATATTTAAAAGTTTTGGCGGTGACGGAAACTGCCGAACTACTGACCGCGGGGCTATAGTATTTCTTAGATTGTCTTTGGTTGTTTACCAACAACGTATGATATAATTTGAATAAGCAGGAATACCATCCTAATCAATGTTGTGTAATAGTTTCATAACCCGTCCATATGTGGCAGTTATGCCACACTATATCACAAATGCACGATGACTGGTTACTGGCGTGAGGCGAAATTCGTCTCTCGGTCATTGTTGGCGCATGCGCGGCATATTGCGAACGGACGGGTCCACGCAAGGGATAGCACTGCGCCGCGCAGGTGAATGGCCGGCTGGGGTCGCGGCCTTGCAGGAAGGCGAGTAATGATGGTCAGGTTCGAACGTGTCTCGGCGCTGCAGTGCTGCGCCGCATCAATTGCAATTGCTCTCTCCATGGTCGCCTCGGCCGCCCAGGCGCAGGATGTACCCCCGCCGCCGGCCGCCGCCGTGCAGCCCGATGCGGAAATCATTGTCACCGGTTCGCGCATTGCGCGCCCGCAGCTGACTGCCCCGGTTCCGGTCGCCGTCGTTTCGGCGAGCGACATCCAGAACAAGGGCTATACCAACGTCCTTGACGCCTTCCGCGACCTGCCGATCGTCGGCCAGTCCGATGCGCGCACGGCGTCGAACTTCAGCAACTACGACAACGGCACGGCGACCGTGAACCTGCGCAACCTCGGCGATGCGCGCACGCTCGTCCTGATCAACGGGCGCCGTTCCATCGGCCTGCCCGGCAGCACCGCGGTCGACCTCAACAACATCCCGACCGATCTGATCGATCACACCGAGATCGTCACCGGCGGCACCTCGGCGGTCTACGGCTCGGACGCCGTCGCCGGCGTGGTCAACATCATCCTCAAGAAGAAGTTCGACGGGCTGCAGCTCCACGCCCAGAACATGATCTCCAGCCGCGGCGATGCCGCCAGCCGCTTCGTCTCGGCCACCGCGGGAACCAGCTTCGGCGACGGCCGCGGCAATATCCTCGGCAACTTCACCTACAGCCAGGACGATGCCCTGGCCTCGTCGGCGCGCGACTATTCCCGGCTCGATTCCCCCTCGGGGAGTGCCTACTCGGCGTCCGGCCTCTACGACACCAGCGGGGAGGCTTCCTACACGGTCGCCGACCAGCAGACCTACACCCTCGATCGCAACAACCAGGTCAAGCTCTACCAGGGCCTGCCCTCCGATCGCTACAACCGCGCCAGCGATCGCCTGCTGGCGACCCCGGTCAAGCGCTATCAGGCCATGGTGCTGGGCAATTTCGCCTTCAGCGACGCGGCCGACTTCTATTTCGAGGCGAGCTACGTCAAGACCAAGGCCCGCGGCCAGATCGAGCCGCTCGCAGTCGATGACCAGGGGGTTCAGGGCCAGTCGGTCTACAACTTCGATGGCACGCCGTTCTCCGGCATCTCGGTTAACAACGCCTTCCTCCCGGCCCAGATCGCCAATGCGGCGATCGCCAACGGCCAGTCGACCATCAACTTCCGCCGCCGATCCAACGGCATCTTCGATCGAAGCCCGGTCAGCGACCGCGACTACTGGCGCGGGGTGATCGGCCTGCGCGGCGATATCGGTAGCGGCTGGAAGTACGACGTGTCCTACGAGCACAGCCAGGTCCGCGACGATACCGTTTCCGGCGCGATCATGATGACCAACTACGGCGCGGCGCTCAACACCGCGCTGGTCGGCGGCAAGATTGTCTGCGCCGATCCGGTGGCGCGGGCGGCGGGCTGCGTGCCGATCAACATCTTCGGCTACAACACGGTCACCCCCGAGGCGGCGAAATGGCTCGGCACCTACACCGGGCAGGGCGCGATCGTCCCCGGAGCCAGCCCGGGCGAGATGGTCACCGACAACTTCCTGCGCAAGTCCTGGCAGGACGTTGCGACGGCCAGCATCACCGGCTCGCTGTTCTCGCTTCCCGGTGGTCCGGTGGGCATTGCGGCGGGCGTCGAATACCACAGTGAGCGGGCCGACGAGTACTACGATCCCTTCACCATCTCCGGGCTGAGCAGCGCGCAGCAGGCCGGCAACACCGTCGGCAAGTACCACTCCAAGGAGGCCTTCGCCGAGGTCAACATCCCGCTCTTCAGCGACCGGCCCTTCGTGCATGAGCTCTCGCTCCAGGGCGCTGTGCGCTATGCCGATTATTCGACCGTCGGCAGCGTCTGGTCCTACAAGTACGGCGGCACCTATGCGCCGAGCCGCGACATCCGCTTCCGCGCGATCTATGCCCGGGCGGTTCGCGCGCCGAACATCAACGAACTCTACCAGTCCCCGGCCTCGACCGCGCCGCAGGTCACCGATCCGTGCGACCAGAACCAGGGCAAGGGCGATATCCCGGTCGGCGGTTCGCCGGCGCTGGCCACCCTGCCGAAGGGTCGCGCGGCCGTTCCGGGCATTTCCAACTACCTGACCACGCACCCCTATTTCGCCTACAGCCTGGCGCAGATCCAGACCATCGTCGGCTTCCTCGGCGGCAATCCCAAACTCCAAGCCGAGGCGACCAACACCTTCACCGCCGGTATGACGCTGACCCCGCGGTTCCTGCCCAACTTCTTCCTCACGGCCGACTACTATTCGGTCAAGGTCAAGAACGCGGTAGCGGCGGTGGACCAGCAGGTGTCAGTGGACCAGTGCTTCCTCACCGGCGCGCCCGAGTTCTGCAACTCGGTCACCCGCAATTCCAACGGGTTCATCACCCAGGTCGATGCGCTCAACGTCAATGCCGCCTCTTACCTGGTCTCCGGCATCGACGTGCAGGCCGGATACTCGGTCCGCACCCACTGGCTGGCGAAGGACGAGAAGTGGACGCTCGGGGTCTCCTACAACCACAAGTTCAAGCAGGAGCAGACCCCGTTCCTCGGCGGTGCCGTCGTGAACGAACTCGGCACGGCCGACACATACGCCGGCAACCAGCTGGGCACCGGGTTCAAGGACCAGTTCACCCTGTCCGCGAACTACCAGGGCGGCCCTGTCGCCGTGGCCTACAAGCTGCGCTGGATGGGCCCGGTCAGCGCCAGCAGCGGCTCCTACCACATCCCCGCCTACAGCTACCACGACATCCAGGTGAAGTTCACCGCCGGTGAGCGGCGGCAGCTGGAGTTCTACCTCGGGGTGAACAACGTGTTCGACAAGCAGCCCCCGTTCATCGCCGCCGGCAACAGCCAGTGGCCGGGCACCAATACCGTGGCCGATACCTATGACCTGTTCGGCCGCATGCTCTATGCCGGCGTGACCACCCGGTTCTGAGGCCAGGCAAGGCGCTTGCAGCGGCGTTGCAGTGCCGTTGCAAATCGAAGCGCGGGGCGCGGGTCCACAAGGGATCCGCGCCCCCGTCGCGTCTGGCCCTTGGCAGAGGGCAGGGGGCGGTCTAAGGCCGCTTCCGGCTGTCTGAAACCCCAACGAACGAGCGCCTTCGCCCCATGAGCAAGCCTGCTTACAAGCGCATCCTCCTCAAGCTCTCGGGCGAAGTGCTGATGGGCAACCAGCCCTTCGGGATCGATCCTGATTTCGTTGCGGAAATGGCGCGCGAGGTGAAGGCGGCGAAGGAAACCGGGCTCGAGATCTGCCTCGTCATCGGCGGGGGGAACATCTTCCGCGGCATGGCCGGCGCCGCCAGGGGCATGGACCGCGCCCAGGCCGATTACATGGGCATGCTGGCCACGGTCATGAACGCCCTCGCCATGCAGAATGCCTTGGAAAATCTGGGGGTTGAGACCCGCGTCCAGTCCGCCGTGCAGATGGACCAGGTCTGCGAACCGGTGATCCGCCGCCGGGCCGAGCGGCACCTCGAGAAGGGCCGCGTGGTGATCTTCGCCGCCGGCGTCGGCGCGCCCTATTTCACCACCGATTCCGGCGCGGCGCTGCGGGCGGCGGAAATGCGCTGCGACGCGCTGCTCAAGGGGACCAGCGTCGATGGGGTCTATGACAGCGACCCGAAGCTGAACCCCGCGGCGCGGCGTTATGAAACAGTGGATTACGATACAGTCCTGGCAGATAACCTGAAGGTCATGGACGCCTCGGCCGTGGCCCTGTGCCGCGACAACAACATTCCGATCGTCGTCTTCTCCATCCGCGAACAGGGCAACCTCGCCAAGGTTCTCGGCGGTTCGGGACGGCAGACGATCGTCAAGCAAGGAGCCTGATCATGGCGAAGTACGACAAGGCCGATCTCGAGCGCCGGATGAACGGCGCCGTCGAATCCCTGCGGCACGACCTCTCCGGCCTGCGCACCGGCCGCGCCAACACCGCGCTCTTGGAGCCGATCACGGTCGAAGTCTACGGTTCGCACATGCCGATCACCCAGGTCGCCACGCTCTCCGCGCCCGAACCGCGGCTGCTCTCGGTCCAGGTGTGGGACAAGTCGAACATCGGCCCCGTCGAGAAGGCGATCCGCTCGGCCGGCCTCGGCCTAAACCCGATCAACGACGGCAACGTCCTGCGCCTGCCGATCCCCGACCTCACCGAGGAACGCCGCAAGGAGCTGGCCAAACTCGCCGGGAAGTATGCGGAAAACGCCCGCATCGCGATCCGCAACGTTCGACGCGACGGCATGGATGCGCTCAAGACCGACGAGAACAAGAAGGAAATCTCCGAGGACGAACGCAAGCGCTCGGAGACCGAGCTGCAGAAGCTGACCGACGAGATGATCAAGGCGGCCGATGAGGTTGCAGGGGCCAAGGAGAAGGAAATCCTCGGCAAGTGATCCGTTTGGCCATCGTTCCCCCCTCCTCTTCAGAGGAGGGGCAGGGGTGGTGGCGATGCGAAGCATCGCTCGCGGAGCGACGGGCCGCAACGCCGCTGCACAACCCCCAACCCCGTCCTCTGAAGAGGAGGGGGCTTTGAAACCCGGCAGCAACATCCCCCGCCACGTCGCCATAATCATGGACGGCAACGGGCGCTGGGCCAAGAAGCGCCACCTCCCGCGCGCATTGGGGCACCAGCGCGGGGTCGAGGCCGTGCGCCGCACGGTGCGCGCCGCGCGCGACCTGGGGCTGGAGGCGCTGACGCTCTATGCCTTCTCGACCGAGAACTGGTCCCGTCCGGAAGACGAGGTCTCGGCTCTGATGGGGCTGATGAAGAAGTTCATCCTCGCCGATCTCGACGAGTTCGCAGCGGCCGGGGTGCGGCTCAAGATCATCGGCGATTACAAGGCCTTCTCGCCGGATCTTGTGGAACTGATCGAAGGCGCGCTGGCCCGCACGGCCGGCAATTCCACCACCACTCTCGCCGTCGCCCTCAACTACGGCTCGATGGACGAGATCGCCCGCGCGGCCCGGGCCGCAGCGCGGGAAGGGGAGATCACCCCCGAAACCATCGCCGCCCACCTCGACACGGCCGATATGCCCCCGCTCGACCTGCTGATCCGCACTTCGGGCGAGGTCCGCCTTTCGAACTTCCTCCTGTGGCAGGCCGCCTATGCCGAGATGCTGTTTGTCGAGACGCTCTGGCCCGATTTCGGCGCGGAGGACCTGAAGGCGGCCATGGATGAATTCGCCCGAAGGGAGCGGCGCTATGGCGGACGGTGAGGCCCCGAAGAATTCCGACCTTAGGGCGCGCACCATCTCCGCCGTCGTCATGGTGGCGGTCGCCGGCCTTGCCCTCTGGCTCGGCGGATGGATCTGGACCCTGCTGGTTGTCGCGATCGGCCTTGGCGTACTGGTCGAATGGACGCGGCTATATCTCGCCTTTGCTCACAGCTTTCCCGCCCGCGTGGCCTGGGCGCTGGGTGGCTCGCTCTACATTGCCGTGGCCTGCTTAACCCTCGTCCTCCTGCGCCACGAGGGCGCGGGGGCAGTGCTGTTCCCGGTAGCCATCGTCATCGCCACCGACGTCGGCGCTTATTTCACCGGACGCCGCTTCGGCGGCCCGAAGATCGCCCCGGCGATCAGTCCGAGCAAGACCTGGTCGGGGCTCGGCGGAGGCATGGCGGCAAGCGCGCTCGTGGCGGTCCTGCCCGCGCTGATCTGGTACGAGGACCATCCCGCGAGTCTCCTGTTGCTGCTCTGCGGCATCGGGGTGGCCGCTGCTGTCGCCGCCCAAGCCGGCGATTTCTTCGAATCGTGGATGAAGCGCCGCGCCGGCGTGAAGGATTCCGGCAAGCTGATCCCCGGCCACGGTGGCCTGTTCGACCGGGTGGACGGGCTCTTGGCCGTATGCTTTACCATCGGGATGCTGATGCTCGGCACCCTTGTTCTGGCGCTCGCCCGCGGCGAGTCCCTCCTGCCTTCTCCGGCCTGAACCCGTGCGCTCCATCTCCGTACTCGGCGCGACTGGATCGATCGGCGCTTCAACGCTGGACCTCATCCGCCGCAATCGTGAGCAGTGGCGGGTCGTAGCGCTCACCGCCAACGGCAATGCCGCGGAGCTGGCGGCGCTCGCCCGGGAATTTTCTGCCGAGACAGCCGTTGTTGCTGATGAGGCCTGCCTGCCGACGCTGCGGGAGAGCCTTTCGGGAACCGCGACGCGAGCAGAGGCCGGCAGCGCAGCCCTCATCGAAGCGGCGGCGCGCCCGGTGGACGTCACCGTCGCCGCCATCGTCGGCTGCGCCGGGCTTGCCCCGACCATGGCCGCGATCGGGCAGGGCAACACCGTCGCGCTCGCCAACAAGGAGGCGCTGGTCTCCGCGGGCGAGGTGATGACCGCCGCCGTCGCCCGCACCGGCGCCACGCTGCTTCCGGTCGATTCCGAGCATAATGCGATTTTCCAGTGCCTTGCCGGCAACGATCTCGCCCATGTCCGTTGGATCACGCTGACGGCCAGCGGCGGGCCGTTCCGCGACTGGCCGGCCGAGCGCCTCGCCCATGCCACCCCGGCGGAGGCGGTGAAGCATCCGAACTGGTCGATGGGGGCCAAGATCAGCGTCGATTCCGCGACGATGATGAACAAGGGCCTCGAATACATCGAGGCCTTCCACCTCTTCCCCGTCGGCACTGAGCGCCTGCGGATCATCGTCCACCCTCAGTCGATCGTCCATTCGATGGTCGAATACCGCGACGGGTCGACGCTGGCCCAGCTCGGCCCCTCCGACATGCGCGTGCCGATCGCCTCGGCGCTGGCCTGGCCCGCGCGGATGGACACGCCCTGCGCGCCGCTGGACCTTGCCGCGATCGGCGAACTCACGTTCCGCGCGCCCGACGAGCAGCGCTTCCCCGCCACCCGCCTCGCCCGCGAGGCTGCCGCGGCGGGGGGAGGGGCGGCGGCCGTGCTCAACGCCGCGAACGAAGTGGCCGTTGCCGCGTTTCTCGATGGTAAGCTGGCGTTCACCCGTATCGCCGCACAAGTGGAAGAAACCCTGGGGGCTTTCGCTCCGGGCGCTCCGGCTTCGCTCGACGAGGTCATCGCGCTCGATGCGGAAGCCCGCGCCCGCACCCGGGAGCTGATGGAGCTGGTCTGACCTTATGGCGCAATCGCCATCCGTGCTGATGATGCTGGTGGGCTTCGTGCTCCTGCTCGGCCCTCTCGTGGTGATCCATGAGCTCGGGCACTACCTCGTCGCGCGCTGGTGCGGGGTGAAGGCCGACGCCTTCTCGGTGGGCTTCGGCCGCGAGCTGTTCGGCCTTACCGACAAGCGCGGCACCCGCTGGAAGGTCTCGGCCATACCGCTCGGCGGTTATGTCCAGTTCTCGGGCGACATGGACCCGAGCTCGCGCCCGGACGACCCGAAGTTCGCCCATCTCACGCCCGAAGAGCGCGCGCAGACCTTCAACGCCAAGCCGCTGTGGCAGCGCGCAGCGATCGTCGCCGCCGGGCCGTTCACCAACCTGCTCTTCGCGATCCTGATCTTCTCGGCGTTCAACCTGGCCTTCGGCAAGGTAGTCGCCCCTCCGGTGGTGGCGAGCTTTGCCGAGCGCTCGGCCGCGCGCGATGCCGGGATCCGGGTGGGTGACCGGATCGTCGCAGTAGGCGGCACTCATATTGACCAGTTCCCCGACATCGTCGGCCTGGTCGTGCCCTATCCCGGGCAGACGCTGAAGATCACCATCGCCCGCGACGGACAGGAACTGGTCGTTCCGGTCAGGCTCGAGAACAAGGTTCTCAAGGACGAGTTCGGCAACGTCTCGCGCATCGGCCGGCTGGGCATTTCCCCCGGCCGGGCGCACATCGAGCGGGTCGGGCCGGTCGAGGCCGTATCGCTCGCCGGCCAGCAGACCTGGGGCATTACCCGGATGCTGGCAGTGGGCATCAAGCAGATCGTTACCGGCCAGCGTTCGCTCACGGAGCTGGGCGGGCCGATCAAGACGGCCAAGTATTCGGGCGAACAGCTCAGCCTCGGCTGGCTCTCGTTCGTCTCGTTCGCCGCCTTCATTTCGATAAACCTCGCGTTCATCAACCTCCTGCCAATTCCTGCGCTCGACGGCGGGCACCTCGCGCTTTACGCGGCCGAGGCGGTCCGTCGCCGGCCGCTGGACGCCCGCAGCCAGGACTGGGCCTATCGTACCGGCCTCGCCTTCGTCCTGGCGCTGATGCTGTTCGTGACCTTGAATGACCTTGCCGGACTGCTGCCATCCAGCACCAGTTGAATGAAACCGGGTAAAACTGCCGGAATTCTTGCCAAAGCTTAACATCAACCTCGGACAGATTGCTTGATTGGCCTCGCCGCATCGGGCAGAGGGCAGCGACTGCCTGAAGGGGTGGCTGTCGCCGGCATGCCAGGGATCGGGATTACGCGTCGATGAAGGGACGGAACATGGTCAACAACGCGGCGGTGCGCCGGTCCTCGGCGCTCATGCTGTCCTTGCTGGGGACGACCTTCCTGGCTCCGGCCGCCGTGCTCGCCCAAGGCGCCGCTCCCGCCACCGCACCGGCCGCAGCGCCCGCCGCCGCCCCGGCTCCGGAAGCGCCGGCCCCCGCACCGGTGGTGATCCAACGGGTCAACGTCATCGGCAACCAGCGGCTCGAGCCGGACACCGTCCTGTCCTACATCCGCCTGCGCCCGGGCCAGGTGTACACCGAGGCTGCGGCCGACCAGGCGCTCAAGGACCTCTTCGCGACGGAACTCTTCGCAGACGTCCAGGTCCGCCAGGAAGCCGGCGTGGTGACCATCCAGGTCAAGGAAAACCCGGTCATCAACCGGATCATCTACGAGGGCAACAAGCGCCTCAAGGAAGAGAAGATCACGCCCGAGATCAAGCTCGCGCCGCGCCAGATCTTC
>Ga0068855_100001502_pt1 | contig 29218 bp, 19 predicted proteins | sample KBSCornC52_FD_66592 | JGI IMG/M metagenome (GOLD analysis project Ga0068855, IMG submission 66592) | Corn rhizosphere microbial communities from Kellogg Biological Station, Michigan, USA - KBS Corn C5-2 | ecosystem: Host-associated > Plants > Roots > Rhizosphere > Soil ... | reverse complement strand
GTTCGGGTGTCAGGACATCCTTGAAGGGCGGCATGTCGCCGCGGCCGTTAGTCGCCGTGGTGATGATGAACTTCGGGTCCTTCGAGGCGGTCGTCAGGTTGGCGCCGCCGTGACTACCCAGCCCGTCGTCGCCATGACATGCCGTGCAGTACGTATGGAAAAGGTTCTTCCCGTTCGTGACATCGGGATCCCCCGACGCGAAAGTAATGGGAGTTTCGGGGGCGCCGTAGAGTAGGGCGGCTGGTCGGCCAACCGTGGTTGGGAAGGATTCCAGCGTGCCAGTTGTGGAGAACAGCCAGACGCTATCGCCCTTCTTCGAGCCGTGTGCGAACAGCGACCCCGCCGAGAGCACCACGACGTATTGTTGCCCTTGATACTCGAACGTGCTGGCCGGCGCGTTGACACCCGCGTCGGTCTGGAACTGCCATAGTCGCTCGCCATTGCGAGTATCGAGCGCGGTGAGTCGCCCATCGCTGCGACCGACAAACACCAGGCCGCCCGCGGTGGTGAGCGAGCCGCTGAAGCATTCATCGCGCCACTGCTGACGCCACACCAGCCGGTTGGTCTTCAGGTCCATGGCCGCGAAGATCCCGCGGCCCGGCACGCCCGAGTAGCCGGCGCCACCCTTGTTCCACATCCCTTCGAACGTGGGTTTGTCCAGTCCTTTCGTATCGCTGAAAGACGTGCCGACGTGATCGATTGCACACAGGAACATCAGGTTGGTCTCGGGATCGTAAGAGCTGGGTGGCCAGTTGACGGCCATCTGCGGCCGGTAGGACACCGGCTTGTCCCAGAACGGCGTGAAGATCCGGCCGCCGTTGCTGAGCTCCTGCCCCTCGGGCGCGATATCCACCGACTGCGGCACGACCGCATCACCCACAGGATAGGGTTGGGTCGCCGCCGTCGCCTGCCGCGGCTCTTGCGGCACCGGCTTCTCCTCGATACCGATCAGCGGCTTGCCGGTCTGGCGGTCGAGAATATAGACCCAGCCGGTCTTGGACACCTGCGCCAACCCCTTGCGCATCTTCCCGTTGTAAGGCGCATCGAACAAGATCACCGGATTGGGCGAGTCGTAGTCCCAGATGTCGTGGTGCACCTGTTGGAAATGCCACCGGTATTTGCCGGTCTTCGCCTCGATCGCGAGGATCGACGCGGTGAACAGATTGTCCCCCGGACGGACCGACCCGTTGTACGTGGCGCCCGCATTGCCCGTCGAGAAGTACAGCAGACCCAGCTCGGGATCGACCGCCGGCGTTTGCCAGATCGAGGCGCCGCCGTATTTCCAGACCTCGCTGTCCGCTGGCCAGGTGTCGCTACCGAATTCTCCCGGCGCCGGGATCGTGTAGAAGGTCCAGAGCGGCTTCCCCGACTTCGAATCGAAGGCTTTGATTTGCCCCCGCACGCCCATATCGGCACCTCCGAGGCCGGTAATGACCATTCCGTCGTAATACAACGGGGCGCTGACAATGCTGAATCCTTGCAGCGGATCCTGCGCCTGGGTAGTCCACACGACCTTCCCGGTGCGTTGATCGAGCGCGACCAGCTTCGCATCGAGCTGTCCCAGGTAGATCTTGCCGGCTCCCATTGCGAGGCCGCGGCTGATCCAACCGCAGCAGACCTTGACCCGGCTGGTATCCAGTTTCGGCTGGTAGCTCCAGAGGATCGCGCCGGTTTTCACATCCAGTGCAAAGACATCGTCATTACCCGTGACGATGTAGATCACACCGTCGTAGACGAGGGGCTGACCCTGTCCGGAGTACTGTGCACCCAGACCCGAGCCGTTGAGATGGGTACGCCAGACCGCCTCGAGCTCCTTGACGTTATCCCTGTTGATGGCCGTCAAGGGCGAATAGCGCTGGTTGAAGAGATTGCCGCCATTGGTGAGCCAGCCGCTCGTAGGGGGCGCCAGCAGCTGCTGAGCCGGCAGGGAGGGAACGGGCTTGATGGCCGCCGCTGGCGCATGGCGAGCCGGCGCTGCCTGAGCGCCGGCTGTGATTGTCAGTAGGGCGGCCGAGACAGTGACTGCAAACCGTGCGCATTGGCGCGCGGCGGCGCGCTCACGAACAAACCCCGTCCGCGCCGAGCGCAGCTCATACGATCCTCTCACCATCCATCCCCTCGCAGATCTTTCCGTGAGGTGATCTTAATACTTCGAGAGCCGCGTTTCCTGACAGGTGATGAATTCCAACAACGCGGGCTTGCCGGCCTTGGTTTGGGCGATTCCGCGTTTGATCGCAGGCACGATCTCCGCCACCGAGGTGACCCGCTCGCCATACCCGCCGAGGGCACGCGCCATGGCGGCGTAGTCGCCGGAGATGTCTGTGGCGCGGAACTTCTCGGTTGCTTTGGGCATTACCGCCAGCTCGATCGCCATGCACGAGTTGTTCAGGAGGATAGAGAGGATCGGCAGCCGCTCGCGCGCCGCCGTCTCGAAGTCGGTGCCGGTGAAGCCGATCGCGGCATCGCCCCACACGTTGATGCAGAGCTTTTCCGGGTGAACCAGCTTGGCGCCCAGGGCAAGGCCGAGCCCATAACCGAGCTGCGTGGTCTTGCCCCAGCCGATGTAGGACAACGGAGTAATCGACTTCCAGAAGGGCATGAGCTGGTCGCGCGGGCTGCCAGCGTCGTGCGTGATGATCGTGTTGGGCACATCGACCGTGTGCTGGAGATCCCACAAGACGCGGTAGGGTGTCATGGGCTCCTGGTCGGAGGTCAGGCGCGGCAGCCACTCCTTCATGTGCTCGGCGCTGATCGTCTCGATCTCACCCGTCACGCGGGTCCAGTCGCGTTTCGCGGTGACATGTTTGCGAACCTCGGCGAGCAAAGCCTGCAGAGTCAGCTTGGCATCGCCGACCAGCCCGTATTGTGCGATGACCGCTTTGTTGAGATCGACCGGATCGAGTGTTGCATGGATGACAGTCTTGCCGGTCGGCATGGCGCTCGCGAACGGCGACTCGGAGAAGCTGCAGCCGATGCCGAAAATCACGTCGGAATGGCGCAGGAAGTGCGGAACAGTCTTGGGGTGCGCGTTGCCGCCCGAGCCCAGCGCGAGGGGGTGGGTCTCGTTGAAAGCGCTCTTGCCCGGCAAGCTGGTGCAGACCGGAATCGCGAGCAACTCCGCGAGCTCCTGGAGCTCCTGGTAGGCTTCCGACCAGTGAATACCCTGGCCGGCGTAGATCACCGGACGCCGCGCATTCAACAGGACGGCGGCCACTTTGACTACGTCCTGCGGATCGGGGCCGGAGCGCGTACGCAGGACGGGCGCGTAGTTCAGCGGCTCGGGCACTTCATCATCGAACGAGTCGTAGGGAATCTCCACCACGACCGGCTGGGGGCGGCCGTTGCGCAGCTGTGTGAAGGCGCGTCGGAATATATTCGGTACCTCTGCGCCAACCGTGACCGGCTCGGCGTGTTTGGAGACACCGGCCATCTGGAGGGTCGAGTTGAAGTTGAAAGGTACGTGCGCCAGGCGGCGCGGATAACCCGCGGGAAGCACCAGCACGGGCACGGAATCGCCGTAGGCCTGCGCTACACCGCCGTAGGCGTTTTCCGCGCCCGGCCCGTGTTGCATACAGAAGGCGCCCATTTTCTTGCCGCGCGTGAGCCGCGAGACCGCATCGGCCATGTGCAGGCCAATACGCTCCTGACGGACAATGACAGTCCGGATATCCGCAACGGCGGCCGCTTCCAGCAATTGATTGCGCGGGTACCCGAACAGGACATCGATGCCCTCCCGCTTCAAAATCTCCGCGATAGCGGCAGCAGTTTTCACTCTTCCAATCTCCGATTTTCTTCGAACGCAACAGGAACCATGTCCGCCAGCCCCGTATGCCGATCCTGCAGGATGCGGCCGTCATAACGGTGCAGAAAGAAGGACCCCGCCAGGGTCAACGCGGCGCAGAAGCACATGTAATAGGCGGGTCCGACTGGTGAGCCGCTGCGTGCCACCAGCCACGTGGCCGCCAGGGGGGCGATGCCACTGAATATCGAAAATGCCAGGTTGAAGGAAACAGCCACGCCGCTGAAGCGAATGCGCGTCGGAAACAGGTCCGCCGCGACGCCACACATGGGCCCGTTCACCAATGATGCCGCGACCCCTGCGCACGCAAACAGGGTGAGCAATCCCACGCTGTGACTCGCCGCGGCGTTGAAGAAGGGCACACTCGACAACAACAACACCAAGCCGCCCGCACCGAGGATCCAGCGTCGCGGGATCCGGTCCCCGAGCCAAGCCGCACTCAATAGTCCGGCCGACAGGATCACCAGACAGACGTTCTGCGCCTGGATTGCCTCGACGGGTGTGTAGCCCATCACGCGCGGCAAGAAGGCCGGCATCGCGAACAACAGGCCATTGAACCCCGCGGTTGCGACCATGGAGGAGATGCCGGTGATCACCTGGGCAGGATGCGAGCGCACCAGCTCAACGAACGGCAGCTTGGCCGAGGCCTCTTTGCGCAGTAGCTGGAATTCCGCGGTTTCCTCCAGTGACAAGCGCAACCAGAAGCTCACCAGGCCCAAGGCGCCCCCGAACAGGAATCCGACGCGCCACCCCCATGCCATGATCTGCGGCTCGGGTAGCACTTCGTGCACGATCAGGCTCAAGCCCGAGGCGAGAGCGACGCCGGTATTGACACAAAAGAAGATGAAGCCGGAGGCGAAGCCCGCAGTTCGCGGCGCCGTCTCCACCACGAAAGTAATCGCCCCAGGGAGCTCACCGCCCAGGCTGAAGCCCTGTATGAGCCGCAGAAGCACCATCAGCACCGAGGCTGTGATCCCGAGCGAGGCGGTCGTCGGCAGCAGTCCCATGCAGATGGTGGCCGAGGACATGGCGAGGATGGAGATGATGAATACCCGTCGCCGTCCGTATTTGTCGCCGAAATGGCCGAACACCAGACCACCTACGGGGCGGGCCAGATAGCCCACGGCGAACACCGAAAACGAGTACATCAGCGAATCCAGCTGGTTGGTCGCCGGGAAAAAGGCCGCCCCGATGTACTGGGCGAACATGCTGTAGATGACGAAATCGTAGAACTCGAGCGCGCCCCCGAGACTCGACAGGATGATGACCCGCCACTGCGAGCGTTGAATGCCGGTTGCGGCTGTCATCGTGGGGGCATCTCCAAGGTCGTCAGGTCTCCCGGTCGCAAGGGTCGTGACTCAGCCAATCAGTTTGGCCGGCGTACGGCAGGAAGATTAGAGCCACGGCTCAAAAATGATTTGTGACGGCACGGAAAGGATTAAGCATCGATTATTTCTTAGGCGTCATTGAACGAGGCGCGTTCGAGACTCGGTTTAGACTGATTCAAAAATGGACGTTCACGCAAGGAAGCATTGACCCATAAGCGAAAAGAGACGATCTATGTCCGCGTGAGGGGACACTTGTTACCGTGATCGAGTCCGACCGTCGAAGCTTTCTTCGCGCAGCCCTGGCCGGCGCCGCTGGCGCCTCCTTTGCGCTCCGGGCACTGGCAGGCCCGGTGCGTACCCCCATTACCGTCGTGCCGTTGACCGACCGGCTGGCCGGCCCGGGAATAGTGCAGATAACCGGCGCGGGCGGCAATGTCGTTGCGCTGACTGGATCCGATGGCGTCCTCTTGGTGGACAGTGGAGTCGAAGACCGCTCCAAGGACCTGCTGCGGGCAGTTGAAAAACTTCCGGGCGGACAACACGTCCATACCGTGATCAACACCCATTGGCACTGGGACCACACCGGAGGCAACGAGCGTCTCACTGACCGGTATGGCGGGCATGACAAGCTGAAGATCATCGCGCACGAGAACACGAAGTTGTGGCTCGGCGCGGATTTCTACTGCGATTGGCAAAACAACCGACACTACACTCCCCGGCCAAAGGACGCCTGGCCCACGGAAACGTTCTATACCGCGGGGAAGTTGACGGCGAACGGCGAAGACGTCGTGTACGGTTATTTGCCTCGCGCCCACACGGACGGCGACATCTACGTGTTTTTCCCGAAGTCGAACGTGCTGGTGGCCGGCGGCTTGGTATCGGTGGGGAGCTATCCGATCCTGGATTACACCACCGGGGGCTGGCTGGGCGGCATGTCGGATGCTTCGCAAGCGCTCCTGGGTATCGCCAACAAGGATACCCGGATCGTTCCGGGCATTGGTCCTGTGCAGACCTATGCGGATCTGCAGGCGCAGAGCGAGATGCTCGGGACCATGCGGGAGCGTCTGGTCGAGGCGATGCGCAAAGGGATCGGGACCGACGATCTGGCGGCGAATCCGCCGACGCGGGAATTCAACGCCAGGTGGGGTGATCCCCAGTTGTTTCTGGCGAATGCGTATCGGGGCATGTGGGGCCACGTACGCGAGCTCGGCAAGATAGTGTAGTGCGAGAAGAGGGGCTTGATGTTGACCGACCGGAATCCCGGGGTGCGTATTGCCGGCAGTGCGGCGCGGCTGCGCCGTGTGCTGTTGGCTGTTGCTTTCGCGCTGGGCGCCGCCGGCGTGCTGGCTGGCGAGCAGCAGGCTCCCGCGGGCCCGCCAACGCAATCAGCCACCGCTGAGGCGAGCGCCACCCCCCACCCCGATCCAAACAACAAGTGGGGCTTCTTCGAGCAGTATTGCGAGAAGTGCCACAACTCCACCGACTGGGCCGGTGGGGTCGCCTTCGACGCCATGAGCCCGGAGAGCATCGGCGATGATGCCAAGGAGCTGGAGGAGGCGGTGCGCAAGCTGCAGGGCAGGTTGATGCCGCCCCCTGGCAAGCCGCAGCCCGATCAACAGACCATCGACGGCATGGTGAGCTATCTCACCACGCGCCTCGATGCTGTCGGCAAGGCTCGCCCGAATCCCGGCAGTGTCGTGGTCCATCGCCTCAACCGCACCGAGTATGCCCGCCAGATCAAAGATCTCCTGGCGCTCGACATCGATGCCGCGGCGCTCTTGCCCAGGGACACCAAGGGCGAGGGCGGTTTTGACAACATTGCCAGCGTGCTGAAGGTTTCGCCTTCCTTCCTCGATCAATACATCGTGGCTGCGCACGACGTGAGCGTGCAGGCGATCGGCAACAATACACCGTCCGCGGCGCCGACCGTCTATCGCGCGCCCCCGGAGAACGATCAATACCGGCACGTCGACGGTTTGCCCCTGGGCACCCGCGGCGGCATGGTAGTGGAGCATCTCTTTCCGGCCGATGGCGAGTACACCTTCAACATCAACCAGGGCGGCGCGTTCGGTGGTGGCTACATCACCGGTCTCGATAGTAAACAGACTCTGATCATGACCATCGATGGTCAGCAGGTGTTTGCCGCGTCGTTGGGCGGTCCGGAGGACCTCAAGGCGGCTGACCAGGGGCAAGCGCCGGCGGTGAAGCAGATTCGGGCGCGCTTCGAAAATATTGCCTTGAGCGTCAAGGCCGGTCCGCACAAGATTGGCCTCGCTTTCGTCGCCCGCTCCATGCCGGAGTCGGACGACAAGCTGCAGCCGTTGGGTCTCACGACGGGCAACGCGGTGCCGCGTATACCGGGCGTGCAGGGTCTGGAGATCATTGGTCCCAACAAGACCAGCGGCATCAGCCAGACGCCCAGCCGCGCGAAGATCTTCATCTGCTATCCGCAGAATGAGAGTGAGGAGCTTCCGTGCGCGCAGCAGATCGTGGCGAACCTGGCGCGGCGCGCCTATCGGCGCCCGGTCGGTGCGGTCGATCTCGCCGCCCCGCTGCGCTTCTACAACGCCGGGCGCGCGAAACATGGGTTCGAAGGTGGCATCCAGCAAGCCGTGATGGCCATTCTGGCCAGCCCGAAGTTCCTGTACCGCATCGAGGCTCCCCCGGCGGACGCGCAGCCCGGTACGGCCTTCCGCATCGGCGACATGGAGTTGGCCTCACGCCTGTCGTTCTTCCTCTGGAGTCAGGGTCCCGATGACGAGCTTCTGAGCGTCGCCGGCAGCGGCAAGTTGCACCAGCCCGCGGTCTTGGAGCAGCAAGTGCGGCGGCTGCTCGCCGACCCGCGCTCGAACGCGCTCGTCTACAACTTCGCCGACCAATGGCTGAATGTCGATGAGGTCGACCGCATCGAGCCGGACCCCAGTTTGTTTCCGCAATTCGATGGGCCTCTGCGCGCGGCTTTCAAGAAGGAGGCCGAGCTGTTCGTGGGCAGTGTGCTGCACGAGAACCAGAGCGTGGTCCGCCTGCTCGATGCGAACTATACATACGTCAACGAGCGCCTCGCCCGCCACTACGGCATTCCCAACATCCAGGGCGAGCAGTTCCGGCGCGTGACGCTCACGGACCCGAACCGCTGGGGTCTGCTGGGGAAGGCGAGCTTCCTCATGGGCACCTCGTATGCAAATCGCACCTCGCCGGTGAAGCGCGGCGCGTGGATCCTGGAAAACGTCACCGGGACACCCCCGCATGCACCGCCACCCGGCGTCGAGGCCTTGAAGGAAAACATAGACGGTGTGAAGGCGCGTACGGTGCGTGAGCGCATGGAAGCGCATCGATCCAACCCTTCGTGCAATCAATGTCACGGCATCCTGGACCCACTGGGCTTTGCCTTTGAGAATTTCGATGCGGTGGGTGCCTGGCGCAACAAGGATCACGAGACGGCAACGGCCATCGACGCCGGTGGCGAGTTGGGTGGGGTGCAGCTGCGCGGGCCCGCCGACGTGCGCAAGCACCTGATGGAGCGGCCGGAGCAGTTCGCGCTGACGTTCACCGAGAAACTGTTCGAGTACTCGCTCGGCCGCGGCCTGGACTACACGGACATGCCGACTGTTCGAGCGATCGTGCGCGACGCGGCGCAAGACGATTACCGCTTCGTGTCGATCGTGTTGGGGATCGTGAACAGCCCGTCCTTCCAGATGCAGATGGTCCCGGAAGGGTCGGGATCGGACACTGCGCCCATCAAGCAGGCCAACCTGGGGGCCTCTGACGCACTGATGCCGCTCGCGAGCGCGCAGCCCGCACGCAACGAGCCCAAACCTCGCGCGCAGACACCTTGAGCGTGCTGCCGCGAACGAGAGACTGGAATGTTCATTACGAAAAAATTCATCGACCGTCGGACCGTGCTGCGTGGCGCGGGGGCGATGCTCGCTCTGCCGCTGCTGGATGCCATGATTCCCGCGGCGACCGCGCTGGCCAACACGGCCGCGAAGCCGCTCGTGAAGCTGGGATTCATCTATTTCCCGCACGGAGCGATCATGGAGAAATGGACCCCGGAGAAGGAGGGTACCGATTTCGAGCTCGGTCCCATCCTCGAGCCGCTCAAGCCCTTTCAGAAGCAGCTGACCCTCATCAGCGGCCTGGGCAACCGGCCCGGCGAGAGTCAGGCGGTGCACGCCATCGTGCCGGCGACCTGGCTCAGCTGCACGCATCCGAAGCAGGGCCAGGACCCCAACATGGCGATGACGGTGGACCAGATCGCCGCCCAGCATATCGGCCAGGACACACCGTTGCCCTCACTCGAGATTGCGACCGAAGCTCCGGGTGGTGGCGGCGCCTGTGACCGCGATTACGGATGCAACTACTCCGGCACGATCGCCTATCGGACGCCCACCACGCCGCTGCCCATGGAGTACAGCCCGCGCAAGCTGTTCCAACGTCTGTTCGGCCGTGGCGATACCCCAGAGGAGCGCAAGGAGCTCATCCAGGAGCAAGCGAGCATTCTCGACATGGTTGCCGAGGATGCGCAGTCGTTGCAGCGTACGTTAGGCGCCCGCGACCGTGCGATGTTGAATGACTATCTCGATACCGTGCGTGAGCTCGAGCGGCGTGTGCAAAAGACACAATCTCAGGATTTGTCGCATCTGCAGCTTCCCAACGTACCTGTCGGCAATCCCGAGTCGTTCGATCAGACGATGAACCTGATGTACGACATGGCTGCTCTGGCCTATCAGGCGAACCTCACCCGGATCATGAACATGATGGTGGCCGCCGAGGTCAGTGGCCGCACCTACAACAATATTGGCGTACCGGATGCCTTCCACGCCGTCTCGCACCACGCGAACGATCCCGTGAAGAAGGACAAGCTGGTCAAGATTCAGAATTATCACACCAAAGTGCTGGCGAAGTTTCTCACCAAGCTGCAGAGCACGCCGGACGGCGATGGCTCGCTGCTGGACCACTCGATCATTTTGTACGGCAGCAACATGAGCAACAGCGATCGCCACAACCAGTTCCCGTTGCCTACGGCGTTCATCGGGGGTGGCTGCGGCAAGCTGAAAGGTGGGCAGCACCTGCGTTATCCGGACCACACGCCGCTGTCGAATGCGCTGTTGACCATGCTGGATCGCGCGGGTGTGGTAGTAGACAAGATCGGCGACAGCACCGGCAAGTTTGCGGAGGTTTGATGGGCAGGGTCGCTGTGCTAGCTGCTGCGGTTCTGCTCGCCTTCGGTGCACAGACACCTACGTGGGCCGCCACTCTGCTGGATGCTGCGAAGGCTAACGACAGCGCCGCGGCGCTGGCACTCGTGAAGACAAAGGTCGATGTCAACGCGGAAGAACTCGATGGCACCACGGCGCTGCATTACGCCGTTTATCACAATGACGTGGCGCTGATCGAGAGCCTCCTGAAAGCCGGCGCCAAGGCGGATGTGATCAACAAATATGGCTCGACGCCGCTGGTCGAAGCCGCGATATGGGGCAACCCCACGGTCATCGAGCATCTGTTGAATGCGGGGGCCAAGGCCGATCAAGCCAACGCCGACGGCCAGACGGCACTCATGACTCTTGCGCGCACGAGCAATGTGGCAGCAGCGAAGGTCCTCATCAAGCATGGGGCGAACGTCAACGCCGCCGAGCAGTGGCACGAGCAGACACCGCTGATGATCGCTGCTGCCGAAAGTCAGCCTACCATGGTGAAGTTTCTTCTGGAGCATGGCGCCAAGGTCGACGCGCGCTCGAAGCTGAATCATTGGACCCGTATGGTTACCGCGGAGCCGCGCGCGCAGATGCGCGAGGTCGGCGGCCTGACGCCTCTGCTGTACGCTGCCCGGCAAGGTTGCCTCGCCTGCGCGCAGCTGCTGGTGGAGCATCACGCTGACGTCAACCTTCCGGATCCGGAGGGTGTGACGCCTCTGATCATGGCAATCACCAACTTTCATTTCGATGTTGGCGCTTACCTGATCGGCAAGAAGGCGAACGTCAACACCTGGGATTGGTGGGGCCGCACACCCCTGTATTGCGCGGTCGACCTCAACACCATTCCGCACGGTGGCCGGCCTGATCAGCCTTCGCTGGACGAGACGACGAGCCTGCAGCTGATCCGTATCCTGCTGGATGCGGGTGCCAATCCCAACGTACAGCTGAAATTGTTCCCTCCATACCGCGCTGTGGGTCCGGACCGAGGCGCCGACCTGATGCTCACGATCGGCGCAACGCCGCTGCTGCGTGCGGCCAAGGCTGGCGATGTGGCAGCCGTGCGCCTGCTACTCGAACATGGAGCGAACCCCAACCTCCCCAATATTCAGGGCGTCACCCCGGTCATGGCCGCCGCGGGGCTGGGGTCGAATGAGATCGATACCCGGGGCCGGTTCAAAACGCAGCCTGACCTGGTTGGCTGCGTCGACCTGCTGGTGAAGGCCGGGGCGGATGTCAACGCCCATGACAACAATGGCTCGACGGCGCTCCATGGCGCCGCCCTGTTCGGTTACGATGACGTTATCAAGCAACTCGTAGCGCACAACGCGGATATCAACGCCAAGGATAAGAAGGGCATGACGCCGCTGGATGCGGCAATGGGACGCGCTGGTGGGCACGGACGCGGTGGCACCAGTATCATCGTGCACGACGCTACTGCGGCGCTCATCAAGCAGTTTCAGGCGGATTCACCATCCGCGGCGCGCCAGCTCTAACACTCCTTGCGGATTCTTATGGCAGACGGTCAAGCTATTTACGTGGCAGAAGAGAAGCAGGCTCGGCAACAGACGCAGGCGAGGCGGCTGGTCTGGGACTTGCCGTTGCGGCTGTTCCACTGGCTCCTGGTGCTCAGCATGATCGCGTCCTACACGACGGCGAAACTGGGCTTCGACTGGATGCAGTGGCACTTCTATCTGGGCTACTGGACCCTCGGTCTGGTCGTATTTCGTATCCTATGGGGCTTCTTCGGACCGCGGCACGCGCGCTTCGGCAGCTTCATCCATCGTCCGTCCGCGGTCTGGCTGTATTTGCGGGGCATGTTCAACCGCGAGAGCCCTCGCACCATCGGTCACAATCCGGTGGGCGGCCTGATGGTGCTGTTGATGCTCGCGTTGCTTGCCATCCAGGCGACGACGGGGCTGTTCACTACCGACGATGTCGTGTGGTCGGGACCGTACTATCCGGCGGTGAGCTCGAGTACCGCGAGCACGCTATCCAGCATCCACAGCCTGAATTTCAACATCATCCTGGGGGCGGTCGGTCTGCACATCGCCGCGATCGTCTTCTACGGCTTGTATAAGCGCCAGAATCTGGTCGTGCCCATGTTGCATGGTCACTTGCCGGCGACTCTGGTGCCGGAACGGGAAGCGATCAGCCATTCACAGCTGATCAAGGCGCTCGTGATCAGTCTGGTGGCGGCGGGATTCGTCTATTGGCTGGTGGCGCACGCCCCCGTAGCGCCCGATAATACTTATTGAGGGCTGCGCCCGTAGCGGCGCTGCGCGCCGGGAGAGGGAGCCTGCAGCAGCAGGCTCCGCGCGGCCTACTCGTTGCGATCTTACTTGTTGCGATAGTTATCGTGGCAGGCGCCGCACGCCTTGCCGACTGCACCGGCTGCCTTCAACGTGGCACCCTTTTCGCCACCTTTGGCGGCCTCGACCAGGGCGTTCGCGGCTTTGACCAGATCGTCGGCCTTCGCTTTGAAGTCGGCCTGGTTGGTCCAGACGCCATCTTGCGCCTTCGTCTTCGCGCTGGTCTTGTTGCGGGTATCAACGCTGAACACGTCCGGAATCATGCTGCCGAGCTCCGCAATGTGTTGCCCACTCTTGGCAGCGGTGGCGGCGTCGAACGGCATTTTGTTTTTCAGCATCCCCCCCAGCGGGGCCATGTACATGCCCATCACCTTGAGCAGTCCCTGTCGAGTCAGCACGGCCGCTTCGGCTTGTTGCTCGGGTGTCTGCGGAGTTGCGTCCTGGGCCAGGACGATGGACACGGGCGCCAGGGCGCAAAGAGCGATGAGGCTCGACTTCGCAAATCGGTTCATTCGATAGGTCCCCTCGGTAACGGTTGCTCGAGTTTAGCGAAAGGCGTTCCCGGCGGCGAGACGCCGTGTTCGTATCTGTCCGGTTGGCGGCCGTACGGTTGTACGGTTATGGGACACGTCGCTCGAGTACCGCGGCGCCAACCGTACCGGCGGTGCCCGCGGAGGAAGTCGGGCGCGGGGTGCGGCTGTGAGACTCTCCACCTAGCTCGCGCGTGAGAATGGGCTGAATCTCGCGATCCCAGTAAGGCTCTTCCGGACCGAACGCGGCAACGAGATAGTCCACGAAAGCCCGCACTTTTACAGGCACGAGCCGACGCCCTGAGTAGACCGCGTAGATGTTGACATCGGAGGCGCTGCCATAAGCAGGCAGCACACGCCGCAGGACACCGCGCTTGAGCTCCGCGCTGACATCCCAGGTAGATCGAAAGCCGATCCCCAGCCCACTCACCACCGCTTCCCGCACCACCTCGCTGGAGTTGGTTTCGAGCACGGTGTGCGGCTTGAGAATGATGGGGCCCTCGGGGCCTTCCAACCGCCACGTGATTTGCGGTCCGGCTGCCACGAGCCGGTGGCGTTGCAACTCCGCCAGATCACGCGGCTCGCCATGTTTCTCCAGATAAAGAGGCGAGGCGCAAAACACTCTCCGGTTGGACGCCAGGCGGCGCGCCACCAGGCTCGAGTCGGGCAGGGTGCCGATCCGGACGGCCATATCGAAGCTGCCGGCGACCAGGTCGACGTAGTCGTCGCTCAGGTCCACCACCATTTTCAGCTCGGTGTTCGCGTCCAGAAAAGCCTTGAGGCGCGGCGCGACATGTAGTCGGCCAAACGCTGTTGGGAGGGACACTTTCAGCACACCGCGTGGACGCTCACTGTCGACGGCGGCGAAGTTTTCGGCGTCTTCCACGGCCGCCAGCACGGCCACGACCCGCTCAAAGAAGCTCTGTCCCACCTGCGTCGGAGTGAGCCGCCGGGTGGTCCTCTGGAGCAGTCGCACTCCCAGGCGCTCCTCGAGTCGAGTGAGCCGTTTGGAAATCATGGCCGGGGAGGAATGCAGTTCGCGCGCCGCGGCCGAGAGGCTCCCCGCCTTGATTACCCGGGCGAAGATCTCGTAATCGAACAGATTGGTAATCTTTTCCAAACAACGCCCCCTGACAGATTTACGGCCGGCCCGGCGCGTCCGAGTTCGTAGCACTGTCCTCTTTTTCGCACACTTCTGCACGGATTCTTGCAGAAACGGAAAGAATGGCGGATGCCAAGACTGCCGTGTCACCGCGTGATGGACCATCGCCGCGAGTGACTGCCGCCTCAGCAGCATAAGGACTAAGCTCGCAGCGCAGGAGTGCATGTCTTTGATTTTTCGCGTGATATCCTTGTAGATAGCGCGCTTTCTTTCTGGTTTGGGGGAACGATGAGCTACACGATCACGGTGAATGGCGCCGCCCGGACGGTTGAGGCGGACGGTGATACCCCGCTGCTGTGGGTATTGCGCGATCTGCTGGATATGAAGGGAACCAAATTTGGCTGTGGCTTGGCCTTGTGCGGATGCTGCACCGTTCACCTGGATGGCTCACCCATCCGGGCCTGTGTCACCCCGCTGTCGGCCATCGGCACGCGCAAGGTCACCACCATCGAAGGCATCGGTGCTACCGAGACAGGCAAGAAGGTGCAGGAGGCATGGCTGGCACTCGATGTCATGCAATGCGGCTACTGCCAGGCCGGACAGATCATGTCCGCCACCGCGCTGTTGAGCCAGAAGCCGAAGCCCACCGACCAGGATATCGATGACGCCATGAGCGGCAATATCTGCCGCTGCGCGACGTACACGCGCATTCGTGCTGCCATCAAGCAGGCCGCCGGCCTGCCGACGGCGGACACGCGGGAGGTTTGATCATGAGTGTCGCGAAGGTTCCTCAGACCGATCCGGGCGTCTCACGCCGCAGCTTCCTCGCCGCGAGCACCGTAGCCGGTGGCGGCCTGTTGTTGGATTTGAGCTTCCCCACGGTCGCCCCCGCTGCCGCCCCGGGTGCGCATCCGGCGGCCAGCGGCGGTACCTTGAACGCATACATCCGGATCACACCGGATGACATCGTCACCATCACCTGCAAGAACCCGGAGATCGGCCAGGGCATCAAGACCGCTTTCCCCCAGATCGTCGCCGAGGAGTTGGATGTTGACTGGAGCAACGTCCGCACCGACATGGCGGTGATCGATCAGGCGAAGTATGGCCCGCAATTCGCCGGCGGCAGCTTCAGCATCCCGATGAACTATGAGGCGCTGCGCCGCGCGGGTGCGGCCGGACGTCAGATGTTGATGACCGCCGCAGCGAAGACGTGGGGAGTCCCGCTCAGCGAGTGCGAGACCACTCCTGGCGTCGTGCATCACAAGGCGAGCGGCCGTTCGTTGAAATATGGGGCGCTCGCGACCAAGGCGGCTGCGGTGCCGCCACCGGATCTGAAGGCGGTGGCACTGAAGGATCCGAAGAGCTTCCGCATCATCGGTCAGCCGTACGGCGGTGTCGACAGCCCGCTGATCGTGACCGGCAAGCCCATCTTCGGGATCGATACTACCGTGCCGGGCATGTTGTATGCCGTGTTCGAGAAGTGTCCGGTGCATGGCGGTAAATTCGCGAGTGCCGATCTGGAGGCTGCGCAAGCGATGCCCGGTGTGAAGCACGTGTTCGTCGTGAATGCGCCGGATGCGGGTGAAGGGCCCTATGTTGGTATGCAGATGGGGCTCCTCGACGGGGTGGCAGTGGTAGCCGATACCTGGTGGCAGGCCAACAAGGCCGCCGCCAAGCTGCAGATCAAATGGGACAAGGGTCCGCACGCCGATCACAGCAGCGCGAGCTACGCGCGCCAGGCGGCGGAAATCGCCAAGAAAGATCCCGTAAAGGTCGTGCGCAGCGATGGCGACCACAAGAGTGCCTATGCCAACGCGGCGCTCAAGGTGGAGGCCGACTATTTCTATCCCATCCTGGCGCACACGGCCCTCGAGCCGATGAACTGTACGGCTGATGTCCGTGATGGCAAGGCGGAGATCTGGGCGCCCACGCAGAACCCGGGCGCCGGGCGCGGCATGGTGGCCAAGGCTCTCGGCATCGCCCCGGAGGCCGTGACCATCCACGTGACGCGTTGCGGTGGCGGCTTCGGTCGCCGCCTGGCGAGCGACTTCATCCTGCAGGCGGTGATGATCTCCAAACAGGCCGGCGCGCCCGTGAAGCTGCTGTACGATCGGCGGCAGGATATCCAACACGACATGTATCGGCCGGCCGGCTTCCACCATTTCAGCGCGGGCGTGGATGCGCAGGGCAAGCTCGTCACCTTGCGCAATCATCTGGTGACGTTCGGTATCGGCGACAAGTTCAACGATAGCGCAACCTTCTCGCCGACCGAATATCCGGCGCGGCTGATCCCCAACATCGAGCTGGTGATGTCGTCGATTCCGTTCGCGCAGCCGACCGGGCCGATGCGTGCGCCGGGCAGCAATGCATTCGCGTTCGCGTTCCAGGGCTTCCTCGACGAGGTGGCCTACGCGGCCGGCAAGGATCCATTTGACTTCCAACTCTCCATTCTGGGCGAGCCGCGCTCCATACCAACACCGACAGGTCCCTTCGGACCCATGCCGCCATACGATACCGGCCGCATGCGCGGGGTGATCGAGGCGGTGCGCGAGAAGTCGGGGTGGGACAAGGCTGGCCTGCATGCGCTGGCCCGCCAGGGGGGGCCTGGCAAGTCCGGCAGCGCGGCAAACCCGACGGGACCGCGCACAGGCATGGGCTTCGCGTGCTACTACTGTCACCTGGGTTACTTCGCGGAGGTCGTCAAGGCCAGCGTGGACTCCCATGGCTCGGTCAGGGTGGACAAGATCTGGGTGGTCGCGGATGTCGGCAGCCCGATCGTCAACCCCAGCGGGGCCTTGAATCAGGTACAGGGCGGGGTGCTGGACGGCATTGGCCAGGCCTTGGGGCTGGCCATCAATATCGAGAACGGCCAGGCCACGGCGACGAACTTCCACGAGTTCCCGCTGCTGCGCATGTCCCAGGCTCCGCAAGTCGAGGTGCACTTCCTGCCCACGAACTTCCCACCCACGGGACTGGGCGAGCCGGCGCTGCCGCCGGTGCTGCCTGCCCTGGCAAACGCGGTGTTCGCGGCCACAGGAAAGCGGGTCCGGAAGCTCCCCATCAAATCAGTGGACCTGAAGAGCGCCTGATCCTGTCTGTTGCGCCGCAGCAACGGCTGCGGCGCACCCCAGCGTTTCCTCCGGGGTATCATGCGTTCTATGAACCAGGAGGAGCCATGACGAGAGTTCTCGTCGTCGAGGACGACGCCCAAACGGCCGCGGAAATCGCCGCCGCTCTAGGCGATCACGGATTTGAGGTCGAGTGCGCGTATAACGGACAGGAGGCTCTGGATCGAGCTGTAGCGGATCGATATTCGGCGATTGTGCTGGATCGCATGCTACCCGGCGGCATAGACGGGCTCGCAGTCTTGTCGACCTTACGCGGCCTGAGCGTCGATGCACCGGTGCTTATCCTGAGCGCCTTGTCCGCTGTGGATGAGCGTGTTCGTGGGCTCCGCGCTGGGGGCGACGACTACCTGACGAAGCCTTTCGAGTCCCTCGAGCTTACTGCCCGGATAGAGGTGCTGCTGCGGCGGCGGAGCGCCTCCGATCGCCAGACCATGCTGCGGGTCGGGGATCTCGAGGTCGACCTCTTGAAACGGGAGGTCAAGCGCGGCGGCCGTGCGATCGACCTTTTGCCGCGCGAGTACCGGCTGTTGGAATACCTGATGCGGCACCCCGGCCAGGTCATCACCAGGACGATGCTGTTCGAGGAGGTCTGGTCGTACCGGTACGACCAACGGACGAACGTCATCGACGTCCACATGGGAAAATTGCGCCGCAAACTCGATGAGGGCGGACTGCCTTCAATGATCCAGACCGTACGAGGATCGGGATACATACTCCGTGCGCCTGACTGATCTTCCCCGCACGACGAGCTTCCGGCTCTCAGTGCTGTTCCTGGGGCTGTTCGGAGCTTCATCGGCGGCTTTTTGCGGCTTTCTCTACTGGCAGGCCACCTCATATCTCAACAGCTCGGTGGATCATTGGATCCAACGCGATTCGGTCATGTACTTGACCGCCCCATGGGACATCGTTCCGCGTTTGACGACACACGCCGAGCGTGACCCGGATGCGTGGCGCCCCTTTGCGCTGTTCGATTCCAGCGGGCGTTTCATCGCGGGTAACTTGCACTCTTTACCCGAGCGACCGGTCGCGTTCGGACGCTACTTCGAATACGAGCTCAAGCGCAGAGGCAAGGATACGCCCTTCCGCGGAGTGGGTTATCGGATGCCCAATGGCGACATCCTCATTCTCAGCTACAACGTGAACGAGATTTACGGATTCAAACACCTGCTGCTCGACTCCATGGCCTGGGGCGGCATTCTCGTGTTCGGAATCGGCATCGCCGGCGCAGTGATCACGGCGCTCGGGGCTGTGCGGCAGATCAACGGCATCACCGGGGCGGTCGAGCGGATCGTGACGGGCAATCTGCGGGAGCGCCTGCCCACCCGGCGTGGCGCTGGCGATCTGGACCGTCTCGTCCACCTGGTCAATGGCATGTTGGATGATATCGAACGGTTGATGCGCGAGGTGAAAGGAGTTACCGATGACATCGCGCACGATCTACGCACGCCGCTCACCCGCCTTCTCGGCGGACTCGAAAGAGCGCGGCGGCGAACCACCTCGGCCGAGGAGTATGCCCGCGCCGTTGATGCAGCGATCGCCGAGACGAAGGCGGTGCTGGGAACTTTCAGCGCGCTGTTGCGGATCGCAGAGGTCGAGGACGGTGCGCGCCGTGCCGGCTTCATGAGGATCGATCTTGGGCGCATCGCCGCCGACGTGGTTGAATTCCATGCGCCCGTCGCTGAGGAGAGGGGGGTGACGCTGTCCTTCGACCCGGAATCGCCGTCACTTACACAGATGTCGGGCGATCCCAGCCTTTTGTTCGAGGCGATCAGCAACCTGGTGGACAACGCCATCAAGTTCAGCCCGATCGGGGGATCCGTCCGCGTGCGCACCTTCAGTACAAAAGGCCGCATCGGGGTAGTCGTGTCCGACAATGGACCGGGGATCCCGGCGCACGAGCGCGAGGCCGTGTTGCGCCGTTTCCACCGGTTGGAAAAGAGCCGCCACACTCCGGGCAGTGGGTTGGGTTTGAGTCTCGTGGCCGCCGTGGCGAAGCTCCACGGTCTCACTTTGAGCATCGATTCGTCCTTCCCTGGCTCTTGCGTAACGTTGGAGCGAGATTCACCCCTGCACGTGCCGCTGGCCGCACCTTCCGTCCCCGGCAATGCAGCACGGGATGAGGCCGAAGCACGGGCCGTATCCACGAGCGTGTGATGGCGGGAGTCATCGCGTCGGACTCGGGTGCCGGCAGATCGATTGCCGCCGCGCTCGCTTCGGCGCTGCTCTTCGGCCTGACCACGCCGATTGCGAAGCAACTCCTGTCAGGGGCGCAGCCGTTTTTGATCGCGGGTCTGCTTTATCTGGGTAGCGGCATCGGGGTCAGTGCCCTACGTTTGATTAGCGATGGCAGGTGGACGCCTACCGGGCTGACCAAGCGTGATTGGCCGTGGGCTCTTCTTTCCACGTTGGTGGGCGGAGTTGTAGCGCCTGCGCTGCTGATGACTGGACTGGCTCACGCGGACGCCGCGTCATCATCCCTGCTGCTGAATCTGGAGGTCGTGTTTACTGCGTTGTTGGCTTGGCTGGTCTTCGGAGAGCCGGCCGGCACCCGGGTCGTAGTGGGCCTGGCAGCGATTTTCGCCGGTGGCCTCGTCCTGGTGTGGCCTGCCGGAACTGCAACCGCTGGTGGGCTGGGCCCCGGGTTGGCAATTGCCGGGGCTTGTCTGTGTTGGGCGGTGGACAACAATGTGACCCGGCGCATCGCCGCGGCGGATGCCCGGGTCCTGGCTGCGATCAAGGGCCTCGTCGCGGGTGTGACCAACACCGCACTCGCGGTTGTGCTGGGTGCCTCCTGGCCGTCGCCAACTGATGTGACCGCGACCCTGGTGCTTGGCTTCGCCGGCTATGGCCTGAGCCTGGTGTTGTTTATTATCGCCTTGCGGCAGCTTGGAGCTGCGCGTACCGGCGCCTACTTCGCCACTGCCCCGTTTATCGGTGCGGCGGCCGCGATGCTCTTGTATGGGCAGCCTGGAGGCATTGCGTTCTGGCTCGCAGCCGCTTGTATGGCGCTCGGTGTCTGGCTGCACGTGACCGAGCACCATGAGCACGAGCACGTCCATGAGCCGCTCGCCCATTCGCACCCTCATGTGCATGATGAGCATCACCAGCACGAGCATGAGTTCAAATGGGAAGGGAGCGAGCCTCATGCACACGAGCATGCGCATGGGCGGCTACGCCATCGGCATCCGCACTTTCCCGACATTCATCATCGACATGGCCATAGTTGATCCTGAGGGAGCGGTTGGCACTATGAAACTCACGGATTTCAAGGCACTGACATTCGATTGTTACGGAACCCTGATCGACTGGGAGACAGGGCTCTACGCGGCTCTGCAGCCCTTGTTGAAGCGCGGTGGGGTCACACTCGGGCGCGACGATGTATTGGCCGCGTTCGCGCGCCATGAGGTGGCGCAGGAGACGGCGACGCCCCAGATGGTTTACTCGGAGTTGCTCGCCGAGGTGCATCGGCGTCTCGCCCGCGAGTGGAAGGTGAGCGACGCGGGAGATGACGCTGTTGCCTTCGGCAAGTCGGTGCCGGACTGGCCGGCATTCCCGGATACGGTACCGGCGCTGCAGTATCTGCAACGCTTCTACAAGTTGGTCATACTATCTAACGTCGACCGTGAGAGTTTTGCAGGGACCCAGCGTCGGCTCGGCGTGACGTTCGAGGCGATCTGTACCGCGCAGGACATCGGCTCCTATAAGCCGGATCCGCGCAATTTCAGCTATCTCATCGATGCGGTGGCCAAGCTCGGTGTGCGCAAGGGCGCGATCCTGCACACCGCACAGAGTTTGTATCATGACCACGCTCCCGCGCAGGCGGCAGGTCTGCGCAGCGCCTGGATCGACCGACGCCATCAGTTGGAAGGTTGGGGGGCAACTGTGCCGCCCGCCGGCACGCCGAAATACGATTTCCGCTTCACCAGTCTCGAGGAGCTGGCGAAGGCGCATCAGGCCGCGGTGCAGGGAGCCTAAGGGGGCAGAGCTGGGGCCCGGGCTCATCAGAGCCCCGCGATCAGCCGGCCCGGGTTGAAAATGCCGTGTGGATCGAAGCGGTCCTTCAGCCGCCGGTGCAGCGTCGCGACGGTTGGCTGGAGCGGATGGAAGCGCCCGCCCGGCGGGGCAACACCTTTCCAACACATGGCCGTGCCGCCAGCTGCAGAGGCAAGTGCGCGTGGACGGGGGGTTCCTGTACTGTCGAGAGCACCCGCCGCATGGTTTGTATCATCGTCGCTGGCTGCGGGATACCAGCGTAGCGCGCCGCCCCAATCGATGAGCGGTTGACCTGGCAGATCGAGCGGCGGTGTCGTGTCGGGAACTGATAGCCTCCACAACGTGGTGCTGTTGAACACCGGGTGGGTGCAGTGGCGCAGCGCATTCCACCATTGGAGCGCCGACTGCGGGTCGACGCGCTCACCTCCGAGGCGCTCGCGGGCCGCGCTCACCGCGGAGGCAGCTCCCGAAAGCCGAAGCCACGCGATGCCATCACACCAGGCCGCCCCCGAGATGGGGAAAGGCTGACCGCTCCAGCGATTGAACGACGTGATGGCTTCCGCGGCCGGCATCTCGAATCGCAACGTCTCCTCGCGCCGAGGGCGCGGCAGAACCTTCAGAGAGACTTCGGTGATGATCCCCAGAATGCCCAACGACCCGCACAGGAGGCGGGAGACGTCGAACCCTGCGACGTTCTTCATCACTTGCCCGCCGAAGTGCAAGATCTCTCCGTGCGCATCGAGTAGCACAGTCCCCAACACGAAGTCACGTGCGGCTCCGGCATACACGCGTCGGGGGCCTGACAATCCAGCGGCGACTACACCACCGATGGTGGAATCGCCTGCCCCGAATGCGGGTGGCTCAAACGCCAGAAATTGTCGCTGCTCGGCCAGGGCGGACTCGATTTCTGCCAGCGGCGTGCCGCAGCGGGCTGTGATGACGAGCTCAGAGGGCTCGTAGCCGCTGATTCCGCGATACGAGCGGAGGTCAACAACCAATGGCGGGACCGCTGGCGCGGTGGGCGCGCGCACGGACTGTGCCGGCGGTTCGGCGTCTGCGGCATAGAAGTTTTTGGTGCCCGCTCCCTGGAGGCGCACGGGGCGGCGGCTCTCATGCGCGGCAATGACGCGCTCTCGCAGCTCGGCGAGCGAGGTGTCCATGTATCAGAAGCGAGGCACGTCGGCGTGCGGCAGTGCGCCGCCGCGCACATGCATTTTCCCGTACTCGGCGCACCGGGCCAGAGTTGGAATGGCCTTGCCGGGATTCAAAAGCCCGGGCGGATCGAAGGCCGCTTTGATGGTGAAGAATGTGGTGCGCTCGCTGGCGGAAAATTGCACGCACATGGAGTTTATTTTCTCGATGCCCACGCCATGCTCGCCGGTGATCGTTCCGCCGAGCCGCACGCACAGCTCGAGGATCTCGGCCCCGAAGCGATCGGCACGCTCCCACTCGCCGGGGATGTTGGCATCGAACAGAATGAGTGGATGGAGATTGCCGTCACCGGCGTGGAAGACGTTCATGCACCTGAGCGAGTAGCGCTCCTCCATGGCCTCGATCGCTGCCAACATCGGGCCGAGATTCTTGCGGGGAATGGTGCCATCCATGCAGTAGTAGTCCGGCGAGATCCGGCCCGCCGCGGGAAACGCATTCTTGCGGCCAGACCAGAAGCGCAGACGCTCGGCCTCGGAGCTCGAGCACACCAAGGAGGTAGCACCTGCCTTGCGCATGACGGCTTCGATCTCGGCGATCTGCTCCGAAACTTCCTCGGGAGTGCCGTCGGCCTCGGCTAGAAGAATGGCTTCAGCCTCGAGGTCGTAACCGGCCTTTACGAAAGGCTCCACGGCGGCCGTAGCTTTGCGATCCATCATCTCCAGTCCGGCCGGAATGATGCCGTTGGCAATGATGGCCGCGACCGCCTCGCCGGCGTGGCGGACATCGCTGAAGGAGGCCATGACCACCCGCGCGAGCTGGGGACGCGGAATCAGCTTCACGATGACCTCTGTAACCACCAGGAGAAGACCTTCGGACCCGATGACGAGTGCCAGCAAATCGAGTCCCGGGCGGTCCGGCGCGCGTCCGCCAAGCTCCACGAGCTCGCCCTCGATAGTAAAGCCGCGGATGCCGAGCACGTTGTGCACGGTCAAGCCGTACTTCAGACAGTGCACGCCACCAGAGTTCTCAGCGACGTTGCCACCGATCGAGCAGGCGATCTGCGATGAGGGATCCGGGGCGTAGTACAGACCATGTTCCGCTGCGGCTTCCGACACCTGCAGGTTGCGCACGCCTGGCTGCAGCCGGGCTATCCGTGCGATGGGATCGACTTCCAGAATTCGATTCAGGCGGGCAAGGCAGAGGAGGACTCCTGACTCGTGCGGTGTCGATCCGCCCGAGAGGCCAGTACCCGCGCCACGCGCGACCACCGGCACTTCCAACCGTCGGCAGGTGACAAGCACCTGTCGTACCTCGTCTTCTGTTCGCGGGAGCACGACCACCATGGGCTTTTGGCGAAAAGCCGTAAGCCCGTCGCACTCGTAAGGGCGCAGCTCCTCATCGCGCGCGAGCACGCTTTCCGCGGGCAGAATCTGCCTCAGGGCCCCGGCCACCTCGGTTTGTCTCATGCCGTCATCGTAACCCGAGATGCCGGTTTGGTCCCTTACTTGCTATCGTGAGCACGACTTATGGATCTACTACGAAAATGGGGAACTAGGACTGCGCTGCTGCTCGTCGCTGCCGGTCCGGTTGTCTCCGCGCCCGAGCACGCGACGTCGCCGGAAGCCGCGCACCAATCGCGTCCGACGCCGCAATCGGGCCAGCCGAGCACCTCGCCGGCCAACCAGCCGTCCGAGCCGGTGTTACCTCTGACCGTCGATCAGATCGCGGGTCATCTTGGTCAGACCGCCGACTGGTTCCATCACGTCACCTCGCTCCAGGTTCCCTCAGTTGACTCCTCCTCCAGGGATCGAGTGCACCAGCAAGCACTCACTGCTGTGCAGCTGGCACTGGAGTTCGGCAGGGCCTGCGCGAAGTTGCTGCGCACGGTGGTGCCTGACGCGTCGAAGTCGACCGGGCCGGCCGCGGCCGGCGCAAATAGCTTTGCCGGTCGCCTCGATGAGGCAGCCGCCAACATCGACCAACGCGTCATGGCCCTCCAGTCGGAGCTAGACGGCTTGGACCAGCAGATCGCTGCGGTCCGTGGCAAGGGGCGGGAGACACTACTCGCGCGCAAGGCGCAGGTGAGTGCTGCATTGACGCTTGCGCGCGAAGTGCAGGAAAGCGTTCAAGCCATGGAGGATTTCGAGGCGAGCTCGATCGCCGATGACAGGGGGAGCCTCAGTCCCATCGAGGGGAAGATCGCGGATATCGAGCGATCGATTCCAGAGGTACGCTCGGCGGCGCGCCGGTCCCGCAGTGCTCGGACGGCGCGAACCGAGGAGGGCGCGAGAGCTCCGCGGGAGGCTGGCAAGCCCGAGGACGCAAGGGCGGGACCGGGCCCGAAGGGCGACTCCACCGGCAACGACACGGCCTCGAGCGGGCCATCCTCCGGCGGCACCTCTGGAGCCGCAGCGAGCCCATCCAACAGCACACGCGCCACGATAGCCGACAACCAGAGAGTCGAGTCCGCCGGGGTCATCACGCTGATCAGCGACTGGCTCTCGCTCAACGATTCGAGGCGCCAGCTGAGCGCTATCGTCAAGGAGACCGACAAGCTGCAGGATGAGATTGAAAAAGTGCGCGGCCAACTCGTGGGTGCAGTGCGGGACGTAATCGGCAAGGACCTGGCAATCAGCACGGCTACCGACCAGCAGCAGCTGTTGGCGCAGCGGGCGGCGCTCGAAGCGGACACGGATCGGTTCCGGCAACTCTCGACCGTGTTGGTTCCCATTGGAGAGCAGGCGCTCGTCCTCGAGAGCGCCAAAAGCATGGTCGATGACTGGCGCGCGAATCTCAACACGAGAATGGCAGCCGTCGTGCGCTACCTCGCGCTGCGCATCAGCATCGTCCTCGGATGGGTCGCGGTCGTGCTGGTTATCTCCGATGTCTGGAGACGCGCAACGTTTCGTTACCTGCACGATCAGCGCCGCCGGCGGCAGTTCCTCGTGTTGCGGCGGGTGGCTGTTGGACTGGCTCTGACCTTGATCATTCTATTCGGGCTGGTCTCCGAAATCGGCTCCGTCGCGACCTACGCCGGGTTCGTTACGGCCGGTGTCGCAGTGGCGCTGCAGAACGTGATTCTTGCGGTCGTGGCTTACTTCTTCTTCATCGGGCGCTACGGTGTGCGCGTGGGCGATCGGATCACCTTATCAGGGGTCACCGGGCGTGTCGTGGAGATAGGGCTGGTTCGAATCTATCTGATGGAGCTCGCCGGAGCCGACCTGCATGCCACCGGACGCATGGTCGTACTTTCCAATTCCGTGTTGTTCCAGCCGGCGGCGATGTTCAAGCAGATCCCCGGCGCCGACTATGTCTGGCACACCGTGACCCTCACGATAGCGGCCACGGCAGACGTGGTGGAGGCGCATAAACGGCTCAAGGCGGCGGCCGACGAGGTGTATGAAAAGTACCGCGACTCCATCGAGCGCCAGCATGCGCTGATGCAGAATTTCATCGACTTCGATGCTCCGGCCCCGCGGCCGGAGGTGCGCGTGCGCTTGACGGAGAATGGCCTGGAGTGCTCGGTGCGCTATCCCGTCATGTTGGACAGCGCCGCCGTCATCGATCAACAAATGCTCAAAGCGCTGCGTGAGGCGCTCGAGCATGACTCACAGTTCAAGCTGGTGTCGGCAGGCGCGGTCGTGCTGAAGTCCTCCGACACGTAGGAGCCTCTTGCGCGCCAGCGACGGCTGGGATTATGCAAAAATGGCGTTCTTGCGTAAGTCCATGACGCAAACCGACCAGCCGTGCTGGGAAGGCCCCCGCATACTCGCGGGTAGTCCCTATTCAGGAGCGGCACGATGGACGAGCAGCAAGGCCAACCGGCGCGATCGCGCCGACCCAGTGGCCGTGACGCGAAGAGGGCGGCGCGCACCGCACGCAGCCACTCGTTCGTTCCATTCATCACGCGGAAAATTCCCTTCTACGAGGTGCTCGGCTCGGAAGGCCTGGAGCTGCTCGAGCACAACGCGGACACTATCCTCCAGGAGATCGGGATCGACTTCCGGGACGATCCTGAGGCCCTGGAGCTGTTCAAGGGTGCCGGTGCTGAGGTCACCGGGGAGCGGGTGCGCTTCCCGCGCGGCATGTGCCGCACTATCGTCCAACGCTCGGCTCCGAAGGAGTTCACACAGTACGCCCGTAATCCCGCGCGGAATGTCGTGATTGGCGGAACCAACACCGTGTTCGCGCCGGCGTACGGCTCGCCCTTCATACGCAACCTGGACGAAGGACGTCGTTATGCACGCATCGAGGACTTCCAGAATTTCGTAAAGCTCGCCTATATGGCGAACTCGCTGCATCACTCGGGCGGCACGATCTGCGAGCCCGTCGACCTGCCGGTCAACAAGCGCCACTTCGATATGGTCTACAGCCATATGAAGTACAGCGACAAGCCGTACATGGGCTCGGTGACGCATCCGGAGCGGGCGCAGGATACGGTCGAGATGACGAAGGTTCTCTTCGGCGACGATTATCTCGACCCGATATCCGGGCGGCCGAAGACGTTCGTCATCAGTCTCATCAACGCCAATTCGCCGATGACGTTCGACGCGACGATGCTTGGAGCGCTCAAAACCTACGCGCGCGCGAACCAGGCGACGATCGTCACGCCTTTCATTCTCGCCGGCGCCATGTCGCCGGTAACCGTCGCGGGTACAGTCGCCCAGACACTCGCAGAGGCCCTCGCGGGCATGACGCTCGCGCAGCTCGTGAACCCCGGCGCGCCTGTAGTCCTGGGCAGTTTCGCGTCGTCTTTGTCCATGCAGTCGGGAGCGCCCACTTTCGGCTCTCCGGAGCCGGCTCTCGTGCTGTATGTCATGGCCGCACTGGCGCGTCGCCTGGGCGTCCCGTTCCGCTCGGGCGGCGGCTTGTGTGCTGCGAAGATCCCCGATGCGCAGGCGGCGTTCGAATCGGCAAACACCCTGTTGCCGACGTGCCTGGCGGGCGTGAATTTCGTATTGCACACGGCCGGCTGGCTCGAGGGCGGCCTCGCCATGGGCTACGAAAAGTTTGTCATGGACACCGATCAGGCGGGGATGATGCACACGTTGTTGGCCGGCGTCGACCTGAGCGAGAACGGCCAGGCGATGGATGCCATCCGCGAGGTGGGACCGGGCAAACACTTCCTGGGGTGCAGCCACACGCAAGCCAACTTCGAGACCGCTTTCTATCGCTCGCCGCTGGCGGACAACAACAGCTTCGAGCAGTGGGAAGCCGAAGGCGGTACCGACATGGCACAGCGCGCGAACAAGCTGTGGAAGAAGCAGCTGGCCGAATACGAGGCTCCGGCGCTCGACCCCGCGATCGACGAAGCGCTGCTCGACTACATCAAGCGCCGCAAGGACTCGTTTCCGGACTCGAACATCTAGGCGCCTGTCTCAGGCGCTTCTGCGCCGATTGCGGCCGCCGGCGCGCGGGGTGGTTGCTTTGGGCGCAGGCAGCGATACGGCCTTGCCAAGATGCTCGTAGGTGGCCGTCGAGTGCGGAATTCCCATGGCCTCGACGAAGTGCGTCTGAAAGCGAGGCTCGATCGCGGTCTCGATTTTCTCTACCTTCCGCACCAACTCCTCGATCGTCTTGCGCGAGCCGTTGTCGAGCAGGGCGATGCGGGCGCCGGTGCCTGCGGCGTTGCCCGCAGACGAAACCTGGGCTAGATCGCAATCGGGGATCATGCCGAGCACCATCGCGTACTTCACGTCGATGTGACTGCCGAAGGCGCCCGCGAGCCGAATCCGATCCACGTGATCGACTCCCAGGTGGTCCATCAGGAGTTTGATACCCGCGTACAGGGCCGCTTTGGCGAGTTGAATGGCGCGAACGTCATTCTGGGTTACCGTCAGGGTGACCGCACCGCGATGTACGACATAGCCGAATGTGCGACCGGTTTGCACGATGCGGTCGCTGCGGGCGGTGAGGGTGCCATCGACGACGCCGTCCTGGCTGATGATTCCAGCGAGGTACATTTCGGCGATGACTTCGATGATGCCGGAGCCGCAAATTCCCGAGACGCCCAATTTTGCCGCGGCGGCTGCGAAAGCGGGATCATCCGACCACAGATCCGAGCCAATGATCTTGAAGCGCGGCTCGAGCGTCTGCGGATCGATCCGTACTCGCTCGATGGCACCGGGCGCGGCGCGCTGGCCGCAACTGATCTGTGCGCCCTCAAAAGCCGGTCCCGTGGGGCTCGAACAGGCCAACAGGCGCTGCCGGTTACCTAGAACAATTTCCGCATTGGTCCCGACATCGACCAATAACGTGAGCGCATCTGCCATGTCGGGCCGCTCCGCCAGAATCATACCGGCAGCGTCCGCGCCCACATGTCCGGCAATGCAGGGGAGGAGATAGACACGCGCGTTGGGATGCAGATGAAGGTTGATCTCAGCGGCCGTTATGTTGACTGCTTCGTCGGTCGCGAGTGCAAACGGCGCGCCACCCAGCTCCACAGGATCGATCCCCAGCAGCAGGTGGTGCATGATCGGATTGCCGACCAACGTGATTTCCAGAATGTCCTCGGCCGAGGCACCCACGTCGCGGGCGACATCCGCTGCCAGCGTGTTGAGCGCGCCCCGAACCGCATCCGTCATCTGCTGCGCCCCACCTGGATGCATCATCGAATAGGAGACCCGGCTCATCAGGTCCTCGCCGAAGCGGATCTGGGGGTTCATCGCTCCGCTGGAGGCAA
>Ga0068855_100001501_pt1 | contig 29235 bp, 24 predicted proteins | sample KBSCornC52_FD_66592 | JGI IMG/M metagenome (GOLD analysis project Ga0068855, IMG submission 66592) | Corn rhizosphere microbial communities from Kellogg Biological Station, Michigan, USA - KBS Corn C5-2 | ecosystem: Host-associated > Plants > Roots > Rhizosphere > Soil ... | reverse complement strand
AAGGGTGCGACGGAGCCGTTCGATCCGGAAAGCTATCGCGCGGGCAAACAGACACCGGTGTTCTTCGGCTCCGCAATCCAGAACTTCGGAGTCGAGGAGTTGCTCTCCTCGTTCACCACGCATGCGCCGGGGCCGTTGCCGCGGGAAGCTCGCGAGCGCACTGTTGCTCCCACGGAGCCGGCGCTCACCGGGTTTGTTTTCAAAATCCAGGCCAACATGGATCCCGCGCACCGGGACCGCATCGCCTTCCTGCGGCTGTGCTCGGGCAAATATACACGCGGCATGCGTCTGTTTCACTCTCGACTTGGTAAGGAAGTGCGGGTTGCCGATGCGCTCACCTTCATGGCTTCGGACCGGGCCGCCGCCGAGGAAGCGTATGCGGGTGATATCATCGGCCTGCACAATCATGGCACCATCAATATCGGCGACACGTTCACGGAAGGCGAGCCCCTGAGCTTCACCGGCGTACCCAACTTCGCGCCCGAGTTGTTCCGCCGCGCCGTGCTGAAGGATCCGTTGAAAATGAAGGCTTTGCAGAAGGGCTTGTCACAGCTGTGCGAGGAAGGCGCCACACAATTGTTCAAGCCGCTGCGTAACAATGACCTCATCCTGGGTGCCGTCGGTCAACTGCAGTTCGAAGTGGTCGCGTTTCGTCTGCAGGACGAGTACGGTGTACAGTGTGTGTTCGACACGGTGAACGTGCACACCGCCCGCTGGATCGCCGGCGGTGATGAGCGCAAGCTCGAAGAGTTTCGCGCCAAGGCGTATGACAACCTCGCGGTCGATCACAGCGGCGCGCTGGTTTATCTTGCCCCCGGCCGCGTGAATCTCGAGCTCACAGTCGAGCGTTGGCCGCAGCTCACGTTCCGCGAGACGCGCGAGCTCGCGGCTTAAAAAAGGAACATTCACGGAGTCTGTCATGAATGATGTAGCCGCCCCTGCTCTGCGCGTGACGCGCGAGCATGCGCTCCATGCTTTGTACGAGGCCGCGGAACTCGAGCACAACCTGATGTGCACCTATCTGTACGCGGCTTTCAGCCTCAAGGACGGTGAGCCGGACGGGTTGTCGGCGGAAGAAGCGGCCGCCGTGAAGCGCTGGCGCGATGTGTTGATTGGTGTGGCCGTCGAGGAGATGGGGCACCTGACGGCCGTCTGGAATATCACGGCGGCTCTGGGCGGCGCGCCGCGCTTTGGCCGCGGCAACTTTCCGCTCGATCCGGGTTACCTGCCGGCCGGAGTTGTCGTAAAGCTCGCGCCTTTCAATCAGGCTACGCTGCAGCACTTTGTGTTTCTGGAGCGGCCGCACGGCTCCGGCGAGTGCGACGGCGAGGGGTTCGCGTACGAGCGTCCTTACATTCGCGGCGGTAACGGCAACTCGAGGCGCTTGACGCCCATGGGTCTGAACTACGACACCGTGGGGGATTTCTACGATGCGCTATCCAAGGGCCTGCGCGAGCTCGTGGCGCAGTATGGCGAGGATGGAACTTTCGACGGGGATCCGGCACTGCAGATCTCTCCCCACGAGGTCGATCTCATGGGTGCCAAGCCGGTCATCTGTTTGAAGACGGCGCTGGCCGCTTTCGATGCGATCGTCGTGCAGGGTGAAGGCGCGCCGAGTGATTCGGTGGGATCGCATTACCAGAAATTCGCCGGCATCCGCGATGAGTACCAGCGGCTCCTGCAGCGAAATCCGGCATTCACACCGGCGTTTCCGTCCGCCACCAACCCGGTTCTGCGGCGCCCCCCGCGCCCGGAGGGCCGGGTTTGGCTGGAGAATCCGGAGGCGATCGCGGTAGTTGACCTGGCGAACGCGGCGTATGGTTTGATGATCCGCTTGCTCGGTTATGCCTATGCCCTGCGTGGACCTTCCGCGGAAAAGGCTCTGGCTGTGGATCTCGCGATCTGTTTGATGCGCGCCATTGTGCCGTTGGCGGAGCGTGCGGCACGCCTTCCTGCAGGACCTTCCAATCCCGGGTGCAACGCGGGTATGTCGTTTACGGCACTTCGGGATGCGGCGCCATTCGCCGAGGGACGGGCTGCGCGACGATTCTTTGTGGAGCGGTTCGGGCAGCTCAACGATGCGGCCCAAGCGCTGCGCGCCGGTGGTAATCCACGGACCGTGGCTGCAGCGGATTTGCTGGCGTCGGTAGCAAAGAGGGCAACCCGCGGGTTCGATTTGTCGAAGCCTTCGCCGGCGTCAACGCCCGCGCCTGCGGCTGCGGTGGCCGGCGCGGCAGCCGCGGTGGCGTCTTCGCGGATGGCGCAGGCGGCAAATGAAGCGTCTGTGAGTGCGCAAACGTCAGCCGGCGGTCCGCAGGCGGCTGTTGGTGCGCCGGCGTCCGCTGGCGGTGCACAGATGTCTGCTAGCGCGCAAGCGCCGCCTGTTGGGCTAGCGCCACCTGTTTTGCAGGCCGCGGGTACCGGGCCGGTCCCAGGTGCCGCGCCGGGTGGCTCTCCAGCGTCGACAATCGTGAACGGTGTCGAAACCGTCCAAGGTCAGAAGTTGGCGCTGTCATTCGAGACGAAGCGCTGCATTCACGCCCGATTCTGCGTGACGGGCGCGCCTAATGTGTTTCTCGCCAATGTCCAGGGCCCGTGGATCCATCCGGACGCCATGGAAGTGGAGCGTGTCGTTGAAGTCGCGCACGCGTGCCCGTCGGGAGCCATCACTTACCATCGCATCGATGGTGTGCACGACGAACAGGCACCGCCCGTCAACCTCGCGAGCATCCGGGAAGCCGGCCCGTACGCGTTTCGTGGGCAACTGCAGATCGACGGTGAGGCCATGGGTTTCCGGGCGACCTTGTGCCGGTGTGGAGCTTCGAAAAACAAGCCGTTCTGCGACGGCTCGCACCACGAGGTTGGCTTCAATGCTACCGGTGAGCCGTCGAGTGGCAAAACAGACATGCTGCCTATACGCGACGGTGTGCTGTCAATAGAGCCCGAAGTCAACGGCCCGCTCGCGGTCAGAGGCAACCTCGAGATCACGAGCGGCACAGGGCGTGTTGTCGCGCGGGTGGTTACAACCCGCCTGTGTCGTTGCGGCGGTAGCACGAACAAGCCCTTTTGCGACGGTACACACGCGAAGATCGGATTCAAGTCGACGAACTGAGCGCGGGCGCCGGCCGGCCCGGCACCGCGCCCTATACTGTCAACGCTCCGACCCCGCGCTCGAACTCTTTCAGCTCGGCCTCGTACGACGCCGGCCCCTGCTCGTGCGGTACGCCGTAGCGTAACTCGGCGTACCGCGCGAAGAGGCGTTTGACCTCGGGCTCGAGGTCGGGCCTTTGCTTCCCAACCAGCTCCGCGTAGGCCAGCGGCCCTTCGTGAGCGGCACGCGGTAGACCGACGCGTGCGAGTTTCTTGCAAAGCCGTGCGTAAGCTCGGCCCAGCCGATCCGGCCGCACGCGCGGTGCGCCCCGCCCAAATTGCCACGCCATCCAGCCGAGCCACGACAACAGGGCTGCCACAAAACTCCAGCCCAGTTTCTCCAGATCCGGTGAGCTGATACCCAACCGGCTCAGAAGATTGAGCTGCGCGCGATAGTCGAATTTCAGCACATGATCGTTCCACCACGTGTTGATGGCATCCCACCGCGCCAGAAGTCGCAACAGAGCCGGCGAGGAGTGCACCAGGCGCGCCTGCCGGGAGCCCGCGTCAGGCATCAGATCCAACATACCGCGCGTGAGGCGATCCGGCTCCACGACGGCAGTTGGATCGACGCGCATCCACCCGCGTCCTTCGAGCCAGACTTCCGTCCATGCGTGCGCATCCGACTGCCGTACGATGAAGTAGCCTCCGATCGGATTCCACTCACCCCCGAGATAACCGGTCACGACGCGCGCGGGCACACCGGCCGCGCGCATCAGTGTTGCGAAGGCAGAGGCGTAATGCCCGCAGAAGCCGCTGCGAGTGGAAAAAATAAAGTCGTCTACGGAGTCCTGATCGAGCCGCGGCGGCGTCAGGGAATACACGAATCCGCCCGTGCCCAGGAAATGGAGGACGGCGGTCACATACTCGCCATCCGAACCGACGCGGCTGCGCATCTCGCGCGCCATTTCCAGCGACCGTGGGTTGCGGCCTGGTGGGAGTGCGAGCTCGGTCTGGCGGGCGAGCTTCGAGAGGGGATATCTCGCCCGGGTTGCGGTGTAAGACACGGCAACATAACTGGTCAGCTCGGTTACGGGGTCGCTGCCGATCAGCTCGTAGTCATAGGCAAGAGCCGCCTTGGGATCGGGCGTTTCCGCGGCTGTGTCGAGTGTGAGCCACCAGGGCTGTTGGCTGGGCTCGAGGGTAACCCGGTAGTAGTAGGGGCGACCGAGGTACTCCAGCGGTTCCGTGCGATAGGCGGCATCCGCAGAGCGGCTCCAGGTGAGGCCGTCGAATCGATGTAGCACCGGCCCGCGCCAATAGCGCTCGTGTGGCGGGGGCGCCGCACCTTCGAACTTCACCCGGAACGCGATGTCGTAGGACGATGTCAATTGCGAGATGCTGCCGGGACTCATCGTGTCCGCGAGGCCGGTTTCGGCCTCCTCCGACCGGGGCAGCGACCAGAAGGCGCCCTGCACGCGCGGAAAGAGCACAAACAACACAATCGCAAGCGGCAGCGAGTAAAGGAGTGTCCGGCCGGCCAGGAGCAAGGCGGCGCGCGTGTCGAGACCGCCCGCCACGATGGCCAGCGCCCCACAACACAACCACACCTGCAGCATATAGAGCGGCGCTCGCAACAGACCCTGCCGCTCGAGACAAGCCGCGAGCAGGAGGAAGAGGCTCCCCCCGATTACGATGTATTGATCGCGCCGCTGCCTGGTCTCCAGAAGCTTGATGGCGGACATCAGGAGCAGGAGCAAGGTTCCGGCGTTGAGCCCGTTGAGTGTATGGAAGTGGAGAAACACGGCGCCGACGAGCGCGAACGCGATGAGAGTCTTCAGGATCTTGCCGGGGAGGCGGACCGGATACGCGTGGGCCAGAAGCCGCCAGGCGATCAGCGCGCAGGTGACCACCGAAACCCACAGCGGAGCACGGTCTGCGTGCAGGAGGAAGCTGCCGAACAGGGCCAGCGTGGTCCAGCCCAGCGGGGTTAAAAGAACGGCGTGGAGCGGCGCGCCCCGTGCCGCCCGCAGCGATTCGCCCCTTGGCAGCTGCTCCCTGTCTAGTACGCTGCTGACCATCGTTTGTCCGTTTTGGCGCCAGCGGAAGCGGGCTTTGCACCGGGCTCCGGGAGTCCGTCGAGCCCGTACAGTGCGAGCGCCGCCAGACATTCGTGCCGGTGCTCGGCTCCACGGTCCGGGGCAATGCGCTGCCCTGGCAGCTCGAGACCGTAGCGGTCCCCTCGCTCATCGGCATCCACCACCCATCGCGCCAGTTGCTCCAAGCGCGCTTCCGTCGCCATGCTGGCGAGTTGCCCAAATCGAAACATCCGCAGCTCCGACCCGGTTGCGCCGTACTCCTTCACCAGCAGAGGGGCCTCACGTGCGTAGGCTTTCCAATCAACCTGGCGCGGTGAATCGCCATCCCGGAACGGACGCAGTCCCACCCATTCGTCGGCACCGGCCTCGCCGTGCGAGCGGAGGCCGGCTTTGCGACCACTCTCGCTGGGCATGGGAAGCGATCCGCACGGCCGGGGATAGACCAACATCCGGATTGGAGCGTGCACCCACGTCCAGGTGCGAAAGAGGCCAAACGGGTGTGTCGTTGTCAGTCTCAGGCGATCGACTGTCACGATGCCCCGCTTCGCAGCCGACACGGGAAGATCGATGTGACCTCTGCCTCGAGCAGGTAGGTCCGTGGAGAGGGCCGATTCGTATGAGATTCCGGACTCTATCCGCAAGCGCGGCACTGCGGCTGAATTTTCCAGCGTGAGGTGCAGGCTGCCCGCCCGTGGAGCAAAGGTTGGTGGTGCCACTGCCGCATACAACGCAGTGCCCAACAGGTTCCGATGACACAACTGCATGGTCACCAACACAAAGCCGCTGAGCAGGAACGTCAGGAACAGGGCCAGGCTGTTGGCATAATTCAACCCGGCGACCAGCATGAAGAACAACAGGATCAGGAAGCCCATTCCCGCGCGGGTCGGGAGGATGTACAGGCGGCGCCGCTGGAGGGTAAGCGGTAGGGTGTCGGCGCCTTGTCGCCGGCGCACCCAGGCCGCCATGCGCTTGCGCAGCAATTGTTTCACTACAAAGGAACGGGGACCGCCCGAATGAGGTCCTGGGCGATCGCGTTGGCTTCGCCTGTCCCGATGGACTCGCGCCGCTCCAGACGATGAGCGACGACCGACGGCAGTACCGCCTGAATGTCCTCCGGTAGGACCGACTTGCGTCCGATGAGATAGGCCGAGGCTTGCGCGGCGCGGATGAGCCCTTGGCCGGCGCGAGGTGAGAGGCCGAGTTTCAGATCGGGGCGGTCGCGGGTCTGCGTGATCAGATTCTGCGCATAGTCGAGCAGCGCCTCGGACAGATGTACCGTGCGCACGTGACTCTGCAACCGCACGACGGCCTCGGCGTTCAAGGCAGGGACGACCTGAGGTAACAGGTCACGGCGCTCGCCACTGCGCAGGAGCTCGCGCTCGTGGGCCACATCGGGGTAGCCCAACGTGACGCGCATCAAAAATCTGTCCAGTTGCGATTCCGGCAGAGCGTATGTGCCGAGTTGCTCGTGGGGGTTCTGCGTTGCCACAACGAAGAAGGGCTCTGGCAGGCGATAGGTGGTGAGGTCAGCGCTCACCTGCCTTTCCTCCATCGCCTCGAGCAGGGCGCTCTGGGTTCGTGGGCTTGCCCGGTTCACCTCATCCGCCAGCAGCAGCTGCGTGAAGATGGGACCCTGGCGGAAGTGGAACTGTTGGGTGGCTCGGTCGAAAACCGACACGCCGATGATGTCCGCCGGCAGCAAGTCGCTCGTGAACTGCACGCGCTGCCACGCCAGTCCCAATACATGCGCCAAAGCGTGCGCCAGTGTTGTCTTGCCGACTCCCGGCACGTCCTCGATGAGCAGATGCCCGCGCGCCAGCAAACAAGCAACACACAGGCGGACCTGCGCTGACTTGCCGAGAATGATGGTCTCCAGCGTCTGCACCGCCCGCTGCAGCGCTGCGAAGTCGGTGTCCAGAGCCGGAGCGGGGGCGGCGTTCACGGCTGCAGCTGACCGCGAATGCGCTCGAGCTGCGCTCTGAGACTCGTCGCCTGCCGCTCGAAGTCACTCTCTCGCGCACGCTCGGTCTGCACCACCTCAGGAGGAGCATTGCGCACGAAATTCTCGTTCGCCAGCTTCGAGCGCGTCTTCGCGAGCTCCTGCTCGGCTTTCGCGAGGAGCTTGCCGAGTCGCTCGGCTTCCGCGGCTTTGTCGATGAGTCCTTCCATCGGCACGAGAACCGACATCTCCCCGACCAGGGCGATGGCCGATTCCGGCGCGGCCGAGTCCGGCGCGAGGAGGGTCAGGCTCTCGATGCCCGCGAGACGGTCCAGGTATGCCCGGTATCGTTCGGTGTAGGCTCTGTCCTGGTCACTCACTCCTTTCAGGATCAGCGGAATGCGCCGGGACGGCGCGATGTTCATCTCGCCGCGGATCTGGCGCACGGCGAGGATGACCGCCTGGATCCAGGCGACCTCGCGCTCGGCTGCCTCGTCCGGTGGAAAATCGGCGGCTTGCGGATACGGCTCCAGCATGACAGTGGGTCCCTTCCGCCCGGCAAGCCGGGCCACACCCCGCCAGATTTCCTCGGTGATGAAGGGCATCAGCGGGTGCAGCGCACGTTGTAGAGCCTCCAGGATTGTTGCGAGGGTCTGCCGCGTTCCGCGCTTCGCGAGCTCCCCGGTCTCCTCGGATTGCAACACGGGCTTGGTGAGCTCCAGATACCAATCGCAGTACTCGTACCAGGTGAACTCGTACAAGGCTGTCGCGACGTAATCGAAGCGATATTCACTGAACGCCGTCTCGACTGCGCGCACCATGCGTCCAAAGCGGGAACGGATCCAACGATCCGCGATGGAAAGCTCGACCGGCTCCGGGCTCTCGATGATCCGTGCGCCGCTGGGGTCCTGGACGACGGAGATCTCGATCGTGCCAGGCTCCTGCGCGGGCTCCGGCTCGCCGAGGGATAGAGCCACGAAGCGCGCAGCGTTCCACAACTTGTTGCAGAAGTTGCGATAGCCGGCCACGCGTGCCAGGTCGAAGCGCAGCTCGCGGCTGGGCGAGGCAAGCGAGGCGAAAGTGAAGCGCAACGCATCAGTGCCGTGCGGCGCGATACCCTGCGGAAATTGTTTGCGCGTGGCCTTTTCGACCCGCGCCGCCATCTGCGGTTGCATCAGGCCGCCGGTGCGTTTGGCGACGAGCGCATCCAACTCGATACCATCGACGATATCCATCGGGTCGATGACATTGCCCTTGCTCTTGGACATCTTCTCGCCGTTCTCATCGAGGATGAGACCGGTGATGTAAACATCCCGGAAGGGCACGTCGCCGATGAATCGTAGCCCCATCATCATCATGCGCGCGACCCAGAAGAAGATGATGTCGAAGCCGGTCACGAGCACTGTGGTGGGATAGTACCTTTCGAGCGCGGGTGTCCTGTCGGGCCAACCCATGGTCGAGAACGGCCAGAGCGCGGAGGAGAACCACGTGTCGAGCACGTCTTCCTCCTGTCGCAGCTTTGTTTCTGGTGTCAGCTTGTGTTTCTCGCGGACGTCCGCTTCGCTGAGTCCCACGAAGACCTTGCCGCTTTCGTCATACCACGCCGGGATGCGGTGGCCCCACCAGAGCTGGCGGCTGATGCACCAGTCTTTGATGTTGCGCATCCATTCGAAATACGTCTTGGCCCAGTTCTCGGGCACGAAGCGCGTACGACCCTGCTCCACGGCGACGATGGCCGGTTCGGCGAGAGGCGCGATCTTCACGTACCACTGGTCGGTCAGATAAGGCTCGAGCACGGCACCCGTGCGGTCGCCACGCGGCACCATCAGTTTGTGTTTGTCGATCCGCGGCACCAGGCCCGCCTCGGTGAGCTCCGCGAGCACGCGCTTGCGCGCCTCGAAACGATCGAGGCCACGGAACCGCTCGGGCGCGCCATCATTGATGGCGGCGCCCGGTGTAAAGATGTTGATCAGCGGAAGTTGGTGCCGCAGCCCGATCTCGTAGTCGTTGAAGTCGTGCGCGGGAGTGATCTTGACGCAGCCGGAGCCGAAGGCCGGATCGACGTACGCATCGGCGATGATGGGAATCAACCGCTCCGTCAGGGGCAGCCGGATCTTTTTGCCAATCAGGTGGAGATAGCGCTCGTCGTCCGGGTTCACCGCTACCGCGGAGTCGCCGAGCATCGTTTCCGGCCGAGTGGTCGCGACAATGACATGACCGGAGCCGTCCTCCAGCGGATAGTTCAGATGCCAGAGGTGCCCGTCCTCTTCAGTGCTTTCGACTTCGAGATCGGACACGGCCGTGCGCAAGACGGGGTCCCAGTTGACCAGCCGCTTGCCGCGGTAGATCAAACCCTCCTCGTAAAGCCTGACGAAGGCTTCGAGAACCGCGCGCGAGCTCTGCGGGTCCATGGTGAAGCGGTCCCGCAGCCAGTCCACGGAGTCCCCGAGCCGGCGCATCTGGCCGGCGATCGTGCCACCGGAATGCTCCTTCCACTCCCAGACCCGATCGACAAACTCTTCACGGGTGAGGTCGATGCGCTTCTTGCCCTGAGCTTCGAGTTGTCGCTCCACCACCATCTGTGTCGCGATACCGGCGTGGTCCGTTCCCGGCTGCCAGAGCGTGTCGTCCCCTCGCATCCTGTGATAGCGGGTGAGTGCGTCCATCAGCGTGTGCTGGAACGCGTGCCCCATGTGCAGTGTGCCGGTAACGTTCGGCGGAGGAATGACGATAGAGAAGGGGGCGCCCCGGCCGCGCGGCGCGAACCAGCCGTGTGACTCCCAGCGTTGGTAAATCCGCCGTTCGATATCGTGCGGCGCGTAGGTCTTTTCCATGGATCGAGAAAGCTTGTGGCGAGAGGTCGTCGAGCGATTATAGCGGGCCTGGCCGGCGTGAACCGGCGGGTCGCTAATCTCGTACAGCGCTGGTTGCCGCGGCGGGCTATTCGGCCCGGATGTTATGTGATGCGGGCTGCACTCCCAGCTCGCGATAGGCCTTGAATCGGGCACGGCCGGCGCGGCGGCGGGTGTCATCGCCGTCGATGATCTCGGCGATTCTGCGGGTCTGAGCGAGGCAGGGGGGCAGATCGGGTGCGAGGTTGATGACAATGTCGACGTTTGCCGACAGTCTTCCGCCCGCGCTCAGCAAGACGGGCGCTGCGGCGACCGCTCCGTCCGCAAGTATCTCGTGTGGCACGAAGCTGCCGTCATGGAAGGTCCATAGCATCTCGTCGAATACTTTCAGCTCGGCAGGATCCGTGTGCCAGACGAGGACGGTTTGAGCCGCCACGTACGCTTTTTCGGCTAGCTTGCACGCGAGCTTGAGGCGGGCGCTGGAGGAGGCATCGTCGAGGATGTAGAAATCCACGCGCCCGTCCCAGGCGCCGGCGCTAGCGGCCAAGTCGGCGCGCGGCGATGAGCCGGCGCCGCTCGAGCCCGCAGAGATGGACGTGTCGCCGTTTTCGGCCATGACTCACGCCGTGACGGATCAGCGCGCGGCGCGATGAAGGAGGAAGTCCGAGAGCAGTGGTGTCGGCTTTCCCGTGCTGCCCTTCTGCGCACCGCCCTGGTAGGCGATGCCCGCGACGTCGAGGTGCGCCCATTTCAGTCCTTGCGTGAATTTGCCGAGAAACGCCGCTGCCGTGATCGCGCCGCCTTCGCGGCCGCCTACATTCGCGAAATCGGCAAAATTACTCTTCAGCTGCTCAGCGTACTCTTCGGTGATGGGTAGATGCCACGTGCGATCGTCAGCACGTCGACCGGCCTCTACGAGCTCATTGATGAGCGCGTCGTCATTTCCCATCAGCCCTGAGTGATGATGCCCGAGGGCGACGACGCACGCTCCAGTGAGGGTCGCGATATCAACCACCGCGGCGGGGTTGAAACGGCGCGCATAGTGAAGCGCATCCGCCAGGATGAGGCGGCCTTCGGCATCCGTGTTGAGGATCTCGACTGTCTGTCCCGAGGCGCTGGTGACGATGTCGCCAGGCTTGATCGCGGTGCCGCTGGGCATGTTTTCCACTGCCGCGACCAGTCCGATGACCCGCAAGGGTAGTTTCAGCTGTGCGGCGAGATTGAGGCAGGCGATGACGGCCGCCGCGCCGCTCATGTCAAACTTCATCTCGTCCATAGTCGGTGGATCCTTCAACGAGATGCCACCCGTGTCGAATGTAACGCCTTTGCCAACCAGGACCACGGGCGGAGTCTCCGTCCGGCCCGGACGGTGCTCGAGGACGATGAAGCGGGGCGCCTCCGCGCTCCCCTGCGAGACTGCCAGGAGGCAGCCCATCTTCTCGCGACGGATGGCCGCTTCATCCAGGACCTGGACCTTCAGAGACGGGTGCCGCTTGGCGATTGCGCGTGCCTGGTCGGCGAGATAGGTTGGGGTGCAGATATTACCCGGGAGATTCGCGAGATCGCGCTGGATCTTTTGCGCGGCGGCGACCGCGGCTCCATGCTCCAGACCACGCTCCGCATCCTCGATGCCTCCCTTGCGCACCGGTCCTGCGAGCACTCGTTGCAGTACCGGCGTCTTCGGCTTTTTCGCGGTTTTCAGGTCGTTGACCCGATAGAGCGCGCTACCGGTGGCCTCAGCAATCGCTCGGCCGAAGTAGTAGTCGTCGAGCTCCTTCGAGTCTGGCCGGTCGATCGCGACCGCGACGCTGGCAATGCGCGTGCGGGCGATCGCGCTCAAAGCGGATGTCCACGCTTTGCGCCAGCTCTTGCGCGCGAACGTTTTCTTCGCGCCCAGGCCCGTCAGCAGTACCCGCGCGGCATGTATGCCTGGCAGATCGGTGACGAGCAGTGTTTCGCCCGCCCGCCCGGGGAAGTCCCCACGCGCGAGCAGCTTTTTCAGTCTCCCGGAGCTGGCCGTATCGAGACTCTGTGCCTCACCGGACAGCTCCCCCTCCTCGAAAATGCCGACGACGACGCAGTCGACGGCGAGTGTTGCCAGTCCCTTGGTCCAGACCTCAAAGTGCATTCATTTCCCCCAATATTTAGCCTCGCCCGCGCACCCCATGGAGCACGAGACGCGCCGGAGCATCTAGAATCACATCCGCCGGCCGTTCGCGCTGCGTTTCGTGTTGATTCAGCGGGCGCCTGCGAGGCGCATGCGGCGTGCAGCGTTCCTGGTGGCGTAGTGAGTGTAACCTAAGAGCCACCGGTTCCGGCGCCGGCGTGATTGGGCCAACGATTCGGAAAATCAGTTGCAGAATAAGTTCGGACGCTACATTTTGCGTGAGGTGGTCGCGGCCTGGGTGGTCGTGACGGGCGTTTTGCTCATCATCCTGCTCGCCAACCAGGTCGCCGGAGTTCTGGAGCGCGCCGCGGTCAACCAGTATCCGCGGGGCGTCGTGCTCGAGCTCATCGGACTGGGCGCGCTGCAGAATCTGAGCTTGCTCGTCCCCTTCGGATTGCTGCTTGGTGTGGTCTTTGCTTTCGGGCGGTTGTACCACGACAGCGAGATGGCAGCTGCGCTGGCGTGCGGTGTGCGGCCGGTGCGGATCTACTTCCCGGTGGCATTGCTTGCGATCGTCGTGACCGCAGGACTCGCCTGGCTGACGCTGGGGCTTGCCCCTGATGCGTTTGCTCGAGCCTCGAGCTTGCGCAATGCCGCAGTGCGCGCAGGCCAATTCGCGCCGATCGCGGCGGGCAAATTCCGCAGCTTCGGTGGCGGCAATGCCGTGGTCTATGCGCAGAACGTGAACAAGGACGGCACGCTAGGCAACGTTTTCGTCGAGCGCAATCGCGGGCCCGTGGTGGAGGTCGCTCTTGCACAACGGGCGCGCCATTCGGTCTCGCCGGACGGCGCGACTCACACGATTACGCTCTATGACGGTGAGCGTTACGAAGGTCAGCCGGGCAGCCCGGAATTCCGGATCGAGACCTTCAAGGAGCAGTCCATTCCGGTGCAGGTGCCCGTTGTGTCGGACGTGATCAAGAATCTCGAGGCACAGCCGAGCCGCTCGCTCTGGGAGTCCCGGGATCCCAACAAGCGCGCGGAGCTGCATTGGCGGATCGCGATGCCGCTGAGTTGTATCGTGCTCACGCTCCTGGCCGTGCCGCTCTCGCGCCTCCGGCCACGGCAAGGTCGTTACTCCCGTGTGTGGCTCGCGGTGGTCATCTACTTCCTGTACCAGAACCTGATCAACATCGGCAAGACCTGGATTGCGCGCGGCAAGCTGCCCGAAATCGCGGGTCTTTGGTGGACACACGCGGCGGTCGCACTGCTCGCGCTGGTGGTTATCTACGGTCCGGTGCTCTCGCATCGCATCCGTTACCGGATCCGTGGCCTATGAACATTCTCGATCGATACATCGTCCGCTCCATCCTGGGATTCGTTTTTCTGGTGATGTCCGTAGTGCTCCTGTTGGGTGCCCTGTTCATATTCATCGACCAGCAGGATGACATCGGTGTGGGGCACTACACGGGGCTCGATGCCTTGTGGTTCACGCTGCTCAACCTGCCGCAACAGGCTTTTGAGCTGTTGCCGATCACCGTGCTCATCGGCTCGCTGTTGGGCCTGGGCTCGCTGGCGCGCGGCAGTGAGCTGACGGTCATGCGGGCTGCGGGCATGTCGACCCTGCGCATCGCCGGTGCGGCGCTCATTGCCGGTCTGGTACTCATGAGCATCGAGGTATTGCTCGGGGAATATCTCGCGCCGCCATTGCAGGTCGCGGCGCGCGAGCAGAAGGCGTTCGCCAAATATACAAACGTCAGCTTCGGCAGTAGCGGCGGGGCCTGGGTGCGCGACGGGAATCTGATACTCAATGTCGCGCGGCAGTCCGGTCAACGGCAGTTCAACAGCATGCAGATCTTCGAGCTCTCGCCGGAGCACCGCCTGGTCGCCCTGGGGCATGCGGTGAGTGCTACGGCAGGGTCCGACAGGAAATGGTTGCTCGGGGACTATACCGAGTCGCGTTTCAGCGCCGATTCCGTGCAGGCGACGGCGCCCGGCATGCGCGTGCTGCAATCCAACGTGACCGCGGGTTTCCTCGGGCTGGCCGCGCAGGATCCAAACACTCTGACCAATCGCGCGCTCTGGCAGCTCATCCAGTATTCGCGGTCCAATTCCCTGGACGCGAATCGTTATCTGTTCGCGTTCTGGTCGCGGATCGCCCGCACGGTAGCGATCGTGTTTGCCGTGCTCTTGGCGATACCCTTCGTGCTCGGATCGTTGCGCTCCTCGGGCGCGGGGACACGCACGCTGATGGGGTTGCTGCTGGGGATCTGTTTCTTCCTGGCGCAGAGGTTGATCGAGAGCGGTACCGTGGTGTTCGATCTCAACCCCTTGGTGTTGGCATGGATTCCAACGGCCCTGTTGGGGTTCGTCTCGCTGGTGCTGTTGGCGCGGGCGCGCTGATTTTATTGGCCGAAAGTCGCCTGCGGCGCTTTCGGCAGACATTACTTCGATTGCCGCCGGCAAAAAGCGTCGTTTTTGCCGGCTGCGCTTCTGCCGGCGGTTACCGTCCGGAGGCGCTCGTGCGGTGTTGTGGCAGGCGCGCGTCCAAAGATACCCACCGCAGCTTGCTGCTGATCCAGGTCTGGTCTTTGGGCCGTATGCTGTCGGGATCGTCCAGACTGCAGATCGTCACGTCTATCTCGGTCGGGTAGTCCTCGGTCTCGAACGTCAGCTGGGTGCCGCAGTTCGGGCAGAAGGTGCGTGTGCCGCGGCGGGTCGACTTGAAGCGGGTCGGCTCGCCGGACGTGAAGGAGAACTGCGTGCGATCCACACTGAACCATGCGACCCATGGCGCGCCGGTAGTGCCCCTGCAGATCGCGCAGTGGCAACTCGTCTCGTGGAAAGGGGCGCCAGTGGCTTCGTAGCGAACCTGGCCGCAGAAGCATCCGCCTTTGAGGGTCGTGGTCATTGCAGTGGCCTCCCTGGGATCGGAAGGATGGTACTCGAAGTTTGCTCTATGCTTAACCCATGGAAGACCATTCACTGCGGGAGTTCGTCGAGCGGTACTCCCGTATCTTTGTTCTAACGGGCGCGGGCTGCAGTACGGCTTCCGGTATCCCGGACTACCGGGATGCCGCCGGGCAGTGGAAGCGCGCGCAGCCTGTGCAGTTTCGGGCGTTCATGGATGAGCCTTTGACGCGTAAGCGGTATTGGGCGCGCAGCCTGGTTGGGTGGCGCCGTTTCGGGCGAGCTGCGCCGAACGAGGCACACGTCGCGCTCGCGGCGCTCGAGCGGCGGCACCGACGGGTGGAATTGCTGGTCACGCAGAATGTCGACGGGCTGCATCAGGCGGCGGGCAGTCATGCAGTGATCGACCTGCATGGGCGTCTGGATACGGTTCGCTGTATGGATTGTGAGGCACGGTCGCGGCGTGAGGAGTTGCAGAATGAGCTGCTGAGGCGCAATCCACAGTGGTCGCAGCTCGATGCGCGCGATGCGCCTGATGGGGATGCCGAGCTGCAGGGGCTGGACTTCGCCGGATTCGATGTTCCGGACTGCACGCGCTGCGGCGGGCTCTTGAAACCGGACGTCGTGTTTTACGGGGAGAGTGTGCCGCGGGAGCGGGTAGATGCGGCGATGCAGTGCCTCAGGGATGCTGATGCAATGCTGATCGTCGGGTCCTCACTGATGGTCTACTCCGGCTATCGGTTCGCACGGGAAGCAGCTGCTGCTGGCAAGCCCATCGCCGCGGTGAATCTGGGGCACACGCGGGCCGATGAGCTTTTGTCGCTGAAGATTGCGCTGCCTTGCTCGGTGGCGCTGGCGTTTTTGCTCGACGAGGACGCGCGCGTTGGGGGCGCTCGGGTGGCTTGAGCCAACACCCTACTTCCGAGGATACGGCGCTGATCGTCCGCGGTGTCCTGCGACTTGCCCGGCGGTTGCGCGCAGAGCGTCCGCACTCGAGCGTGAGTCTTTCGGCTCTCGGTATGTTGTCCACGCTACATCGTAACGGTCCGATGCCTGCGGCGCGCTTGGCGCAGGCGGAGCGGTTGCAACCTCAATCCTTGAGCCGCTTGATCGCACAACTCGACCGCGAAGGTTTGATCAAGCGTCGCCCGGGCAATGAGGATCGCCGCATGTTGATTCTGGAGATCACCGCTGCCGGCCGCAAGGCTCTGTCTCGCGACATGGCCGCACGACGCGCTTGGCTCGAGGAGGCGATGGGCAAGGTATTGCTCCCGGGCGAACGCGAGCTGCTTGCTCACGCGGCGGTGGCGATGCTCCGCCTCGCAGATGAAGGCGCGGCGCCGAGGGGGGCCGCGGAGGGGAGTGTCGCGGCAGAGGACGAGTTGGCGGAGTAGGACCGCGACGCCTCCTCGCGATTCGGTTCCGGAGGTGTCGCGGTAGGCGACTCGACTCCGCCGCGTTGTGCTTTGCCCGATCAGGGCGAAACGGCGCTGGTTGGAATGGGGTGGCTTGGGATGGGGCGGCGCTCGACTCCCGGCTGTGTGACGGGGCTACACAACTCGGCGTGGTTATCCGGGTCGGCGATGATCGCTTCCAGGTCGATGCCTCTGCGCTTGGCCCATTCGACGAGGCTTGCGGGTCTGTAGTCCGGGTGTAGTTGGCATCGCTCGAATACGGATCGGTCGATCCGCTCGTTGACCGTCTGGACCCAGCCGTTGACCGGGCCCCTCAATGTGGTGGCACGGGCTGTACGGGGTACCGGATCAGACATAACCCAGCGCGTGTAGCGATGGCCGAACGAGACCAGCGGCCACAATCCCCAGAGGAACTCCGAGTAGGAGTCCCTGGGGAGGCAAGTCAGATCCTCCGGGCTGACGATCGCACTGCTGCGAAAGCCGAGCCCACATTGGGCAGCTTTGTCCTGGAGCCACGCCAGCGGCCTGTCGGGCAGGGGGTCGGAGCGGTAGCCGCCACCGATGTTGGCATGCGCGCCGGAAAACCAACGCTGCTCGATGAACCGATGGTCGCCGTGGGGCTCGGGCTCCGGGTAGGTACCGGAGGTGGCACGGTGGCGGCCCGTTAGTCCGCCGTGAGGCGCCCCGTCGTTGGCCGTTGCTGCCGCTGCGGCAGGCCGAGGTGCATCTTCCGGAAAGAACTCCGTCCAAAGCACCGCCCAATAGGGCCGGCGAAACTCATCCAGCGCCAGCGCCTGATAGGAGTGCTCGATCGTCCGGCTCAGCCGCGTGTTGTGAAACTTCAGCGCGCGGCGGCTCCAATTGCGGAAATTGCCGAACGGGATGCCGATCGAGCCGACCGTGTCCCATACCCCGACCATCTTGATGATGTTGCGGAAGTAGTAGGAGTTGTTCAGGAGCGCGCGCTCCTCGAAATCCAACTGCTCCGGCTGGTCCCGCATGCGCTTGAGTTGGTAGATCGGCCGGGCTTGCTCGCCACGCTGGTAGCGCTCGAACAGTTGCGCGAACGAGATGGGCGCCTCCGGTGCCAGCAGGCCGCAGGTGGCGATGAGCCCTGCCAGGCTGCGCGCCGCGAAGGCGCCGCGGCTGAAGCCGAAAATATAGATCTCGTCGTGGAGGTCGTAGTTCTCGGTAAGCCACCGATAGCCATCCCGCACGTTCTCGGACAGACCCACGCCAAAGAGGCCGCCAGTCAGCCTATCGAACCAACGTGTGCCGACGCCGCGATCGTAGAAGGCTCTCTGCGGCACTCCGTCCGCGCCCTGCTCGGCCAACATGACGCGCAGGCGCCGCACGTTGGTGTGATCCGGGGGCTCGTTCCAGGTTCCATCGAAGAAGAGAGCCAATCGTTTCATGAGCAGGTCAGGCCTTGATGGGAATCCAGATCTCCAAGCCGCCGTTGCCGGTGACGGGGTCGAAATTCTCGCCGTAGCGCTCGAAGTCGGGTGCGTCGACGCGCTGTTGACGGGATGTTGGCAGCCATTCGTTCCAGATCGAGCTCCAGGTGCCGCGTATGGTGGAAATGTGACCGCGGTGAGTGAACACGGCGTACCGTTGCGGTGCGATGCGCACCCGACTGAATTCGCGCGGCACGCGGGAGAAGTCGGTGACTTCGACGCCGGCGATGTAGTCACAGTTGCCTGCGTCGTCGCCGTTGCAAATCACGCCGTAGGCGACCTTGCCGACTTGATCGGGTACGTGGCCAAAGTGCGGCAGGAAACGCTGCCATAGCGAGGGGATGGCAGCGCTGGTCGCAGCATCGTAGCGTTCGCCGAGGCCTGCGATGAGAAGAAGTTTGCCGTCCACGAGGCGCGGCGGCTCCAGATTGGAGTTGGGGGTCTCGTCCATTTTGATGGGCTCCACGAGGTTGAGGATGTCGATGCGGCGTTGAGCGCGAACTTCTTCGGGTGTCACCCCGAATTGATCGCGAAACGCTCGCGTGAATGCCTCGTGAGAGCCATACCCCGCCTCGATCGCGACGGCCAGTATGTCAGGTGCGCCACTCGAGAGCGCGCGAGCAGCCTCGGTGAGCCGCCGCCCGCGCACATAGCGCATGATGGAATGACCGGTGGCGGCACCGAAGGCCCGCGTCATGTGATACCGGGACACACCGCCGATGTCGGCGATCTCCTCGAGCGACAACTGCGCCGAGAAGTGGCTTTCGATGTACCAGAGCGCCTTACCTACGGGATTCATATTGACCTCACGGAAGCACGGCACCACTGTGCCCGCTCCCCCGAAGGCCGATTTGATCGCAGTTGCGGTGCCCAGGGAAAGGCGTCGACGCGGGCGGAGCGGGACGCTGGGATCGGCTGGGGCGCGGGCGCTGTGAACCCTACTTGGCCGTTGTGTCCGCGTCGCCCTTTTTGTTGCCCTTGGTGTCGGTGCTCTTGCCCGTCTTACCTTTGGCGGGCTTTTCCGCCTTGTCTTCCTTCTTCGGCTTTTCGACAGGCTTGAGCAGGCTATCCAGGGACGTGAAAAGGGTGTCGTACTTGTAGGAGGGGATCTCGAATTCCCACCCCTGGAATCGAGTCGTGAGCTTCTGGGCTTCGTCCGCCGTTTCCTTGGCCGTCGAGTGGGCGGTGATGGAGATGAGGTCGTGCGAACCGTCTTTTCGGCCGGCGATGTCAACCTCGAGGCCATCGAAGGTGCGGAAGAGGGCGTGTGAGACCTTCGTGTCGCCAGCTCCGCCGGCCTTGCGCACGTCATCGAGTGTCAGGCCTCCGAGCCCGCCGGCCATGGAGTCGGCGGCTACGGGGCTCGTCAGCTCGCGGCCTTTCGGAATGTTACTGACGGTGAAATCGGTCTGTTCCTTCTTCTCGCGTGAGGCGGTGAACGCGGGTCCCTCGCTGGGCTTTTCCTCGACCGCCTTCATGCGATCCTGTGGGATATCGAGCAAGGTCTGATCGAGCCAGTGTTTCGGATCGGCGTCGACCGACAGCGACGGAGCGGCCAACAAGGCTTGCTCGTTGCTCGGAACACGGACGAAGCCTGATTTCGCGCTCGAGGGTTTGCCGACAATGATCTCGTAGACCTTGGCCGGTGTGACCACGGCGACGCGAGTGCCGGTCGCCTTGGGAGAGGTCGTGTCCTCGACACCCAATTGCGGGTAGTTGGCGGGATTGCGGGTCTTTTCCTCGACCACATTGAGCGCGCCCAGGTCGAGCAGAAACTTGCGCACCTTGCCGGAGTCGGCGGGGTAGTCGCGTTCGGCGACCACCCAGTCGGAAGCACCCTTCTTCAAGGTCGTGTGCGTCTGGTCGCCCTTGGTGAGCCGGGCCTCGGTGACCGAGTTGAGCGTGTTTTCCAGGCCGGGCAGTACGAGATCGCCAGCGCTCGTGGCACGCTCCAGGTGACGGCGTGAGGACAACCATATCGCGAAGGCAACAATGATGATTCCCGCTCCGAGCAGGAAGAGAACGCGACGTGGGGTCATGTGTTGTTTTCCTTGTGACGCTTGCGCCAGACCGCAATCAACAGCACGGCAAAGGCGAACGCGAACGGCACCACGATGATGTTGATGATCTTCACCTCCGTGCCGAGGCCCTTGATGTCCTCGTCGAGACCGGCCCGTACGGCGCGCAGCTGCTTGCGGATGGCGAGCTTCTGCTCCTGGAACTGATCGAGCTCTTTTTCCTGCTCCGGAGTCAGGATGACGGACGACTTGTCGCTGCGCTTGGACTGCAACGTCGTGAGCTTGTCCTCGGTCTCACGCAGCTGGTGCTCGAGCTCTTGCTCCTTGGCACGGAAGCGATCGTCCGCGGCACGGCGTAGGGCTTCGACACGCAGGAACGGCCTGGTGAAGGTCGCGCGTCCGCGAACACTGATGAGATCGCTGCTGCCCGACAGATTGTCCAGGGCGTTGAGCACGAAGTCGCCGTTGCTGGCCCACGCCTGGGCAACGCTCTGCCCGAAGAAGTTCTGCTGGTGAACCCACATGAAGTCCGACAGCAGGTCGGTGTCCGCGACGACGATGAGATTGAGCGGCTTCGTCGACTCCTTGAGCGCGGTTTGTCCCGGCGCCAGGGTCACACCCGTCGGGGGACCTCCCGGGAACATGGTCTTCACATTACCGGTCACTCGCGCGGCGAGCGTATAGGGCTGGCCGGTGGGCTTGAAGCCGTCGCGCAGACTCGATGGATCAAACAGCATGGCAAACCGCTCGGCCGGCAGCGGCTCGGATTCGGCGCTCGAGCGCAAGATGGACTCGAATTTGGTGGTGGCCCCCTTGATCGGGGTGAGATAACCGGCTGTCGCGACATTGACCGTCGACAGTCCGGCGCTCACCACATCGTTCTTGTTGAACGAGGAGGAGTCCAGACCGAGGATACCCAGGTGTTGGACCGGTGCCTCGCCCTGCCGCATGGACACCGACAGCGCGTGGGCACGGTCGGCCACGACCTGCTTCGGGTTGAAGCTCACACCCCAGGTGCTCAAGAGGGTGCTGAAGTGCGATGACTTGTCTGCCCCCATGGCTGCCATCGGGTTCTGCGGATCGGCGCCGGCCGTGTCGGCTTCGGCGACCGGATCCACGAAGACCAGGATGTGGCCACCCCTCAAGGCGTATTGATCGATAGCCCACTGGGTCGCGGGAGACAGGCCCTTGGGATGGACGATAACGAGCGCGTTGACATCCGGGTCGATCTTGGTCGCGTTCGGCGCGATGGTGCGGAGGTCGAACAGTTGCTCCGCCTGCGCGTACAGCGCCCAGGGTGGGCGCATCTGGCCCGATCGTTGGTCGAAGCTCTCGCCCATGCTGATCGTGGAGAGCCAAGCGATTACCGGCTTCTTCGGACTCGAGAGCTGATAGACGAGCTTCACCACGTCGTATTCGAGGAATTGCTCCTTCGCCGGATCGAAGAAATCGATGGTGGCGTGGCCATCGGTGGAGTTTGTCCCGGCGAGTCCGAAGTAGAAAGACGATCCGGTGGCTCCCAACGGCGTGCTGCGCACGCCGAGCTCGGAGGCGCGATCTTCGTCTTCCGAGAAGGGCGCGGGATCGATGACGTGCAGTCGCACGTTGCCGCTCGAGCGCGTTTGCAACTCCTCGAGGAATTCACGTACCCGTATCCCGTAGGCCTTCAGTTGCGGGATGTCATTGGCAGCTTTTTCCGAGAAGAAGAAGTACAGATTGATGGGCTCTTTGATGCTCTTCAGGATGCGGTCGGTGCCCGGCGCCGTGGTGTACAGGTGGTTCTGCGTGAGATCCAGCCGCCACCCGCGCAGGGAGTAGTTGAAGAGAACCGTCAGTCCGATGAATAGCAGTGCCAGGGCGAGCAGGATGCCCCCACCGAGTGTCGAGCGTTTGGTCATGGCCATAACCTTCAACTAATCCGCTTTATGCACTTCGAGAGCGACGGAGGTCGCGAGCAGGAAGAACGCGATCAACATGCCGAAGTACAGCAGGTCACGCACGTCGATCACCCCTTTGGCTATCGATTCGAAGTGCGTGAGGAATGAGAGAGAAGCCACGGCATCGACCAGTGCCTGCGGCGCCCATGCGTGGAACACATCCAACACCAGCGGAAATCCCGCCAGCAGGAACGCGAAACAGACGACCACTCCGAGGATGAAGGCGACTACCTGGTTGCGCGTGAGGGCCGACATGCACGAGCCGATGGCGAGAAAGCCGCCAGCCAGCAGCAGGCTGCCGATATATGCGGCCAAAATCGCGCCGTTGTCGGGGCTGCCGAGATAGTTCACCGTGATCCACAGCGGGAAGGTGAGTGCGATGGCGAGCGCAGTGAAGATCCACGCCGCGAAGAACTTACCCAACACGGCTTCCCAGAGCGTCACCGGCTGTGTCATCAGCAGCTCGATGCTGCCGGACTTGCGCTCCTCCGCCCACAGTTTCATGGAGATGGCGGGAATCAGGAACAGGTACAGCCACGGATGGAAGTTGAAGAAGGGTGCCAGGTCGGCCTGGCCCCGCTCGTAGAAACCCCCCATGTAGAAGGTGAAGGCATTCGCCAACAACAGGAATATGAGGATGAAGACATAAGCGAGCGGAGTCGCGAAGTAACTTGCGAGCTCGCGGCGCATGATGATGCCCACGTTACGCATTTGGCGTCCTCTTGTGTTTATACGGCCAAACAGGCGGGCCGGATCAATTGGTGATACTGCGGAAAACCTCGTCCAGCCGTCCTGACTCGAGGTGCAGCTCCTTGAACTTGAAGCCTTGGGCGGCACCGAGCTCGGCGACGGCGGGAAGTATGGTCGCGCCGGCGCGCGGGAGGGCAGTGACCCGGCCTTCGCGCTCGCTCATTTCAACCTCTGCGACCGACGGGAGTGCCGCCAGAGCCGTGCGTAAGGCAGTGAGCTGGTTGGGTTGGTCGAGCTGCACGGATACCGCGTTGTAGTATCGCGACCTCACGGCCAGTTTGGCTGGGGTATCGTCGGCAACGATCCGACCGCGTGCGATGATGATCGCCCGAGTGCAGACGGCATCGACTTCCTCGAGGATGTGTGTGGAGATCACGATGATCTTGTCGCGCGCCATGGCGTTGATGAGCGTGCGGACCTCGTGCTTCTGGTTCGGGTCGAGTCCGTCAGTGGGCTCGTCGAGGATCAGAACCGGCGGGTCGTGAATGATGGCTTGCGCGAGTCCCACGCGGCGCCGGAACCCTTTCGAGAGGGTTTCAATGGACTGCTCGAGGACTTTGTCGAGCTGTAGGCGCTCAATGACATAGTCAAGCCGCGCTTTACGCTGCGCCCCTTCCAGGTGTCTCACGTCGGCAATGAACTCTAGGAAGCGCCGGACGGTCATCTCGCCGTAGCTCGGTGCTCCTTCGGGGAGATATCCCAGGCTGGCTTTAGCCTGCAAGGGATCGGTCTCCACATCATGACCGCAGATGCTGGCCTTTCCCGAGGTGGGCGTGATGAAACCCGCCAACATGCGCATGGTGGTCGTTTTCCCCGCGCCATTGGGCCCGAGGAACCCGAGCACCTCGCCGGGGCTCACCGTGAAAGTGACATCATCGACGGCCGTCAGCGAGTCGTATCGCTTCGTCAGGTGTTCGGTCTTGATCATATGGAATGGCGTCTAGATTCAGTGTCCCGTGGAAAAGTTCCCTGGGATTTTTTTGGGGCGCGGAATTTTGGACGCGCCAGTTGATTGATTCAAGCCGTTCCGCTTTCGATCTGCCGTTCCTGGCGTAACCGTACGGAGGCCATACAAAATTTTCACGTTCTATCCCCCATATTAGAGTGCGCCTGCGCCATTCCGTCCAGTCTTTGGTCGCGCTCGCTAGCTCTTTCCGAACCGGCCGCGCATACGCCAATACAGAATCGACAGCGCGCCTCCCAGCATGCCGCCCAGATGGGCGAAGTGCGCCACACCCTCCTCCGCGCCCGTCACTCCGAACACCAGCTCCATGGCACCGTAGATTGTTACGAACAGCCACGCCGGCATGGGAATCGGTAGCGGAAAGATCATCATCAGGCGCCGCCGTGGGTAGTACCACGCAAACGCCAGCAGCAGTCCAAACACCCCGCCCGAGGCCCCGACGACCGGCTGGGAAACCCTGGTTGCGTTCTCTACTACCAGCTCCGTGGCGGCTGCGGTGACCACGCAGAACAGGTAATAGAACAGGAAGCGGCGGCCGCCCCAGTACTCTTCCAGGGGACTCCCAAACATGTACAGCGCGAACATGTTGAAGAAGATGTGCAGCACGCCCTGGTGCAGAAACCCGTAGGTGATCAGCTGCCAGGGTTGGAAGAGCTCATCGCCCACGGGCCAGAGCGCGAACAGCTCGAGCAGCAGGACTCCGGTGATCTGCTGCAGCAGAAACACCGCGATATTGGCAAGAAGGATGGCCCGGGTAACGGGCAGCAGGGAACCGAACATCTGGCCAGTCTACCGGGGCGCGATCCATCGCTGCAGGAAAACGAGATCGAGCCAGCGATCGAATTTATGGCCCACCTCGCGCAACAGGCCGGCTTTCTCAAAGCCCAGCCGCTCGTGAAAGCGGATGGAAGCCGCGTTCGCCGCGTCGATCCCCGCGATCATGACATGCTTCCTCAGAGTCTCCGCCCGAGGAAAAAGCGCCTCTACCAGCCCTTTTCCGACACCTTGACCGCGGCGGTCGGCGCGAACGTGCACCGAGTGCTCGACCGTGAATCGGTAGCCCGGCCAGGGCCGGAAATCGCCAAAGGTGGAAAACCCGAGTACTCCGGAGTCATCGGCGGCGACCAGCACCGGGTAGCCCTGCGCCACCCGCGCACGCCACCACTGTTTCCGGTCTTCGAGATTGACCGGAACATACGCATAGACGGCAGTCGACGTGGCGATTACGTCGTTGTAGATCGCCAGGAGGCCGGGTAGATCGCCTTCAATGGCGTCACGGATTTGCACAAAGACTTCCTGCTGCCAAGGGACCGGGCATTCTGCCCGCTCAGGCGGCCGGGCGGATAGCGTCGCGCAAGAATCGCATCAAAGGTGCGGATGCGCTGTGGGCGGCATTGAATCGTAGCCATTGCGTGCAGCCTTGCGAAGGCGAAAAGAGCGAGCCCTTCGCCAAAACGATGGAGTGCTCGCGCGCGCTTCGCACGAGATCATCCACGGGGGCGCGGTCCGGAACACGACCCCAAAGGAACATGCCTTCGCCCAAGGGCGTCTCGAACTGAATCCCGGCGGTCTCCAAGGCCTGGCGTGCGTCGCGTCGCAGGCGCGCCAAACGCGCGCGCACCTGGTCCACATGCCGCTTGTAGCGGCCGCTGTCCAGCACTTCCGACACGAATGACTCGAGCAGCGCGGATCCCGACAGCACTGATAGGACCTTGCGCTCCACGAGCTGGGCAATGAGATTGGCGTCTGCGGCAATGAAGCCAACACGGAGCGAGGGGCCGATGAGCTTCGTGTAACTACCGACATGGATGACGTGGCGCAGGCCATCGATCTGTGCCAGGCGCACCCCGTTGCCTTCGTACAGATCGCCGTAGACATCATCCTCGATGACGGCGCAGCCAAATTGCTCGGCAAGCGAGAGTACCCGATGGGAGTTGGCAGGCTCGGCGCTCGTGCCGGTTGGATTGTGCAGCAATGTCTGAGTGAAGAATGCCCGCGGCCGGTGGGCACGACAGGCGGCCTCGAGGGCTTCCAGGTCCGGTCCGTCGGAGCGCCGCGGGATCGGCACCAGCCGCACGTGATGCGAGCGCAGCTGCTCGAATAGAACGAAATAGCCCGGATCCTCGACCAGCACGCTGTCGCCGGGATTGAGGAGTATCCGGGCGAGCAGATCGAACGCCTGGCTGGCGCCGAAGGTCGTCATGATGTTGGCTGGGCTCACGGCAATACCGTGCTGTGCAAGGCGCGCAGCCAGCTGCTCGCGCAACTCCGGCAGTCCTTGCGGCGGGCAGGGTAGCCAGGCCTGCGTACGCCGGCCGCGTGACAGTCTGGTCAGGATGCCCCCCGGCGCTGCTTCCAACAGCCAGTTTTCGGGCAGGAATCCCGAGCCGGCGGCAATGATTTCAGAGGAAGAGGACAGACACAGGCGGGCGAGGGCGAGCGTGTCCGAGCTGGAATCAGGTAGGGCGGCTTCAACCGCCGCGAGCGGGGCTACCTCCCGTCTCTGGGTTACAAAGAAACCACGGCCGGCGCGCGACTCGATGAGTCCGCGCGCGACGAGCCGGTCGTAGGCGTCGACCACGGTGAACGGGCTCGCCCCGACGAGTTTGGCGAGCTTGCGTATCGAGGGAAGGCGCGTGCCAGAGGCAAGCTGACCGTGCTGTACGAGCTTGGTGATGCGCTCGGCGATCTGGTCGACGAGCGGGATGGTGGATTGGCGCGATAGCTCGAACATGGCGTCGCTCCGGGCGTACCTACATCACCATCATGACGCCTGTGGTCGCCAGTGCAACCGCCATCGCGGCATTGAATCCCACCCGGCTTGCGGGTCGCTCCAGAAAGCGCCGCAGTGAGCTGCCGAACAGGGCCCAGACGGCGATGCAGGGCATATTCATCACAACCATGATGGCGAGCATGTACGCCCCCGCGGCGAGCATTCCGAGCTCGTGCGGCAGAAACAAGGTTGCCGCCGTGAGGGTCATGATCCAGGCTTTCGGGTTCAGAAACTGGAAAATCGCAGCTTCCAGAAAGGTGACCGGCCGATTGTCGGCGCTCGCGCCCGCTGGTCCCGACCCGCCCAACATCCGCACACCCAGATAGAGCAGGTAGCCCGCGCCGATCCAACGCAGCGCCGCTTGCAGGTCAGGCCAGCGGCTGAAAACAGCGCCGAGGCCGGCGCACACGGCGAGCAGCTGGATGGCACATCCGCAACTGATGCCCAGCATGTGAGGGATGGTGCGGCGGAATCCGAACGCGGCGCCCGATGCCGTCAACATGACATTGTTGGGTCCCGGAGTGATCGACATCACGAAGGAATAGGCTGCAAACGGTAGAGGGTCAACCATGGCGCGCTCCAGTGCTGAAGCGCGAGATTCAACCCCGGGCTCGATCGGGGGCAGGTACAGAGCCCCCGTACACCCCGCGTACTGTATCGGCGGGCGACCGATACGCCGCCGTGGCTAACGCGACGGGGGCAACTGGCTTCCCAGCCGCTCGGAGGCTGCCTGCAATACCGGCAAGCACCGCTCGATCAACTCGCGCCGCGAGACGCGCGAGGCTTGCGTGCTGACGTTCATCGCCGCGACTACCGCACCTACGACGTTCCGCACGGGTACGGCGATCGATCGCAAACCGATCTCGAGCTCCTGGTCATTCAACGCAAAACCTTCGGCCCGCACCTGCGCCAGCACCTCTTCGAGCTTCTTGCGGGAAGTGACCGTGTGTTTCGTGTGCGCGACGAACTCAACCTTGCTCAACTCAGTGGACACCTGCTCTTCGTTGAGGTGTGACAGCAGTACGCGGCCCAACGCCGTGCAGTATGCCGGCAGCCGGCTTCCAACACCGAGCGTCACTGACATGATGCGCTTCGTCGCCGCGCGTGCGACATAAACTACGGCGCCGTCATCGAGGACGGCTACCGATGACGCTTCGCCCAGGGTCTCACTCATCTCCTCGAGTACCGGCTGCGCGGCGATGGGCACCGCAGCCGTGGAGAGATAGGCGTAACCGAGGTTGAGGATCCTCGGTTGAAGAAAATAAGTACGGCCGTCCGTCGCCGCGTATCCCAACTCACGCAGCGTGTACAGGCAACGCCGCACGACTGCGCGGGTGAGGCCAGTGGCTCGGCTTACGTCCGCGATGGTCAACCGGCGGTCAACACCAGCGAAGGCGCGAATGACGTGGAGTCCGCGTGCCAGCGAGGTCATGAAGTCCGGATCGCCGCCCCGGAAAAGGTTGTTTTCCGGATCGGTAGAGCTCATGACCTTTTGAGCGATAAACGAACCCGAGGTCTTAGGAAATGCTTTAGAGTGCAGCATACGACGACGATATAGCATGTTCTGATGTGGGTGCGGTAATCGTACCCGACAGCAAGCCGCGTGTCATCTGGCGCGAGTCGGTCGATCGAGGGCGACGGGGGTATCATTGGCAGTCCATGCATTTGCACCTTTGTAGGGCATGGGATCCATTCCCCTGAGGAAGAGTAGTGATGACCGATGCTTTTATTTGCGACGCCGTGCGAACGCCGATCGGGCGTTACGGCGGTGCGCTCGCTGCCGTGCGGGCCGATGATCTCGCGGCGATACCGATTGCAGCTTTGCTGGCGCGCAACCCGTCCCTGGAGCCAGATGCGATTGACGAAGTGCTGCTTGGTTGTGCGAACCAGGCTGGGGAGGACAACCGTAACGTTGCCAGGATGGCCATACTGCTTGCGGGCCTCCCGGTCGCGGTGCCCGGCGCTACCATCAACCGCCTGTGCGGTTCGGGTCTCGATGCGATACTGATGGCGGCGCGCGCCATCAAAGCAGGAGAATCCGATCTCATCGTGGCGGGCGGCATCGAGTCCATGTCACGCGCGCCCTTCGTTCTGCCGAAGGCGGACTCCGCATTCAGCCGCAACGCCGAGGTGTTTGATACCACGATCGGGTGGCGCTTCGTCAATCCCGCACTCAAACGACAGTACGGCACGGATTCCATGCCGGAGACCGGAGAGAATGTCGCTGCCGACTACAACATCTCACGCGGCGATCAGGACAAATTCGCACTGCGCAGTCAGCAGCGTACCGCAGCAGCGTACGCACGCGGCTTCTTTGATTCCGAGCTCGTCCCCGTCGAGATTCCGCAGCGCAAGGGCAAGCCGATCGTGGTTTCGCGCGACGAGCATCCGCGGCCCGAGACTACTCTCGAGCAACTGGCAAGACTTCCCACACCATTCCGGGCCGACGGCTCGGTGACTGCGGGCAACGCGTCCGGCGTAAATGATGGCGCGTGCGCGCTCGTCATAGCGTCGGAAGCTGCCGCACGGCGCTTCGGATTGACACCTCGGGCTCGCATCGTCGCGGGCGCGACCGCCGGCGTCGAGCCGCGGATCATGGGAATGGGGCCGGTGCCGGCGACCCGCAAAGTGCTGGCGCGCGCGCAGTTGAATCTGCGACAACTCGATGTGATCGAGTTGAACGAGGCATTCGCATCGCAGTCTTTGGCGGTGCTACGTGAGCTCGGACTGGCGGATGACGCTGAGCATGTGAATGCGAACGGCGGTGCCATCGCGCTCGGCCATCCCCTCGGCATGACGGGTGCCCGGCTCGCGACCACGGCGACTTACCAGTTGCTGGCCACCATGGGCCGCTACGCCCTGTGCACCATGTGCATAGGCGTGGGCCAGGGTATTTCACTGATCATCGAGCGGGTGTAGGAGCC
>Ga0068855_100001500_pt1 | contig 29243 bp, 23 predicted proteins | sample KBSCornC52_FD_66592 | JGI IMG/M metagenome (GOLD analysis project Ga0068855, IMG submission 66592) | Corn rhizosphere microbial communities from Kellogg Biological Station, Michigan, USA - KBS Corn C5-2 | ecosystem: Host-associated > Plants > Roots > Rhizosphere > Soil ... | reverse complement strand
TCGCGGATCAGCACCACCGTCGGGATGCTGCGCACGCCGAACGAGGCGGCCAGCGCCTGTTCCTTGTCGCAATCGATCTTCGCGAGGCGCAGCGCGCCGTTGAATTCGTCGACGACCTTTTCGAGCAGGGGGCCGAGTGTCTTGCACGGCCCGCACCAGGTCGCCCACAGATCGACCAGGACCGGCCGGTCGAACGATGCGTCCAGCACGTCGGCCTGGAAGTTCGCCTCGGTCGCGTCGAAAACGTGGGGGGACGGTGCTGCACTGGACATCGGGCTCTCCGCAATCAGGTCGGCCACAGATAGTGCCAGCCCGACGTGATCGCAAGGCGATGTCAAAAATACTTGACATCCAGCCAGCTGAATGTAATGTGTACATTACATTTAGTTCGCTGGAGATTACACAGTGGTCCAGGGCCGTGGATTGTTTGCCGGACTGGTCATCGGCGGCGTGGTCGCCACGTGGCTGTTGCTGGCCGGGCCCGAGCGGGTGCTCGGCGTCGACGCCGGCAACGCCGGCGTGTTCCTGTTGATGGCGGTCGGCTGGGGTTCGTTGTACGCGATCTCGCGCATTCCCGACGGCGGCCTCGGTGAAACGATGTCGCCGGGCGAATGGCGTGCCTGGCTCGGTCTCGCGTTTACGCTCGTGATCGGTGCGTACTCGGTCGTGCACGCGCACGCGTTCCAGGGGCCGCCGCTGTGGCACAACCCCGACGCGAATCGCGTGGGCCGGAACATCGTCATGCTGCTCGTCGCATGGACGATCCTGTCGCGCGTGCTCGCTGCGCGCTGGCGGTCGACCGTGCAGCGCGACGAACGCGATCGCGAGATCGACGCGCGCGCCACGCAATGGGCGCGCATCGCGCTCGTCGCGATCCTGCTCGGCTATGCGGTGCTGTTTTCGTTCTCGCCGGTCGAGCGGCTCGCCTGGGCGCCGCCGCCGATGATCGGCCATCTGCTGATCGTCGCGCTGATCGCGTCGTGCGCGATCGAATACTTCGTCAGTGCGATCGGCTACTGGCGCGACCGGCGCTGATCGCCATGGCCAAGGGCACGCCGGTCGCGAACACGATCCGTCGCCTGCGCTTCGAGCGCGGCGAAATGACCCAGCAGGGGCTCGCCGATGCGTGTGGCGTCACGCGCCAGACCGTGATCGCACTCGAAGCCGGCAAGTACGCACCTTCGCTGGAACTCGCGTTCCGCATCGCCCACGCGTTCGGCGTGCGCATCGAGGACGTGTTCCAGTGGAACGGCGACGCGTAGGCCGGACGCGCGTGGCGCGGCCGGCAGAGCGATAGGAACGTACCGGCCGATCTCCGGTCGCCCCGTCTACGCGGATCAGGGTGTCGATGCGTCGGTGCGCTTGTGCACGACACCTTCCTTCATCACGAACGACACATGCTGCATGCGCGTGATGTCCTCGAGCGGATTGCCGTCCACCGCGATCACGTCGGCGAACTTGCCCGCTTCGACGCTGCCGAGATCCTTCGACTTCTTCAGCAGCTCCGCCGCGTGCGTCGTCGCTGCCTGCAGCACGAACATCGGCGGCATGCCGGCCTCGACCATGTACTGGAACTCCTTCGCGTTCTGGCCATGCGGATACACCGACGCGTCGGTGCCGAACGCGATCTTCACGCCGGCCTTGTAGGCCTTGCCGGCCGTCTGCTGGATGATCGGGCCGACCTGCAGCGCCTTCGCGGCGATCTGCGCCGGGTAGTAACCGGGTACGCCCGCCTTCTCCGCGACGTACTTGCCGGCGATGATCGTCGGCACGTACCAGGTGCCGTGTTCCTTCATCAGCTTCATGTCGGCGTCGTCCATGAAGGTGCCGTGCTCGATCGAGTCGACGCCGCCGACCACCGCGCGACGGATCGCCTCCGCACCGTGCGCGTGTGCGGCCACGGTGAAGCCGTAGTCGTGCGCGGCTGCGACGACGGCCTTGATCTCGTCGAGCGTCATCTGCGCGTTGTCGACGCTGCTGCTCTCGTCGAGCACGCCGCCGGACGGCATGATCTTGATGAGGTCGGCGCCGTCCTTGTAGTGCTGGCGCACCGCTTTCCACGCATCGTCGACGCCGTTGATGATGCCGACCTTCGGTCCCGGATCGCCGGCGAGGTCCTTGCGATAACCGTCGCTGCCGTCGGCGTGGCCGCCGGTCGAGCCGATCGCGAGCCCGGCGCTGAAGATGCGCGGACCCGGCACGACACCTGCGTTGATCGCATTGCGCAGCGAGATCGACTCGCCGTCGTTGTCGCCGAGGTTGCGCACGGTCGTGAAGCCGGCGTCGAGCGTTCGTTTCGCGTAGACGGTCGAGCGGATCGCATAGTCGGCGACGTTCCAGCGGAACTGGTCGGTGTAGCCGGTCGGACTCGTCTCACCCGTCAGGTGCACATGGCTGTCGATCAGGCCGGGCAGGCAGGTTGCGTTGCCGAGATCGATCACATGCGCGCCCGGCATGTCCTCGCGGCCGGCCTTCACGCTCCGGATACGCTTGCCTTCGACGACGATGGTCGTTTCGCCCGTGAGCTTGCCTGTCGCCGTATCGACGAGACGGCCACAGCGGATCGCTGTAAGCGCCTCCTCGGCGGCGACCGGAAAGGTCAGGCTCGCGGCAGCGATACAGCACAAAGCGCGCACACTCATGGATGGTTCCTGGTCGACGGCGGGAATCCGGATGTTACAGGCCACGCCGATGTTCCACCGAGGATCGGAGTTCGACGTTGGTCGGATGCGCTCTCGGCTTGATGCGCCTTCCATCCACCAATAGACTGGCTAGGCTGCCTTGGGAGAAATGCCATGCAAAATCCTCCGGGTCGCATCATCACTGCGCTGTTCGTGCTCGGGTGCATGAATGCACTCGCGAACGCTCCGATGACGCGGATATACCTCGAGCCCGAAGGCATAGGTGCCGCGGACGACCATGCCGGTACCGCCGTCGCGCTCGACGGCGATACCGCGCTCGTCGGCTCGCCCACCGCCCAGGCAGAGCCTGGCGTGCAGTCCGTTGCCGTTGGTGTCTATCGCCTCGTCGGTGGCGTGTGGCAAGCCGAGGCCGTGCTCGCCCCTGCGGGTGCAGCGGGCAATTTCGGCATGGCCTTGTCAATCTCCGGCGACGTCGCGGTCATCGGCGCTTCGTCTTCTATCGCCACGACGATCTACACCTACTCGCGCACGGGTTCCGTCTGGCAGCAAGTCGACGCATTCAGCATGGCCGATCCCGTCGGCATCGCCGTGTCCGGCAATTCGCTGCTCGTCGGCGATCACGTCTATCTGCGCGCCGGCAACGGCTGGCAGTTGCAGGCTTCGCTGCAGGTCGACGCAGGCGAGGTCGCATCGTCGGTCGCGATGGACGGCGACATCGCGGTCGTCGGCACGCAAACCACGCAGTTCCCCGAGCAGCAGGCCTTCGTATCGTTCTACAGCCGGGCAGGAACTTCGTGGTCGCGCGAGGGAAAGATCGATCAGGCTACATTTAGCCCTGCCCTGGCGGTGTCCGGCCAAACCGCGATCGTCGGCAAGGAGGGCCAGGTGAATGCCTACGTGCGCGACCAGGGCGTCTGGACGCTACAGGGTGCGCTCGATCCGCTCGCATTGCTGCCCGGCTTCGGCGCTTCTGTCTCACTGCAAGGGGATCGAGCCGTCGTCGGGTCGCCCCGCGATGGCGTGTCGGGTATTTTCGAGGCGGGAACCGCGTATGTGTTCGAACGCAGCGGCGGCGTATGGCTTCGCACCGCGCATGTTGCTGACGCCAGCCCCGGTCAGTCCGGCAACTTCGGCGCCGCCGTCGCGTTGTCAGGCGACGCGTTCGTCGCCGGTGCACCCGGTGCAACGACGGAGACCGGCTACCGAGCCGGCCACGCGCAGTTGTACACGCTGGACGGCGGATGGATGCCGACGACCACCCTCGACCTCGGCACCGCCCATGTGCGCGAGGACTTCGGCAGTGCAGTAGCGGCATCCGCATCAACGCTGGTTGCCGGCGCCCCGACCGCGAGTTCAGCCGACGGCATTGGCGCTGCGTATCTCTTCGAACGTTCCGGGGCGTCGTGGCTGCGTAGCGTCACCCTTCGTCCGTCACCCGGTCACGCCAGCATGGACTTCGGAGGTTCGATCTCCCTCTCCGGAGATTCAGTCGCGATCGGGGCCGCGCGAGAGGACATTTCGGGCGCTGTCTACGTATTCGAGCGCGGCGACGGGTCATGGCCGCTGCAGGCGCGGCTCGATGGCGGTAGCGGCGACAATCTCGTCCACCTCCTCGGCTCGTCCGTTGCGCTGACCGGCGACCGACTCGCCGCAGGCGAGCCCTCGACGTCGGACGGCGGACGGCCCGGCCTCGTGCGAATCTGGGAGCGGGCGGGATCGGCCTGGACGCCACAAGCGGTCCTCGAGGCCAGCGACGGTGCTGCGGGCGCACAGTTCGGCTACTCGGTCGCGTTGTCCGGCGACACGCTTGCGGCATCGGCACCTCGCGCCGATATCGGCATCGAACAGGATGCCGGCGCGGTGTATGTGTACACCGGCGGCGGTGGTAGCTGGACGCTGCAGCAGAAAGTAGTGGCGCCCGTGCCGGCGACGAGCGCCGGCTTCGGCTTGTCGGTCGCACTCATTGGCGATACGTTGGTCGTCGGCGCCGGCGGTCCGCATGGGGGAGCGTACGTCTACCAGCGCAGCGGCGTGGCGTGGGCGTGGCAGGCCACGTTGAGCGTGATGCCGCCCGCATCCGCGGAATTCGGACGTTCGGTCGCATTGTCGGAGGACGCCGACACCGCGCTCGTCGGTGCGGCAGGTGAGTTCGGGCACCCCGGGTACGCCTACGCGTTCCATCGCAGCGGCACGGATTGGGCGTTGGCCTCGACGCTGCAATCTCCGCTCGTGTTGCCGTTGTCGACGCCGAATTTCGGCATTTCCGTGGCGCTGGCGGGGGAAGAAGCGTTCGTCGGCGCGCCCGATGAGCGCGCCGAATCGGTTTTCGTCGCATCGCTGGGTGACGCCGTTTTCAGTGACGGGTTCGATCCCCCCTGAAGCCGGAGGGCGCGGGTTCCGCGTGGCCGGCGGCGTCACGCTTTCCTCGATTGCTGCGCTGCGTTAGGCTCGTCGTCCTTCCATTTCGCGAGCGCCGCGGTACGCCGCCGCGCCATACTCATGCCGATCCAGGAAAACTACGAACCAGGTGCGGTCGAGTCCGCCGCGCAGGACTTTTGGCGCGGAACGCGCGCGTTCGAGGTCAAGGAGGACGCTTCGAAGCCGAAGTTCTTCTGCCTGTCGATGTTGCCGTACCCGTCCGGTGCACTGCACATGGGGCACGTGCGCAACTACACGATCGGTGACGTCATCAGCCGCTACCAGCGCATGCAGGGGAAAAACGTCCTGCAGCCGATGGCCTGGGACGCGTTCGGCCTGCCGGCCGAGAACGCCGCGATCAAGAACAACACCGCGCCGGCGAAGTGGACCTACGCGAACATCGAGCACATGCGCGCACAGCTCGCGACGCTCGGTTACGCGATCGACTGGTCGCGCGAGTTCGCGACCTGCCGTCCGGAATACTACGTGCACGAGCAGCGCATGTTCGTGCGTCTGTTCAGGAAGGGCCTCGCCTACCGCAAGCAGTCGGTGGTGAACTGGGATCCGGTCGACCAGACCGTGCTCGCCAACGAGCAGGTCATCGACGGGCGCGGCTGGCGCACCGGCGCGATCGTCGAGAAGCGCGAGATCCCGCAGTGGTTCCTCAAGATCACCGACTACGCGCAGGAACTGCTCGACGGCCTCGACAAGCTGCCGGGCTGGCCGGATGCGGTCAAGACGATGCAGCGCAACTGGATCGGCCGTTCCGAAGGCCTCGAGATCCAGTTCGCGGTCGAGGGTGAGAGCTCGCCGCTCACCGTGTTCACGACGCGCCCCGACACCCTGATGGGCGTGACCTACCTTGCGGTCGCGGCCGAACATCCGCTCGCGTTGAAGGCGGCGCAGTCGAAACCGCTGGTCGCCGCGTTCATCGAGGAGTGCCGCCACGGCGGTACCGCCGAAGCGGACATCGAGACGGCCGAGAAGAAGGGCATCGACACCGGCCTGACCGCGATCCATCCGGTCACCGGCGAACAGGTGCCGGTCTGGATCGCGAACTTCGTGCTGATGGGCTATGGCACCGGCGCGGTGATGGCGGTGCCCGCGCACGACCAGCGGGACTGGGAATTCGCGACCAAGTACGACCTGCTGATCCGGATGGTCATCGTCAGCGACGCGGTGCGCGATGCGATCAGCGAACTCGGCCGCGATGCCGCGCGCAATCCCGACGTGATGAGTGCGGCGCTCGGCGAGAGCCGTGCGATCGACGTCTACGAAGCGCCCGCCGCGGTCGGCATCGTCGAGGAATTCGAACGCGCGATCATCGAGGACGGTGCGTACACCGAGTACGGCACACTGGTGAATTCCGGCGACTACGACGGCCTGGATTTCCGCGGTGCGTTCGACGCGCTGGCGACGCGCTTCGCGAACGAAGGCAAGGGCGCGCGCCGCGTGAACTGGCGCCTGCGCGACTGGGGCGTTTCCCGCCAGCGTTATTGGGGTTGCCCGATCCCGATCATCTACTGTGCGAAGTGCGATGCGGTGCCGGTGCCCGAAGACCAGTTGCCGGTGCTGCTGCCGGAAGATGTCGCTTTCAGCGGCGTGAAGTCGCCGATCAAGTCGGACCCGGAATGGCGCAAGACGACCTGCCCGCAATGCGGCGGCCCGGCCGAGCGCGAGACCGACACGTTCGACACCTTCATGGAATCGAGCTGGTACTACGCGCGCTACACGAGTCCCGGTGCGGCCGACATGGTCGACGCGCGCGCGAACCACTGGCTGCCGGTCGACCAGTACATCGGCGGCATCGAGCACGCGATCCTGCACCTGCTGTATTTCCGCTTCTACCACAAGCTGCTGCGCGACGCGGGGCTCGTGCATTCGGACGAGCCGGCGACGAACCTCCTGTGCCAGGGCATGGTCATCGCCGAGACGTTCTATCGCGACGAGAAGGACGGTTCGAAGGCATGGATCAACCCGACCGACGTCGAGATCCAGCGCGACGACAAGGGGCGCGTGGTCGGTGCCGTGCTGAAGGCCGACGGCAAGCCGGTGCAGATCGGCGGCACCGAGAAGATGTCGAAGTCGAAGAACAACGGCGTCGATCCGCAGTCGATGGTCGGCAAGTACGGCGCCGACACCGTGCGCCTGTTCTCGATGTTCGCGGCGCCGCCCGAGCAGTCGCTGGAATGGAACGAGGCCGGCGTCGAAGGGATGGCGCGCTTCCTGCGCCGGTTCTGGCGCGAAGTCGTGACGCATGCGGCGAATCCCGATCATCCCATGATCGTTGCCGCGACCGCAGGTCGCTCCAGTTCGCCTGCCCCCGCGCAGCGGGGGAAGGTGCCCGAAGGGCGGAAGGGGGAAGACGCCGCAGGCGTCGTCGATGCCTCGAAGCTCGATGCGGCGCAGAAGACGTTGCGTCGCCAGGTCCACGAGACGATCCAGAAGGTCTCCGACGACATCGGCCGCCGCTACTCCTTCAACACCGCGATCGCAGCGCTGATGGAACTGCTGAATGCGGTCGGCAAGTTCGACGACCAGAGTGACCAGGGCCGCGCGGTGCGCCACGAAGCGCTCGAAGCGATGGTGCTGCTGCTCAATCCCGTCACGCCGCACATCGCGCATGCGCTATGGCAGGTACTCGGCCATGGCGAAGCGCTGATCGAGGATCAATCGTGGCCGAAAGCCGATCCGGCCGCGCTCGTGCGCGACTCGCTCACGATCGCGGTGCAGGTCAACGGCAAGCTGCGCGCGACGATCGAAGTCGCCGCCTCGGCCGGCAAGGACGAGGTCGAACGCCTCGCGCTCGCCGATCCGAAGGTCGCCGAATTCGTCGGCGGCAATGTGCCGAAGAAGGTCATCGTGGTGCCGGGCAAGATCGTCAACATCGTCGTCTGACATGTCGCCGATCCTGTACGTCAACCGTGAATCCGGCCACAGCTACAAGGTCGCGCTCGCGCTGCGCCTGATGGGCGTGCCGTACGAGCAGCGTGCGGTCGACCTCAACCTGCCGCGCGAACAGCGTGCCGAGGAATTTCGCGCCGCAGCGCTGTTCGGCGAAGTGCCGGTGCTGGTCGACGAGGACGGTCTCGCGGTGTGCCAGTCGAATGCGATCCTCGACTATGCCGCGCGCCGCTACGCCAAGCTCGACGGTCGCACGCCGGCGACGCGCGTGCGCGTGCGCGAATGGCTCGCGTGGGAAGCGAACCGGCTCGCGATGAGTTTCCCGCACCTGCGCTTCTCGCGTCGCTTCACGCGTGCCGATCCGGTGCTGGAGGCGTGGTGGACGCAGCGCATGCAGGCGGACTTCGATCGCCTCGACGGGCACCTTCGCGAGATACCGTTCATCGTCGGCGACGCCGCGACGATCGCCGACATCTCCTGCTGCGGCTACCTGTTCTGGGCCGACCAGGCCGAGGTCGACCTTGCGCCCTGGCCCGCGATCGTCGCGTGGCTCGAGCGCATCCGCTCGCTGCCGGGCTGGTCGGCACCGTATGATCTGCTGGTCGCCAGTCCCCCGATCTCCGCCGGAACCCGTACATGACCCCGAGCTGCCGTTCGTTCGTACTTGCCGCGATGCTTGCGCTGCCGCTCGTCGCGTGCGGCTTCCACCTGCGACGTGAAGCGCAATTGCCAGCGAGCATGCAGCGCGTGCACATCGAGATCGCGGACGCCTCGAGCGCGCTCGCCAAGGACCTCGCCAAGGCATTGCCGCGTTCCGGGGTGCAGGTCGTCGACACGGCCGGTGCCGACGTCGCCGTGATGAAGATCGGCGCGAACACGCTGTCGACCGACGTGCTTTCGGTCGGTGGCAATGCGCGTGCGACCGAATATGCATTGCGCTATCACGTCGAGTTCGCGGTCGATGACGCCGCCGGCACGGCGATCATGCCGAAACAGACGATCGAGTTGTCGCGCGAGTTCACCTTCGATGCGAGCCAGGCGCTCGGCGTCAGCGCGGAGACCGACCTGCTGACCAAGGAGCTGCAGCGCGACATGGTGCAGGCGATATTGCGGCGGCTCGAAGCGCGCGCGAAGGCGCCGTCGAACTGATCGTTTCCCCGAACCCCTCGCCCGCGTGGGAGAGGGGCCGGCCGGTGAAGTTACGGCACCACGTCGAATCCGTTCTTGAAGATCAGGTCGCTCGCGCAGGCGAGCGGGATGGCGACCAGTCGCGCGCCAACCGCATAGCGGCCATCGTGCAGCATGCTGGACTCCGCACTCTTGCCGAGCCGCGTCTGCGCGGTGAATGCCCGCCCGAAGACGACCGCGGTCGCGTGCTGCGGCTGCAGGCTGCCGCTGACGGCGAATCGACGTCCCGTCCCGTCCGCGAGGGCGAACACGGGCGCGGCGACCGCCGCAATGGAGAACCCGAACATGACCATCGCGCCAAGCCGGCGAGGAAGGGTGCTCATGTCACTCTCCCTGGCTGCGCTCGATCCTCGCCAGGCGCGCGGCGAGCTGGTCGAAGCGGTCGCGCAATTCGGCATTCTCGCGCCTGAGGCCGGCGTTCTCGGTTTCGACCTTCCGGTTGAGGCCCTGGATCGCCGCGAAGGCGACGCCGCTCTCGTCGACGGTCCCGACGTGCTTGTCGTCGTTGCCGAGACCGAATGACGCAGCGAAGTCTTCCGCCACCGGCCCCATGTGCAGGCCTTCGGCATGCGCCTGGGTGTAGAACCAGGTCTGCACCGGCATCGCGACGAGCTTGCCGAGCACGCCTTCGACATCGACTGCAGCGAATCCGTCCTTGAACGTTCGGCTCGATGCGTTCGTCCACACGCCGCCGACGGTGAGGTAGGCGCCATTGCCATTGGTGCCGTCGCTGCCGACCGAAAGCGCGCCGGTCGCTGCACCGCCACCATTGAAATGGACCTTGTTGTGCGAGAACGAGGCATTCAGGTAGTCGGAGCCGTCGTTGTTGTGCGATGTGATCCCGAGCACGGGATAGCCCGTGCCGAGCAGGTTCGAGACTCCGCCGAGCGTCACCGATTCCGTGGCGGTCTCGACACCCCTGATCTTGATGCTCGCGAGGCCGGACCCGGTCGCCATCGAGGGCAGGCCGATCGTCAATGTCGCATCGAGCGGATTGACTCCGCCCTCCTTGTGCGAAGTGTTGATGCCGACGCCGCCGTTCGCCTGCACGATGAACTGGTTCGGTGCGGAATCGTTGATCTCGTGCGGTGTCGACGGGAAATCGCCCCATACGATCGAGCCGTCGTTGATGGCACCGGCGGCATAGCCGCCGGAGATCGACGCGTCGCCTTTCGCGGCGTAAGCCTCCGCGAGTGACGTCGAGAAGGCGCCGGCGCCGCTGGAGTTCGAGCCCGACAGGGCGACGGCGGCATGGAGGCTTCCGGGTGCGTTGAACACCGTATAGCCGTTCGCCTTGATCACCACGTCCTGCCCATCGGCAGTACCGATGTAGCTGCCGGCGGGATTGCCCGCATTGCCGTCGAGCGACCATGCGCCGGGACAGCTGTTGGTGTCGGGCGAGACCGGCGAGCGGGCATCGAGCTTGGCATAGTCGCCGCCGCCTGCCGGCTTGACGTCCACTTCGAGCCACGCTGGCGCGTCCAGTGCGGACAGCGGGCCGAAATCGACGTCCGTGCTGAAATTCCCCGCGTGGACCTCGACCCCATACAGTCGGGTCGGCGCGGCGAGTGGTGCGCCGCCGTGCGCGGCCGGGTACAAGGTCAACTGCAGGTCGTAGCGCCCTTCGGCGAGCTGGCCGCCATCCTGCAGCGTGCCGTGGTAGGTGAAGCGTTCCGCATGGGCCGTGGCCGCAACCGCCAGCATGGCGGCAAACAGTGCAACGCGAGTCATTGCCAGTCTCCGTTCTTCGCTCCGGGTCAGCCCCGTGCTCCGACACACGCAGGATCGCGGCGGAAGTGACATCGGCCGGAACGCCGGGGCAGGGCTGCGTTACTCTTGCCGCGGGGCAGGGAGATCCGGGACGCGATGGGCGACGACGTCACGCAACTGGTCGAAGCAGCGGGCGCCGGCGACGCCGAAGCGCTGCGGCGCCTGTTCGGCGTGGTCTACGACGAGCTCAAGCGGATCGCACGGCGGCAACTGCTCGGCGGCGACAATGCGACGCTCAACACGACCGGCCTCGTGCACGAGGCCTACCTGAAGCTGGTCAACCCCGGACGGCTGGAGCTGCGCGACCGCAGTCATTTCTTCGTGATCGCGGCGAAGGCGATGCGCCAGATCGTCATCGATCATGCGCGCCGGCGCCTCGCGCTCAAGCGTGGAGGCGCCGAAGGCAGTCCGGTCACGCTCGACGACGATGCCGCGCTCGACGGCATGACGCCCGACGTGCTGTTGCGACTGGATCGCGCGCTCGACCAGCTCGGCGGGCTCGATCCGCGCCTGGCCGAGCTGGTCGAGATGCGTTTCTTCGCCGGCCTTTCGGTCGAGCAGATCGCCGAGGCACAAAACCTGACCACGCGTACCGTGCATCGTGACTGGCGTCGCGCGCGCGCGTTCCTGTTCGACGCCGTGCAGGCCGCGGGCTAGGTCGGATGCACGCGCAGGACTGGCAGCGCGCATCCGCCCTGTTCGAACGCGCGCTCGATCTCGAACCCGCAGCGCGCGCCGCATGGCTCGACACCGAATGCGCCGATGCCGCGTTGCGTGCCCAGGTCGAGCGCCTGCTGGCCGCGGATGCGGCGGCGGACGATTTCCTCGAGCGTCCGCTTTCGGCGAGCACGTTGCCGGACGATGTCGAGCGCGGTGCGCACGTCCAGGCCGGCGCCCGCTTCGGCGCCTGGCGCACGCTGCGTCGCATCGGTGCCGGCGGCATGGGCGAGGTCTGGCTGGCGGCGCGTGCGGACGGTGCGTTCGAGCAGCAGGTCGCGATCAAGCGCTTGCTGTATCCGACCACCGAACTGGTACGCCGCTTCCAGCACGAACGGCGCGTGCTCGCCGGCCTGCAGCATCCGCATATCGCCAGGCTGTTCGACGCCGGGCTCGGCGAGGACGGCGCGCCGTACTTCGTGATGGAGTATGTCGAGGGCGAGCTGTTGACGTCGTACTGCGCGCTGCACGGACTCGATCCCGCGGCGCGAATCGAGTTGTTCCTGCAGGTCTGCGATGCCGTGCAGCATGCGCACCGCAGCCTGGTCGTGCATCGCGACCTGAAGCCGTCGAACGTCCTCGTCACCGTGGACGGCGTGGCCAAGCTGCTCGATTTCGGCATCGCCAAGGTCATCGATGCGACCGCCGACGGCGACGCCACAGCGACCCTCGTGCAGCGCATGACGCCGGACTACGCCGCGCCCGAGCAGATCCGCGGCGAGACGGTGACGACCGCGACCGACGTGTACGCATTGGGCGTGCTGCTGCACGAGTTGCTGGCCGGCGAGCGACCGTACCGTCTCTCCGGCTGGCACGCGGACCTCGCGCGGGCGTTGGCCGAGGCGAAGCCGCAGCCGGTCAGCGCCGCCGCGGCGCGCTCGACCGGCGCCGAGCGGGCATGGACGCGCCGCCTGCGTGGCGACCTCGACCGCATCGTCGCGAAAGCGATGGCGCCGGAGCCGGAGCGTCGCTACGCGAGCGCCGACGCGCTCGCCGACGACCTCCGCCGCCATCTCGACGGCAGGCCGATCTCCGCACGCGGCGACGACGCGGCGTACCGCGTGCGCAGGTTCGTCGGCCGCCATCGCGGCAGCGTCGCGGCCGCGGTCGCAATTTCGATCGCACTCGTCGCGGCGACGGCGATCAGCCTGCGCCAGGCGCACTTCGCCAACGAACAGGCAACACGCGCGGAAGAAAAGTCGCATACCGCCGATGCGGTCAAGGGCTACCTGTTGTCGGTGTTCGCCAGCGCCAATCCGTACAACACCGACGGCAAGGTCGTCACCGCGCGCGACCTGCTCGAAGGCGGCCTCGCGCAGGTCGACAAGAAACTCGCGGGCCAGCCGCAGGTACAGGCGGAAATCTACGCTGCCTTCGTCGAGACGTTCATGCAGCTGGACAACAACGCGCTGGGCAAGCGCGCCGGCGAACTGGCGTTGGCGAAGTACCACCAATTCCTGCCTCCCGACGCGATCGAGATCCTCAAGGTCGAGTCGAACATGGCGCAGGCGGACTTCTACCAGACCCGCTTCGACGGCTTGGTCGAGCGCTTCGAGGCCCTGTTGGCACGTACCCGCGGCCGTACCGGCGAATTCGCCGTGGTGCGCGCGGATGCGCTCACGCTGCTCGGCATGACGCATTTCCGCATGGGCCACTACGAACAATCCGTGCGCAGCAGCGAAGCGGCGGTTGCGCAGATGCGCGAGAACAAGGGCAAGCCCTACGACTACGAGATCGGCATCGCCACGTACAACATGTTTCTCGCCCGCATGGCGCAGGGGCGCTACGCCGATGCGAGCGGGCTGATCGACCAGTTCGTGCCGCAGGACCGCGAGCTGGTCGGACCGCAGCATCCGGGCCTGTTCACCGACGTCACGGCGATCGCGCACCTGCTGCGGGAGACCGGGCGCCTGCACGAGGCGCATGCGCTGTATGCCGCGGCCGCGGCCGCGCGCAGCAGGCAGTTCCCCGCGACGCATACGCTCGCGATCAATGCGCGCGTCTATCTTGCCGATGTGGATTGCCAACTCGGCGACTTCGCCGGCGGCGAGGCAAGGCTCGCGCAGCTGGTCGAGACCGCGAAAGCACAGGGCGAAGAGATCGCGGCGACCGACTTCGCGCGGCTGCGTGCCGCCCACGCGCAATGCCTGCTGCGACTGGGACGCATCGAGGATGCACAGCGCGAATTCGCCTCCGCGCGCGAGCTGGTCCTGCGCGTGAGCGACAGCGACAGCCCGAACGTGCTCGCGTTCGATGCGTCGCTCGCCGACCTCGAGCGCGCGCGCGGAAAGCCCGAAGCGACGCTGCAACGACTGGCGCCGATCCTCGTGCGCCAGCGCGAGCGCAGCGACCGCGAGCTGCCTGCAACCTTGCTCGCGCTCGCCCGCGCCAGCGAGACGCTGGGCAAGTTCGCGCAGGCGCGCGCAGCGCTCGAAGAGGCGCATGCGGTACTCGATCGCCAGGGCCGTCCCGACAGCACGCTCGGTCGCGACATCGAACTGGCAGCGGCCGCGTTGCCCACGGACGCCATCTCGCGCCAGGTTTCCGCGGAGCACTGGCGCAACGCGGCACGCATCGGTTGCGTGAACTTCGGCTGCGACGACGCGCGCGTTCAGGACTGGTTGCGTTCGGCCGCACGCAGCAGCGACGCGGGCGGCCCAAATCCGGTGGTTGCGCCGGCGGGACCGTTCGAAGCGCAGTACGCGCTCGCCGTCGACATCCTTGCCAAGGCCGACGCGGAGCCTGCGGCAGGACGCAAATAGCCGACTTTGCCGGAAGGCGACCGTCCGGATGTCCCGCCGGCGGAGTTTTTCGTCGTTGCCGCACCTTACAATGCGCCGATGTCGACCACGATCTCCCAATTCCGCAAGCAGCTCGCCGCCGGCGAACTCCGTCCGGTCTACCTGGTCGCGGGCGCCGAGCACCTGCTCGTGATGGAGGCGGCCGATGCGCTGCGCGTGCGCGCGAAGGAGCTCGGTTACCTCGAACGCGACGTGCTCGATGTCGAGGCGAATTTCGACTGGAACCAGCTCGGTGACGCCAGCCGCACGATGTCGCTGTTTGCGAGCCACAAGTTGATCGACCTGCGCCTGCCCACCGGTCGTCCAGGCAAGGAAGGCAGTGCCGCGATCGTGGAGTACTGCGCGTCGCCGCCGCCCGACACGGTGCTGCTGGTGACCGCGAACGACTGGAGCAGCAAGCACGTCGGCGCGTGGTCGACCGCGATCGAGCGGGTCGGCGTGGCGGCGATCGCGTGGCCGCTCAAGCGCGAGGAATTGCCGGACTGGATCGGCGCGCGCGCCGCCTCGCGTGGCCTCAGGATGAGTGCGGACGCGATGGCCCTGCTCGCCGATCGCATCGAGGGCAACCTGCTTGCCGCGGCGCAAGAGATCGACAAGCTCGCGCTGCTGCATGCGGGCGAGACACTCGATGTCGAAGCACTCGAGGCGAGCGTCGCCGACGATGCGCGTTACGATGTGTTCCGACTCGCCGATGCCGCGATCGGCGGCGACGCGGGTCGCGCGTTGCACATCGTTGCCGGATTGCGCGCGGAAGGCGAGGACCTGATCCCGCTGCTCGGCTGGATGTTGAACCAGCTGCGCCTGCTGCTGCGCCTCGCGTCGGCGGCGAGCGTCGATTCGGCGTTGCGCAACGAACGCATCTGGCCGCAGTCGCGTGAAGGCCTGTTCCGCCGCGCGCTGAAGAATTCGGACCGCGCGCACTGGGAACGTTGCCTGGAGCAGGCCGGGCGCATCGACCGCATCGTCAAGGGACGCGATGATCTCGCGCCGGTCTACCTTGCCGTCGGCAAGCTTTCCGATCTGACCGCCTGGCGCGAAGCGAATGCGTGGCGCGAACTCGAACGCCTCGTCGCGGCGATCGCCGCGCCGCGCCGCGCGGCGCAGCTCATCGCCGGTTGAAGGCCCGCATGCAGCGCCCACTCGCGATCTTCGGCGGTACCTTCGACCCGATCCACAACGCGCACCTGCGCGTCGCCTGGGAAGCGGCCGAAGCGCTCGACGCGGACGTGCGCCTGCTGCCCGCGAGCGTGCCGCCGCATCGCGACCAGCCGCTCGCCGATGCGCGCCAGCGCGCCGCGCTCGTGCGCGCGGCACTGGCCGGACAGGCGCGCCTGACACTCGATACGCGCGAGCTGCAGCGTGAGGGTCCGTCGTACACGATCGACACCCTGGTCGAGCTGCGCGACGAGATCGGCGCGGACCGCCCGCTGGTGCTGCTGGTCGGCGCCGACGCGTTCGCCGGACTGGCGACCTGGCATCGCTGGCGCGAGCTGTTCGACCATGCGCACATCGGCGTGCTGACGCGACCCGGACACGAAGTGTCGTCGCTGCCCACCGAGTTGCGCACCAAGATCGCCTCGCGCCGTTGCGCGGATGCCGCGAGCCTGCGCGACGCGCCGTCCGGGCGCGTGCTGCCGATCGCGGTCACGCCGCTGGAGATTTCCGCGAGCCAGGTGCGTGCACTGCTCGCGTCGGGACGCGAACCGCGCTGGCTGGTGCCGGATGCGCTGTTCGACGATCCTGCGTTGCTCGCCCCGTACAGGGTCCGCGCGTAGAACCCACGAGCGGGCGGATACCTACTTCGGGCGGTGCGGCTTGCCGCCGTGGCGCGGTTTCGCATCGCGGTGCTTCGGCGGCGCGAAGCCGCCGCGGTCGAACGAAGGCGGCTTGTTCGCCTTCGGCTTGCGCGGCGGACCGGCATCGGGCTCGTCGCCGCCGCGCGATATGCGCAACTGCTGGCCGGACACCCACACCTTCTTCAGGTGCTTGAAGATTTCCGCCGGCATGCCCTCGGGCAGGTCGACCAGGCTGTGGTCATCGCGGATGTCGACGCGGCCGATGTTCTTCGAATCGAGTCCGGCCTCGTTGGCGATCGCGCCGACGATGTTGCCCGGCTGCACGCCGTGCTCCTTGCCGACTTCGATGCGGAACGTTTCGAAGCCTTGTTCAGGCGCGCCGCGCGGGCGATCGTCGCGGCGCATGCGCGAGAGCTTCTCGTCGCGACGCGCTTCCTCGTGGTGCGATCGAGGCGGGCGCGTTTCGCTGCGCGCGCCTGCATCGTCGTGGCGTGGTCCGCGTGGCGGTGCATCGTGGCGCTGCGCGGGCGTGCCGAAGGGCGTCGTCGTGTCGCGCCGCGGTGCCGGGGACGCGGCGCGCTCGCGCGGCCGTTCGTCGCTGCGTGCGTTGCGGTCGAACGGACGCGCCTCGCGCGCGCCGCGTTCGAACGAGGGTGCGCGCTCGAAGCGCGCCGGCGCCTGCAGCAGCAGCGGTTCGCTGCCCTGCACCAGGCGCGCGAGTGCGGCGGCGATCTCGACCGCCGGCACGTTGCGTTCCTGCTCGAACGATTCGATCAACTGGCGGAACGGACCGAGTTCGTCCGAGCCGATCGCATCGGCGATGCGCTGCTTGAACTTCGTGATGCGCTGGTCGTTGACCGCCTCGACGCTCGGCAATTGCATCTCGGCGATCGGCTGGCGCGTCGCGCGTTCGATCGCCTGCAGCATGCGCTTCTCGCGCGGCGCGACGAACAGGATCGCCTCGCCGCTGCGCCCTGCGCGGCCGGTGCGGCCGATGCGATGCACGTAGGCTTCGGTGTCGGTCGGGATGTCGTAGTTCAGCACGTGGCTGATGCGCTCGACGTCGAGGCCGCGCGCGGCGACATCGGTCGCGACGAGGATGTCGAGCTTGCCGTCCTTGAGGTTCTGGATCAGGCGTTCACGCTGCTGCTGCTGCACGTCTCCGTTGATCGCCGCCGCGCCGAACCCGCGCGCCTGCAGCTTCTGCGCGAGTTCCTCGGTCGCCGATTTGGTGCGCGCGAAGATGATCATCGCCTCGAACGACTCCGCCTCGAGGATGCGCGTGAGCGCGTCGAGCTTCTGCAGGCCGCTGACGTACCAGTAGCGCTGGCGGATGTTCGCCGCGGTGGTGGTCTTGTTGCGGATCGCGATCTCGACCGGGTCGCGCAGGTAGGTCTGCGCGATGCGCTTGATCTGGCTCGGCATGGTCGCCGAGAACAGCGCGATCTGGCGCGTCTCCGGCGTTTTCTTCAGCACCGCCTCGACGTCGTCGATGAAGCCCATGCGCAGCATCTCGTCGGCCTCGTCGAGCACCAGCGTGGTCAGCTGCGACAGGTCGAGCGAGCCGCGCTCGAGGTGATCGATCACGCGCCCCGGGGTGCCGACCACGACATGCACGCCGCGCTTGAGGCCGGACAGCTGCGGGCCGTAGCTCTGCCCGCCGTAGATCGGCAGCACGTGGAAACCCGGCAACTTTGCCGCGTAGCGCTGGAATGCCTCGGCGACCTGGATCGCGAGCTCGCGCGTCGGCGCCAGCACCAGCGCCTGTGGCTTGGTCTTCGAAAGATCCAGTCGCGACAGCACCGGCAGCGCGAACGCAGCGGTCTTGCCGGTGCCGGTCTGCGCCTGGCCGAGCAGGTCGCGACCCTCCAGCAGGGGCGGGATCGTCGCGGCCTGGATCGGTGAAGGCGTCTCGTAGCCGACCTCGGCCAGCGCGGCCAGCAGCGGTTCGGCAAGGCCGAGCGCGCGGAATGGAGGCAGGGAATCGGTGGGTTCGCGGTCGTCGTTCGACATGCGCTTGAAGCGGCCGCGCCGCGAGGGGAGGGCGGCCTAGTGTACCGCAGTGCCCCTGTTCCCCGCCGACGCGCCGCTCAGGGCATCCTGATGCGCAGGTTCATGTCGAGCACGACCGACTCGCCAGTGGCGGCCGGCGCTGCGGTCGAGACGAGGCGCGCGTGGAATTCGCCGTTCTTCACGACGGCATCCTTGAGCACGCAGTTGGTGCCGGCGCACCAGCCGTGGTGGTCCTTCGCGGACGGGTGGAAATAGCTGAACCCGGCGGGTGCCGACCAGCCCTTTTCAGGGTCCTGCACGATCGGCCCCGACACCGAGGCGCCGAGGCCGCCGGTGTAGGAGAGCATGTTGGCATCCGCGCCGGGCGCGGGCGCCTTCTCCGCGAGCACCAGCACCATGCGTGGCGTGCCATTGGTCGGCGGCATCGCGACCAGGCCGGCATAGCCGAGCGGGGTGTCGACGCCGTTGACCTTGAACGTGCCGAGGCTCGCCGGCGCGGCGCCGCAGCCGGAACCGAACAGGGCGAACGACAACACGGCGGCGGCGAGCGGTGACACGTGGACCGGAAAACGCATGGCGGACTCTCCTCGTTGGCAGGCAGGCGCGGCTGCCATGGGAGGAACACCGGCGTGCCGGCAAGGCGAACAAGCCATCGGGTGGAAAGTCGCGTGCCGGCAGCGTCCGCAGCGCCGTCAGAAGAAATCTTCCATCCAGCGCACGAAGGCCTCGCGCTTGCGGCGCGCGATGCGCCGGAACGCGATCAGCAGGCGATCTTCGAACTCGTCGGCGGCGAGCTGGACGGTTTCCACCGCCGGCGTGTCCTCCTCGCCGCGGATGGCGAAGCCACGACCCGTGGCGAGCCATTCGAACGACACGCGACAGACGCTCGCGATCCGCTCGAGGTGCTCGACGGTCGGCGAGGTGCCGTTCGGGAGTTCCCACTGCGCGACCGCGCTGGCGCCGACGCCGATCGACTCGGCCAGCTTCGCCTGGGTGAGGCGCGCCAACCGGCGTGCATGCCGTATGCGGTTCGGCCGTGGGCCGGTGAATGCGCGTGATTGCCTGGAGTCCATGGCCGCCCTTCCATCAGCGCTGCTGATTCCTCAGCAGCAATCAACAAACTTCCTCAGACGTCCTTGCCTCCTGCATGCGCTGCGCTTCGATCGACTCCAGCCGCGCGGCGGCTCAGGAACGCTGCTCCATGCGGAGGGAATCTCCGACTTGTTCCGCCGCCTGAGCTGACGACAATCCCACTCAACGCACACAAGAGAAGTTTATACAAAGCACCAACAAGTTTCACCGGACCGCTCGCACGAAAGGACCACAGCTTTGTCGCCTTCGAAGGCAGCGCCGACCCCTGTCCGGCGGTGCCATCGGTACGGAGGAGCGACCCGCAAGTCGCTCGGGAACGCGGTGATCTTGTGCCGACGTTTCGAAGACATCAAACGGATGTCGTTAAAATCAAGGAGAACGCGATGATGCTGCATCTGAACAAACAACGCCTCGTGGTGCTGCTCGCCGCGTCCCTGGGGACCCAGGTCGCGATGGCGGCAGCCCCGGTCGGCAATGCGTCCGCCTGGGACATGGACGTGCATATCAACCTGATCGGAGTGGCCCAGCTCGACGTCGGTGCCCAGACCAGTGCCGCGCTGACGAACGTGGTGGCCAACGCATCCGACCTGCAGACCCTGCCATCGGCGGCTTTCGCGAGCCCGCTGAACCTCATCACGCTGTCGACCGGAGTACTCGCGTCCGAGGCCGAGTACCGGGGCGGCGGCGTATCGGCGATCGCCGCGCACAGCTCGGTCGACGACCTCGACCTCGCGGCAGGCACCGGCGTGCTGTCGATCGCGGCAGGCACGGTGAGCTCGACGACCGTGCTCGCCGGAAGCTGCCCCGAGGCGGTACCGGGGGTGAATTCGCTGCTCGGCGACTTCCTGTTCTTCTCGACCTTCGATGCCGGAAACCTCGGTCAGGGCGGCGATGGAGGCGGTGATGGAGGCGGCATCGGTGGATTGCCGCCCGGCGGTTCCGGTCTCATCGATCCGGTCATCACGATCCTGAGCACCAACGTGCCGGGACTGCCGCTCAACCCCCCTCCGAACACCACGATCGACCTGCCCGGACTCGGCATCATCGGCGCCACCCTGATCCTCAACGAACAGACGACCAGTGGCGATGGCGTGCATTCGCTCTCGAAGGGAACGAATGCGATCCATCTCACGCTCAATGTGGCAGCGCTCGTCACTGCCGAGGTGATCATCGCGCACAGCGACGTGTCCCTCGCGTGCCCATGAGCAAGGCGTCCACGAGCACGGTCGGCCTACGCCCCGGCTGACCTGGCTGAAAGCTGACCGGATCCCACGGAAGGGATCCGGTCGCTGGACCGATCGTCCCCAGGAGAATTCCAATGACAATGAAGCCCGTTCCAGTCGAAGCCCTGCTGGGCTTCGAGACGCTCGCTCGCGAGTGCGATCGCTCGGCGCAGATGCGCACGCTCGGCGAACCGATGACCGACGAGGAGTTGCATGCCCGCGCGGAGCTCATCGCGAAAGTGATCGAAACCCGCACCAAGCTGCGCGTACTCAACCACAAGGTCGAGGAGCTGCAACAGGCGCTGGCGCGCTTCGCGACGCGGCGCGCCGCCGGCTTGCCCTGATCGACCCGCAGCGCGGCGGCGCTCGCGCAGTCGCGCTAGACTGGCCGGCCAGCCAAGCCGTAGGGTCGACCATGCAGGAAACACAGGCGTCGGATGAGCGAGCGGCACCGCAGCCGCTCGATGCGATCGAAGCGCGCATCCTCGGTTGCCTCATCGAAAAGGCCGCAGCGACGCCCGACGCGTATCCGCTGACCGAAAACGCCGTCGTCGCGGCGTGCAACCAGAAGACCAGCCGCGAACCGGTCATGCAGCTCGAAACCGGCGCCGTCGCGCACGCCTTGCGCGTGCTGGAAGGCCGGCAACTGGTCAAGGTGGCGCCGTCGTCGCAACGCGCGCTGCGCTACGAGCATCGATTCGACGCAACGTACGGTACGACCGCACGCCAGCGCGCGGTGCTGTGCGTGATGCTGCTGCGCGGGCCGCAGACGTTCGCCGAGCTGCAGGCGCGCACCGATCGCCTGGCGGATTTCCCGAGCCTCGACGACGTACGCGACACGGTCGAGCGCCTCGTCCAGCGCGAGCCGCCGCTCGTCGCGCGCATCGCGCGTGCGCACGGCCAGCGCGAGGACCGTTACATGCACCTGCTGGGCGGGCCGATCGACGAGGAGCGCCTCGCGGCGGCGGCGTCGACCGAAGCGCGCACGTCATCGCGCACCGACCTGCTCGAACGGGTCGAGCGCCTCGAGGCCGAAGTCGCCACGCTGCGCGCGGAACTGGACGAACTGCGTCGCACGCCCGGCGCCGGCTGAGTCGCACGTGTCGCGTTTTCGTCGGAGGGGCTTCGGCGCCGATGCCTTGCACGTCGCCCGCCCTTGCAGCGGGGGTCCTTGCCCGGCGTTGTTCGCTATTCGCGCCCGCCGGTGTTTTTCCCGGCGTGTCCGACAGCGGAGCAGGGCGATGCGTCGAATCCGGTGCATGAACGATGCCGCGGCCTGGGGCTGCGGCCTCGCCGCGATGCTGGCGGCGGTCGCCGCGCCGGCGGCGACCATCACGGTCAATTCGTCCAGCGACGGCTTCATCAGCGGCCGCTGCACGCTGCGCAGCGCCATCCAGGCGGCGAACACGAACACGGCCCAGCAAAGCTGCACCGCGGGTTCGTCGAGCGTGATCGACACCATCGTCGTGCCTTCCGGCGTCTACTACATGAGCACGCAGGGCACGTACTGGGACGAGGCGAACAACCAGACGGGTGATTTCGACATCCTCGGAAGCGTCGTCGTCCACGGCACCGACGCGCGCGCGACCGTCATCGTCGCGCCGCTGCGCGACCGCGTATTCGACGTGCACAACAGCGCGACACCGTACAACGCAACGATCGAGAACCTCACCCTGCTCGGCGGCGACGTGACCGCGAACAGCTACAACAACGGCGGTTCGCTGCTCTCCGCGGGCGCGCTCCTGAAGCTGAAGAACCTCGTCGTGCGCGACGGTCGCGCGCTGTACGGCGGCAACCTCTTCATCAGCGCCGAACCGGGTGCGATCGCCACGCTCGACGGCGTCAGCGTGCTCGACGGCACCGCGCAAGGCGGCAGCGGCGGCGGCATCTACATCGACGACGACACCGCGACCATCGCGCAGGCTTCGCAATTCAACAACGTCACCCTCAGCGGCAACAGCGGTTTCGGCCTGCGCAGCAACGGCAGCCTGAAGCTCGTCAACGCGACGATCACGGAAAACCCGGGCGGCGGCATCTACGTGCCGCAGACGGCGGGCGGGCGCATCTGGATCGCCAACAGCATCGTCGCCGGCAACCTGCGCGGCGACGCGGTGCCGAACGACCTGTACTGCGCGGGCACGGTGGGAACGTACGGCTCGGCGTTCTGGTCGCTGATCGGCGCCAAGGATGCCGGCTGCAACACGCAGGGCGAGATCGACGTGATCGGCGGCGATCCGCGCCTGTCGCCCGCGTTCGACTTCGGTGCCGGCATCCCGGTGCACGCGCTGCTGCCCGGCAGCCCCGCGATCGGCGCGGGCAAGCCGGAGCAGAACAACGCGAGCACGGACTGTCGCGCGGTGGACGCGCGCGGCGTATCGCGTCCCTCCGTCAACTGCGACCTCGGTGCGTACCAGCGGCGCTACGACGTCGTCGTCAACTCGACGGCGGACCTCCCCGATGCCTCGCCCGGCAACGGGGTATGTGCTTCGCTCGCCAATACCTGCACCTTGCGCGCCGCGGTGATGGAAGCGTCCGCGAGCGGTGGCCGCTGGATGGTCCAGCTACCTGCGGGCACGTATGCGCTGAACCTGCCGGTGACCAACAGCGATCCGCCCGGCGGCGACCTCGACGTGCGCCCGGTTTCCGGCGCGCCCGCGCTCAGCCTCGCGTTGTTCGGTCCCGGCGGCGCCGACGCCGTGCAGATCGTCGGCAACGACGACCGCGTGTTCGAAATCCGCGGCAAGGACCTCTGGGACTGGGGCGATCCGAGCGACTACCACGCGGTCGCATTCGCATTGCTCGGCGCGACGGTCCGCGGCGGCCACCTCACGCAGGACCCGTTCCAGTACCCGGAAGAAGACTGCTGCGCGTTCGGCGGCGGCGTGCGCGTCCGTTCGGCGCGCGTGCTGTTCGACGACGTCGTCGTGCGCGACAACACGATCGACCCCGTCGCCGACGTGTACGGCTACGGCGGCGGGCTCGATGTGGAGCTGACACCGCAATACGTCGCCGAACCCGGAGGCACCTCGGCCTTCATGCCGTATTCGACCAGCCTGCGCATGGAGCGCTTCGCGGTCGTCGACAATGCAGTGCTCGGCCCCAACGGCGCCTATGGCGGGTTGTACGTGACGAACTACGCGCCGCAGGCGACGTTCCGGCAGGAGCCCGTCGAACTGCGCAACGGCACCGTTTCCGGCAATGTCGCCGCCGACGTCGGCGGCATGATCGCGTCGGGCGGCATCGACCTCGGCGTGCATCTGTCCTACGTGACCGTCGCGGACAACCACGCGAGCTCGAACGAGGCCGCGGCCATCGACGGCGCGCGTTTCCAGGGCGCGGTGATCAGCAACAGCATCATCGCCGGCAACAGCGGCGTCGGACACGCGCGCGATTGCCGGGTCGACAACGGTTCGACCGTGCTCGGGCTCGGCTACGTCGTCGTCGGCAATTCCGCCGCCGAGTGTGCGATCGCAGGCGACACCACCGGCAACCTCTACGACACCGATGCGCGGCTCGGTCCGCTCGAGACATTCGCCGGCGGCATGCGCGCGCACCGTCTGTCGATCGACAGCCCCGCGCTCGACCTCATCCCACCCGGTGCCTGCACGGACACGCGTGGAAATCCCGTGACCGTCGATGCGCGCGCGAGCGCCCGCCCCGGCGACGATGCCGCCGCGGGATCGGCGTACTGCACGCCGGGCGCGATCGAAGGCGATGCACTCGACACGATCTTCGCCGACGGCTTCGACGCGAGCTGAGGCGTCGCCTCGCCGCCGCTCCCGCAACCGCCCGGAACGCGCCGCTCTTCCGCAGGAGCGCTGCAAGCGCGACCGGAACGCTCGGAACCGCGCGCCATCGGTCGCGGCGGCGCCACTCCTGCGGAACACCAGGCGCTACCGCCGCGCTGACGCTCCCACGGCCGCAGCCGGTATGCTCTCGCCGATGTCCGCTCCCGATGTGCCCGCCAACGGAGGCTTCATGCGTGCCTTGATCCGTGCCCTGGTGTTTTGCTGTGCCGTCGCATCCACCGGCAACGCGATCGCCCGCACGCCTTCGCCCTCGCCGGCAGCCGGCGTCGAAGTCGGCGTTCTCGAAGGCGCGGCCTGGCGCCTCGACATGCCTGAGAAATGGAACCACGGCCTCATCGTGTTCTTCCACGGCTACGCGACCGAGGCGATCGCGTTCAACGACAAGCAGCGCGTGTCGCCGATGTTCGACCCGATGCTGCGTGAAGGCTTCGCGGTGTTGCAGTCGGCCTACTCGGCGCCCGGTTGGGCGGTCGAGGAAGGCAGCGCCGACAGCGAGCGCCTGCGGCGCTGGTTCGTCGCCAGGCACGGCAAGCCGCAACGCACGTTCGCGATGGGCATGTCGATGGGCGGCACGCTGACCGTGATGGCGCTCGAGACGCAGCCGCAGGTCTACGATGGCGGCCTTTCGCTGTGCGGCGCGCTCGAACCGTCGGATCGGCTCATGCAGCGCGACTTCGCCCTGCGCGCCGCGTTCGACTACTGGTTCCCGGACGTGTTCGGCACGCTCGTGCCGGTCGATGCGGCCTACCAGCCGACCAACGGCGTCGTCGCGAAGGTGGCCGCCGCGATGCGCGCGAACCCGCAGGCATCGGCCTCGCTGCGCGCGCTCTACGGTGCCGGCGATGCGCGCAGCCTGGCCGACGTGATCGCGTTCATCACCTACGACATCAAGGAGATGCAGCAGCGCGCGCACGGCAACCCGTTCGGCAACGAAGACATGATCTACACCGGCCCGCCCGATGTCGACGCGCTGAACGACGGCGTGCGGCGCTACCGTGCCGAGCCGAAAGCGGCCGCCTACATGGCGCGCTGGTACACGCCGAGCGGCAAGCTGCTCAAGCCCCTGCTCGCACTGCACGACACGCGCGATCCGCTCGTCGTCGCCTCGACCGCGTTCGAATACGCCCTGCTCGCGCAGCGCGCCGGCCACGCCGACCAGTTCGTGCAGCAATACGTCAAGGCCGAAGGCCATTGCGTCTTCACCCCGGCGCAGATCGGCAAGGCGTTCGACGAACTGGTCGCCTGGAGCGGTGGCGGCAAGCGGCCGCAAGCCGGGCCGCAGCGCTGAGTCGATGTCGCGTCAGTCGTATCCATTCGCGAAGATCGTGTCCCCGCTCGCGCCCATCGCCCAGGCGAAGCCGACGCTCACGCGGTGCTCCCAGCCCCACTTGCGCCACGGCGCGACGCGATAGGCGGTCAGGCCCGAAGCAGGCCCGAGCGGGCGTATCCAGTAGTTCACGCCGATGTCGTAGCTGAAGTAGAGATCGCGCGCGCGCGCATGCAGGCGCGGGTCGGGTTGCCCGGTGAGGTCCGCGAAGTAGCCGGCCCAGGCCAGTCCCGCGGCGACATCGAGCGCATGCTCGATGTCCTCGTAGTTGCGCTGGCCGTCGCTGCCGTCGCTGAGCATCGCGTAGCGCGGCAGCGCGAGGGGATCTTCCCAGGTGTCGTAGCTGTGTTCCGGCGTGTCGACCGTCGCCACGCGCAGGAAGTTGCCGAGGCGGCGCACGAGGTTCGCGGTCGGCGCGTCCTCGGCAGTGGCGTAGGCGCGCAGCGCCGCATCGACGAGCAGCACGCTCATCCAGCTCGATCCCCCGTATGAGGTCTCGTCCCAGTCGTAGTCGTGCTGCGTGCCGAGGTGGTAGAGGCCGCCATCGACGAAGCCGGGCGGCTGCGGGATCTGCCCGTCGGCGCCGTTCTGGTGGCGCACCAGTTCCGCGATCTCGGCGCTCACCTTGTCGCGCTGCGCGTTGCCGCCGTCGAGCTCCCACGCGATCGCATTCGCGAGCAGCTTGAACGCGGCATGGCGCTCGGTCCAGAAGCGATCGGGATTGCTGACCCACACGTCCGGAAAGGTATCTTGCGCGGCGAGCATCGCCGGCAGGTGCGACAACTGCGTGGTGTCGCCGGTCAGCCACGCGGTGTAGGCGAGGTTTTCCGGATACACGTACTTGGTGTCCTCGCCTTTGAGCGTGAACCAGCCGTTCGCGTCGATGTGGTCGGCGTAGAAGTCGGACGCGCGCACCGCTTCGCGCAGCGACTTCAGCGTTCCGCTGCGGAAATACAGCGCGTACATCGTCGCGCTGCGGTCGTACAGCCACGGCTCGAAGTCGGTCTTGTACGGACACTGGTTCGCCGCGAGAACGGCAGGATCGTCCTGGTTGATCTCGGAGTAGAAGTTGTTCTTCAGCGCATGGTCCGCTTCGGTCCAGCCGGGCCAGTGCTCGGTCGCGTCCATCGTCGCCGGATCGTCGCGCGTCGCCGACACGCTGGCGTCGAACGGCACGTCCTGCACGCCCTTGAGCACGCCTTTCGCGAGCCATTCCTTCGGCAGCACCGCGTACACGTCCGGCTCCTGCACCGCGTCCGTGGCGATGAAGCTGCCGCTGCCGACCGTATGCCACGCCGTGCGCGGCGGCAGCAGGGCGGGTCGATTCTGCGTGCGCGCGGCGCCACCCCAGGCGAGCGTGAGCGCCTCGCACGCCGTGCCCGCGAAACTGTATTCGAGCTGGATGCGCGCGACGCGCACCGAGGCGCCGTCGAGCGCGGCATTGCTGCGATGTCGCCACGGCGTCTGCTGCTCGACGAATGCCGCGACCTCGGTCGCGCCCTTGAGCACGCGCACGCTCGCGAGCTGCGCGCTCGTGAGGGAGCTGCGCGGCAGCGGCAGGCCGAACGTCACCAGGTGCGGCGAGCCCGCGGTGACCGCCTCGGTCGGGCAAAGCTGGATCGCGATCGACCCCGCCGGAACCGCCGGCGCGATGAAGGGCGCACCCGCACCCGACGCGACCGCCGCAGGCAGCACGCCGCACAGGGCAATGGCAAAACGACGCATGGGCCTCTCCCTCCCGTTCGCGAGCGCGCAGCCTAGCCGGAAGGGGAACGGGCGAACGCGAACCCCGCGGCAGAATCGCTCGCAGCGGCCCTCTCTACCGCCACCGCGAGGCCGCGCTTGACGCGGCGCGCGCGCGCGGCTCTAATACGCGGCCCCGCTGCGGTCGCGTCCGCGACTGCACGCAGAAAGACATCCTGGCCGGGTAGCTCAGTTGGTAGAGCAGGGGATTGAAAATCCCCGTGTCGGCGGTTCGATTCCGTCCCCGGCCACCATATTTTGTCGCAATATCTTGCGCTTAGGCCTCCGTTGCTCACGGAGAAGTCGCATTCCGTTGCCGGAATTTGTCGTTCTTTTCAGACGGAACTACACGCGAATTGCACAGGTCTCTCAGCATGTCGTGGTCCCTCTGCTATTCGACGCCTAGAGCGCCTCTGCCTGAGACGTTGAAGTACTTAAGTCGGGTCGGTCGAGCGTTGCACCTCGCGACGTTGTTCGAGGACAAGTGTCAGTATCTTCTACGTCTCGCTTTGATCTCTGAGCGCGGTAGACTTTTCGTAGGTGAGGAAGCTGAAAGAGAACTCGAGGCTCTGCTCAAGAAGCATCGCACGCTGGAGCGAGCGATTACGAAATTTGTCACCGTTGCCCAAGAGCGCGACGGAGAGTTGCTGCACAAGGCGCGCGAGTCGCGCAATTGGATAGCTCACGAATCAGCTCGACTGAGCATTTCAGGAAGTCGTATGACGGAGATCGCAAGTCAGACGATGGAATTGCGGGAGAACGTCGAATGTCTTATCGCGGGCGACATCATCGTTTCTGAGTACTGCGAGATGCTGGAAGTTGGCGTCAACCATTGGGTCCATGACCGCCAAAGGGCACTGCGATACGCCAACGAAGCAATCGCTTGGGTTCTCGATGGCGCGATCCCAAAAGCATAGCCTTCGTGGGATGAGTGCCACGGCGGGGTTACACAACGCGATGTCGAGTTCGGCAATTCGCTCGTCGCGACGCTGGCGACGGATTTATGGAGCCTTCGCTGGCTGCCACTTCTTCCGGGGTTGGGCAGTATCCGGCGTTCCCTCGACGGCTGCACGCGTCACCACCGGCCAGCCGTAGGCGTCGACATAGTGCCGGATCCCGTTCTTAACCAGGAACGCGACCTGCCGCTTCCGTCTGCGCGAGGGTCAGTTCGGCGATCTCGTCGCGGGACGCGCCCAGTAGACGCTTGCGACAGTAGAGCGATAACCAATGCGAAAGCTGCGAATCTCCGACAGCCCACGAGTGCCATAAAAACAGTCAGTGCGACCAATGCTGCATTGCTATTGACTGGAGCTGGAATAGGGGCGGCTGCTACGACCATCGGAAGGAACGATAGCGTTTCTGCGTGATTGCCTAAAACATAGTCATAGAAAAAGATGTCCACCCGAACGTTGTACGTGCCAGGCTCAAAAGTGCCGAGCGGCCACGGAAAGGACGATGGGGGCAACGTGCAAAACTCACCAAAAAACTCATGCACCGTTCGGATGACGATCCGAATATTGCTGCCGCTCCGCGTTATCTGAGGATACCCAGCCTCCTCGATTGCATAGTCGCAACCTCCGCCGGACATGACCACGGAGACCAAGTCCCCGGACTGTGGGGACGCCGGAGAGAGAACTGGGGGAAGCCAATACGCTTCCGCGGCAGGCGCAATGAACGTGGTGGCGACGAACATCGCCACAATAAAGATCTTCATTTCGCCCCCCCCCAGTGCGGCAACGTGCGCGACCATATCTGCGACCACGCGCGACCGGATATCGCGACGAACGGAGATTTTCTTAT
>Ga0068855_100001499_pt1 | contig 29245 bp, 16 predicted proteins | sample KBSCornC52_FD_66592 | JGI IMG/M metagenome (GOLD analysis project Ga0068855, IMG submission 66592) | Corn rhizosphere microbial communities from Kellogg Biological Station, Michigan, USA - KBS Corn C5-2 | ecosystem: Host-associated > Plants > Roots > Rhizosphere > Soil ... | reverse complement strand
TGGAGTTCCGGCAGCGTCCGCGGGTTCAACTGAAACCGCGTGGACAGCACGAGATCGCGAATGATGCCACCGGTATGGCTGACGCGCACAAGATAACCATACGTGCCTGAAACCGCGTTCCGGCTTCCGTGTTCCGATTTCGTCAACACCGCCGGAGCAGCAGTCCAAAGTCCCTCATGAGGACCTGCGATCGTCGCGGCGGGTGTCCAAGTGTGACCGCCATCCACCGATGTTTCAAGCGAAATCCGATCTTCCGCGCCCTTCAGCTCCGCGGTCATTTGAAAGGTTGCGTCGATGATCACGTAAGGGCTCGGCATCCGGTAAACGAGGCTCGATGCAGCAGGAGCCGGTGGCCGATACTCCTGCACACCCGTAGCCCAGATTCGCGCATCTTTCTGACTGCGAGGACCGTCAGTTGTACGAATCCGGTATTCCGCGACCTCCTGCGGAAACTCGCGCCACGAGACTCCGTCGAAACGGTAAGGCAGATAGTACAGGCCCGGTGGTTCCGGATGAAAGTAGCGCACGATGCGCTCACCGGGGCGCAACACGAAATCCATCGAATGCGCCGATTCGAACCGTTGAAAAGGATAGACCCAGTTGTCATCGGAACTGGTGCAAAGTTGCGCCAGACCTTCGATCGCGCCGGCGCGAACATCGGCCGGATACCACGGGTTGTCCACCTGCGCGCCGTCCGTTTGCTTCGGACCCGAGAGCTTACCCGTGATAATGCTGCCGTCCCGTTCGATCTGGTGAACTGATGCCACCGGCCGCTGCTTCAGAGGGCCCGACGCGCCGATTGCGTTGTAGCCCATCATGTCCGAATCGAAGTAGTGATAGCCGCCCTCGTAGTAGACTTCCGCTACTGTATGCCCGGTCAGAAACCAGACGCGGGCATCCGCAAACCCTCCGGCTTTATATACGCTCTCGAGCAGCGGCGCGATGTGATAACAAAGCCCGAACCCATAGCTGTTGAGCAGCTTCACGGGATCCAGCACTTCCCCGCCCGGTTCTTCATACGCCCAGCCCGCAATGTGGTAAATCATTCCGGGCTTCACGAAACGACCATCGGTCAGGAAAAATCGCCAGATCGCTTCAGCTTTGGCGCGGGGAGTTTGCGCGTCTGCTTTGTCGAAGATGCCGCGAGCGAGCGCCTTCAGATCGCTTGCGTCCGGCTGGCCTTTTCTGAGCACGCGCGGCGAATAGATCTGCGCGTGAACGGAACAGGTCAGAAGCAGCACGAAACAGATCCGGCGAAACATCTCAATTCACCGCGAGCGCCAGTTCTTTCGTCTCGCCCGTAAACGCGTCGCGAATACGGATCTTCCACTCGCCCGCCGGGTCGTTTAAGGCCAGCGGCAGCAGCTTGCGCGCATGTCCACGGTTTGCGATCAGGTTTTCAGTGTAGTGAGGCAACCGCGTCCCTTGCGGATTGAACACATCGACGTGATAGATGTGATTCTCCGCAGGAGTCGCGCCTGCGCTGATACCGATTTCAGCCGTGGAACCCCGTTTCGCCGCCACCGGAGCGAAAAGAACCAGCTTCGGGAAAGGATCGCGCGATACCGACAGGATGACGGGCTCATACGGTCCTACTGTCACGGCGATAAACTCCTTTAACCCCGACGCCTTGCCCGTTCGCGAATCGACCACGTACATCGGCGCCGGCAGTTTGAGCTCCACGGGAACCGGAGTCTCGAACCGCTTGTTGGACCTGAAATCCGGCGGACCCAGTTCATCCACACGCAGCAAGGGGTTCGACATCAGCGTCACAACATACACGCCGCCGTTCCGAAACACGTGCGTTTCGACGCCCACAACCGGGTTCCCCGCGGAGTCTGTAACCGCAAACTCCGGCGCAACATGGTTCGCGCGAAACAGATCGCCAATTAACTTGTGTGTCGGGCCTTCCTTACTCATGAGCCGGTCCTGCAGGTAGTCAAGCGTTGGGGCCTTCAGAAAAATCGCCTTGCCTCTGCCGAAATTGCGAACCGTGACCTGCAGCTCGTGCGGTCCCCCGAAAAGCTCGGCCAAAGCGGGAGCAGGCAGCCTGCGGCTGTGCTCGTTAAAGGCGCCGGGCTCGCCGTCGGCGATCGCGACCCCGCCCTGCGCGACGAAATCTCGAATGGCCGCGACCTCGGCGGGCGATAAAGAAGAAGAGCGCGGAAGTACCAGCACCCTGTAGCCGCTCTTCAGCAGTTCGCCTTTTTCCATCTGCGCATAAGAGACGAAATTGTATTGCAGCCCCTGATCTTCAATCAGCTCACACCAGGATTCCCGGAGCCGCAGAAACTCATCGTCCGTGCGTTCGATCTTCGCGTTGCGATCGATCCATTTGTCCCCCTCGGGCCGCCTCGCCAGCATCCATTCCGTCCGCATACTGGCCTGCGAGTAGTGAATGGCAATCGGATCGATTACCGGCCGGCTGTTGATAATCAGAGCCCCGATGCCGTCGCGAATTTCGTTGTAATATTTTGCCGCCTCGAGTCCCCGCGCACCCGGTTTCCCATTCGCGGCGTACTCGTGCTTCTCGTCCCAGATGATGAGCCCACGATGCCCATGAAACAGCTCCCGCCAGACACGCTGCTGTTCCCACGGGCCGTTGGCAAAACCCGTCGACACCATCGGCATCATCGGGTTGAGCGAGCGGATGATCTCGACATTGTTGCCGATATCGTAAGGCTCGATCGAAGTCAGCGCCTTCGTGATCCGCGCGTAATCGTAACCACCCCATCCCGGGCGCTGTCCGCCCCCTATGTTCACGTACGCATGGGGATCCACCGATTCGATCGCGTCTCTTCCCATCTGAAGGGCGTCCGCGAAAGTGACATCCATCCACTCCTTGAAATCAGCCCATGCCGCGAAGTTGTCGTCTTTGCGCTGCATCGCTTCGTGCGTTGTGGGCGGCGTCACCAGATCCCATGTTGCGAACGCCGAACCCCACTCCTGATTGAGCGCCGCGAGAGTCCCATACCGCTCCTCGAGCCAGCGGCGCATCGGCACAAGCGATTCATCCGAGAAATCGAAATCCCAAAATGCCGCAAGGTCCGCAATCCCGCTTTCATCCGCGAGGCTGTAGAAGAACGGCCGGTAAGGCGAGTTGCGCTTCGCCGTCTCGATCAACCGGTCGCGGATGCGGGCGCGCCAAACCGGGTCCTGAAAACTCGGATGCCGCTTGAACGCCTCTTTGCTGCCGGGATCTTTGCGATACAAGTCCTTCGCCTGCAGAAACGACCAGTGCTGAATCCGGTCGGGCCGGTACCTGTGATATTCGGAATAGTAGTCGGTCCCGATATTTTCCGAATACCAGCGCATATCGTTGTCGATCATCGCTTCGGGAAACCCCGCCGCCCGACCGGTGTACTGCCCTCCCGTGATTCCGAGCGTTCGCAATATCGGGTAAGCCTCCGCCGGATACGGCTGCCACATGATGATCTGGTAATCATGCCATCCGCGATCGGCGGGCATCGCGATGAAATCGAGGATCGCCTGTTCGTCGCGATCATCGGGCTCGCCCTTCTGATTCCTGCCCTGAACTGTCACGTGGACCTGCAGGTGATTCTTCATGGCAACCGCGCGGCGGATATCGAGCGGAAAGTGAATTTCCGTTTCGTCGGTAAGTTCGAAGCGAATCGTCCGATCTTCCACCACGCGGCCAAGTACGTCTGTCCAGTGAACAACCAAGTGCCCCCGACCGGTGACCGCCGACCCAAGCCGATAGCTGACCGCAACGATCGCGTCCCGCTCCAGCGCCGTGGACGGCAGCACGATGTTGCCGGCCTGCAGCGAGGGCGCGAGCGCTGCAATGGCACAGGCGAAGCCGGCGAGGGAACGAAGCTGTTTTTCCATCGGCGAACGCTAGAAATCGATCCTTCCCTGGAACTGCACCGTGCGGGGAGGCGCGCCCGCCACCGCGGCGTTGATGACGCCCGCGTTGTTCGGCAATCCGAAATTATTGTGATTCAACAAATTGAAGATCTGCGCTTCAATGCGGAGCGAGATTCGTTCGGTAATTGGCGTCACCTTGTAGAACGAGCTGTCGATATTGTAAAAGCCCGGTCCGGTCATGTAGTTTCTCGGGATGTTATTGAGGAAATCATTGTCCAGCGGATTGGCGCGTCGTATGAAAGTCTGGCCGCTATAGGGCTGACCCAAATCGGCTCGATCGACACTGGCATCAAACCATGCCGCGCCTTGCTGCTGGCTGCTCGGCAGGATCCCGGTTTTGCCCGGAGCCAGAATCGTGTTCGAGCCGCCGGTGCTGTAGTAAGGCGAGAAGAACAAGCCGCTGCGCCAGTAGTAGAACGCACTGGCATTCCAACCTGAAACGATGCGGTTCACCAGCCCGCTGCGGCCGCTCAGGAAAGCCTTTCCCCGGCCAAACGGCAATTCGTAATTGAAGTTCACGCTGAAGTTCTGGCGAGGTAAGCCGCTGTCATCCGCGTAAATCGATCGCAGGCGTTGTGCCGTGGAGGCATTTCCGGTCAGCGCCGAGGGTAACATCTCCAACCCGCCAAATGAGTTGTTGGAGCCTTCGGCCGTAGTGAGAGTTCTCTGATAAGTGTAGAAAGCCTGCAGCACGATCCCGTTCGAATAATTCCGCTTCAGCTCGGTCTGCAGCTGGTTGGAATTCGAATACCCGATGTAGCGCAGCAGGTCCATGGCGCTGGTGGTGGAGCTTGCAAAATCCGGATACAACCGCCGTTGCGGAGTCGTTGCGCCGGGAGGGCTGAGTTCCCGGGGAGCGGGCACATTGATCGGGTCGTATTCGATCTGATTACTGGCGTGCGTTCCGACATATGAGATCCGCGCGCCCAACAGATACGGCAATCTGCGCTCGATCGTGACATTCCACTCCTGCGCGATCTGGGTTTTATAGTTCGGATCCCACGGCAGAATCCCCCAACCGCCGCCCTTCGAGATCGAGAGCGCGCTCGGGGTGATGAAATTATTTCCGAATGTGCGCGCATCGGGTGATTGGTTCATGTACGCGCTTCCGCCCGCCGGGAATACCAGTTCCGCCGCGGTCGAATCGTTATTGTCCACGAGGCTTTGATAGCTGTAGCTGAAGGGCGGGTTCTTGCGTGTGTTCTGGTGATATTGCACCAGCGGCATCACCCAGTAGTAAACGCCGTATCCGCCGCGGATCACGGTTTTGTCGTTCACCAGATAAGCGGCTCCGATGCGCGGCGCCCAGTTGTTCTTCTGCATATTCCAAAGGCTGGTGGGAAAGCCAGCCTGCTTCGCCGATTCGAACCGCAGGCCCGCAGCCGTGTAAGCGTCCACGATAGCTTGCGGAAATCCCTGGCTCGTGATTGCGCCGTCGCCCGCATACACCACGACGGGACCGCCAGGAGCGTTTAGATTGAGCGTGGAGGCCTGATTGCGCTTGTCTCTGAACGGTGTCCAGTATTCATACCTCAATCCCGCGGTAACCGTCAGGCGGCGGTTTACTTTCCAGCTGTCCTGTGCGTAACCGGCGTAATCGCTCTGCCGTGTGTAGAACCGCGGGTATTGATTCAGAGCCGCGTAATCGACATAACCGAGAAGCATGTCAGCGAGACCGGCTCCGGTATCTGGCACTTGTGAGTTGAAGGTTCCTTTGGCCGCCGCGGTGGGATCCATCAGGCCCGTAAAACTGCCCGAGAAGTTGTAATCGCCGCCCGGCTGCCCGGTCTCAAAAGTGTTTACGTTGCTCCGTTGGTAGAAAAAGCCGAATTTCAGCTCATGTTTTCCGTGCGTCCAGGAGAGGTTGTCCGAAGCCGTCAACGTGAGGTTCGGAGCATCCTGTGGATTGTCGCGGTCGATACCATCGAAGTAGCCCGAAGGAGTCCACGAATCCCCGAAGTAGATGCCCGGCCATGCGATCGAACCCGGGTACGTCGGCAGCCCGAGGGTCTGCGTGATCGGCGGATCGAGCGGCTGGGGCCCCCGAAATGCATGGAAGCGCTGCACGCCCCCGCGAAGCTCGTTCACGAGGTTCGGTTTGATCAACTCCGTAAAAGAGAGCGCCGCGTTGTGCCCGCCCACCGTGCGAACGTTGGGATTGAGGAAGTACTTAGGTCCAAAATTGTCCTCATTGGTGTACGTATAGCGCCCGGAGAGCCGGTTCGAGCCCAGCACCTGGTCGATTTTCGCCGTAAGCAGCGTGCGGTCATCCCTGCCGGTCGCATTCGGATTTTGATAGTTCTGCCCGTCATAGTAAGGAATGTTGAGGTTCGGATCCGGCAGATAGCTGGCCACCTTCACGCCCGCGGAGTTGAGACGGTTCTGCGGAATGATGTTGCCGGGGAACTGTGTGCGCACATAGCTTTTCGTCGCAGGATCGTATCGGGTGCTCAGGGGATCGAAGACCTTGATCAGGTTGCCCGAATCGTCGGTGTAATTCGAGAAATCTCCCTTCTTCCAGTTCGGCATCGGTACGATGTAGCTTTCCGAAGCGGCATTGCGCTGCTTTATGCCTTCGCCATCAAAAAAGAAAAATGTCTTGTCCTTGCCGCTGTAAAGTTTGGGAAGCCAGACCGGCCCGGCAATATTTCCGCCGAATTCATTGCGCACCAGATGGCTCACAAATGTCTGATGGAAGCTCTTCGCCGCCAGCGCATCGTTCTGGTTCAGCTCGAAAAGCTGGCCGTGAAACTCGTTGGTGCCGCTTTTAGTTACCACCTCCACCATTCCCGGCCGGCTGTACTCGGCGTTCGCGTTCGAAGTGCTGACCTTCAGTTCCTGAATGGTCGGCAGCGCCTGCGGAAGCCGTTGCAGCTCATTTGTATAGCGCTCGGAAGCGGTCATGCCGTCTACGAAGTAGTCGATCGATCCGCCGGGGATTCCGTTCACCCGCGTATATCCCTGGCCCTGACCGGCGAAGCTGTTGGAAACCACGCCGGGGGTGAAGTTCAGGATATTGAGGAAATTTCTCGACTGAAGAGGCAGCGCCTCGATTCGCGCAGCCTCTTTGACGTCGGACAGCGACGACTGTTCCGTCGTGATCACAGGCGTCACGTCAGTAATGTTTACGGTTGTTGAGACCGCGGCGGTGGTCAATTCCGGGTTGACGGCAGCCTGCTGAGACACGCGAAGCGTCAGCTTGCCCGACCACGGGGCGAAGCCCGTGGCCGTGGCCTTCACCTCATACTCGCCCGGCGGAAGCGCGGTGAAATCGTAATTCCCCGAACTGGAGGTTGTCGCCTGCCTGCGTTCCCCGGTGCCACTGTTGATCAATTCGACGGCAGCTCCCACCACTGCGGCTCCGCTCGGGTCGGTGACAATTCCGTTGATCGTCGCGTTTGCGTACTGGGCATACAGTGGCATCAGGCATGCGCAGGCCAGAATGGCCACCACCAAACGAATGGACGAAACAGCTCTCATTTCAATTCCCCCTCTTAAGCTGAAGCCGAAATTGTAGCTTGAAAGTGCAATAAAAAACAGCGGATTCTGTCGCACCTGCGGTCAGGTTTCCGAACACGCGTACACGTCCACTCGAAGTGGCTCTTGTGGAGCATCTGGGATGAACTCGATTCGATCAGACCCGGCGTGCATTGTAAAAAGTCCTGAAGCCGAGCATGGGCTGAATGCCTGACCTTCTCCATCAATGTTGTTCAGGTATTGACGGCGCCGGATTCTGACCGGATTGTCCGAGCGAAAGTTGAAACTGTTCGCATCTGTGTGCGGCTTAGCGCAGAATGCGTCGGCTCGAAAGCATCGAGCGCGATCGTGCTCGGCTGCCCCATCCCACTTCCGCCGGCGCCTGATCACAGCGCCAGGACTGCCCGACCGGTTTCTCGAGTGCCGCCAGCATTCAACAAAGCAGGGCGAATAATGAATTACCGAGCGCAGCTTTGTGCAAGGTGCGACGGCGACAGTCATCTCTGGCCGCGTCGAGACCGAACAGCACGCTCCATGGCCGCATTCGAGGGCCCGGAATCTGAGCTACATCCCGGTATCTGCCCTACCGCAAAATTACGTTATTCACTCGATTGGCGGCGACAGCTCGCTTTTTTAGAATCCTTATCAACGGCCCAAGTGGTCGCGGATATCAAGGAGCAACAAAGCAGCATTCATTATGGTCATCAATCGTTCGAAAACAGGAGCCGCTGCCGGAGCCGTCGTAGTGCGATCCGGAGAGGGGCAAACATTCCGCTGGGGGCGAGAGGGCACAGTCCGCATCATTGCCGGCGCCAGCACGACTGACCGGTCGTTCAGCATTGTCGAGTCAACCGAGCCGGCAGGTAGCGGCGCCCCGTTGCACGTGCATCACGGCGAAGCTGAAGCATTCTATATCCTTGACGGCACGGTTGAGTTGACCTGCGGCGATCAACTGGTAAGGGTCCATGCCGGGGACTTTGTCTACACGCCGAAGCACGTCCCACACAAGTTCGTAGTTTGTGGCGACAAGCCGGCCCGCATGCTGCTGCTGTTCTCGTCCCCGGGATTCGAAAGGTTCTTCGCCGAGGGAGGCACTCCGATTGATCAGCCGCCGGCAGGTCCCCCGAATCCAGATGTTTTCCGGCAACTTGTTGAAAAGTACGAGATGGAACTGCTCGAGATGCCGGCACACTGAAATTCGCCAGGCTGAAGTCCCACGCCAGTCTATGGCGACTTCGGGCCGTTCGCATGCACGAATGGCCCGTACTCCTGCTTGCTCTCGCCCCGTATGGCCGCTTCGATGAGGCGGTCCGCCGCACGAACGATCGCCGCCAACTCGGCGCGGGAGTGGACATTCAGCTTCTCATAGATGTTCACGAGATGCGTAGACACTGTCCGTTCACTGATGCAAAGCCGCTCGGCGATCTCACGGTTGGCAAACCCATGGACGACATAACCGACGATCTCGCGCTCGCGATGGCACAGTTTGTCGTCGAGCACAGTTTTCACCTGCCCCTCCGGGACGAGGTCGGCGATCCGGGACCAGTACGTTTCATTCTCGCGCCGAACCAGCGCCCGGAACTCGTCAGGCTCATACTGCTCGAGGAGATTTATGTCGTGAAACTTCCGCGCATGCTCGATCGCCATCTCCACGAGCATGTCTTCGTTGTCGGCGGCGAAGACTTCGCCGCAGGGTGGACAGGTGAGTCGTAGCGTTTTTCTCTGAACCTCCTTCGGTATAGAGGAGCTGTCCTCCTTGCTTTTCTCGTTCTCAACCATTCACGCCAACTTCTCCGATCCACAGGATGCGCCCTGGTCGGCCGCACGAACCGTTTCTGGCCAGCACGACGCCAAGCCTCGGACCGAAATATACCAAACGTGATCCTGGGCCAGTGCTTAGCCTGAGCGTGCAAAAGTGGGACACAATGCGCATTTCCCCAGTGGGGCGCTTCCGGCTGCTGGCCGCTCACTTTACGCCCGTCCAAAATGGGCACATGAAGAGGCGCAGGCGTGCCTTCGTCGTGATCAACATCAACCCCGCCAGCCTCGGTCGAAGGAATGTGCACGGCCTACCCGCGATTACCGACGCTGAGGACACGATAACGTGCTGGTGATCACATCGCAACTCTAAATGTGTAGCGACAATCTCGCAATCAAAGTGTCCCTGATGACACGGTCTGCGGTCCGCGGACACAACTTGTTACGTGCAAGTAAAAGTCAGGCTTTTCCAGAACGGGCAACGGGCATCTCCAATCCGGCCGCTTAGCTGGGATTCTCTATCTCGCGGCATTCGCCAGGAACTGCCGCGGTCGGATGTTCACGCCTTTCTGGCTGGCGCAACCGATATTCATCCTCGGGTGGTGGCTTGCTTTCGCAAAGAAGCACATGCCGAGCACGTTCGGGAAGACGGTTCGCGATCCCCGGCAACTCGCCGGACTCGCAGTCCTGACTACCCGGGCTGCCGACGAGATCTTGTCTCACGCGCTGGGGATTCTCGCTCGCAGAATGGCCTTTCCGATTTTGATCGCCTCGCTCGTATTCGCGCCTAAACTACTGCTTCTTCAAATGGCGCCTGCGACATGCCCAATTCAGATATGCAAGAAAGGTAGGTTTACTAATGGGCGGCCACGTTCCCGGTCCACTCGGGTTGCACATGCGAAAGCAAAAGGACGATGGAATCGTCGGGACGCTGCGCAACCTGCAAAAAATGATCGACTCCATTGGCAGCGCGAAAAGCATAGAGCTTGACTTCGTCAAAGGCGGACATAACATTCTCAAGACCCTGGCCGACATCTATGAATCTCCCAGCACGCCAGGCGTCGACGACAGCAACGCCACCGACCTGGTCAGTGAGAGGCTGGCTCCGAATGTCGAGTCCGCTTTCCGGCGCCCGCAACCCACGGTCGGCGGAGGCATCAAGAACCCGAGCATCAGGATACGCCTGAAAGACGGTAATTTGTCGCCCGATTTCAGCACGTTAACAATCGCCGGTGAAGCGAAGGCGACGATCGAGATCCCGACGAACTATCCCGCCCAGTTTGACAGTCCCACCGATATCGGCGTAAAGATCACCAGCGCCAGTCTGAGCCCATCGCAAATCGGTGTCGTTGGACGCGTGGATATGGCCAGGGTGTTCCATGGCAACCTCAAACTGCAGGTCCACCTTGATGACCGCCGGCTGCTCGAGGCGATCGCGATCTTCGCCAGGCAGAGGAACCTCACGCGAAGCCAAATAGAAGATGTGCTGCGAAGCATGAGCTTCGATGCCTCAATGTTAGTTAAGGCGGGATTCCTGCCAATCTCGTTTATGAAGCTCAGCGCGACTTCGCTGCTGCCGCTGCGCCGCCCCTTGATTGGCGCCACAGACGACTTGCTGCCGGCTCAAATCGCTTCGATGCCCAATCGAGAACTGCTGATTGTCGGCGGTCAGGTTGTGCCGAAAGGAGTCTTTTTTGACACGTTCGTCCCGGGCCTGGGTGCACATTACTCTAACTATGGAACCAGCCAGGGAATCTCAGGCACCGTTGCCGGGCTGGCAAAACCCGATCTGGATCATATTGGCCAGGTGCAGGCATTCGGCTACGCCGATCTCCACTATGCCAGGAGAGTGTCAAACACCGTTGATCTCGACTTCGGGATGACATACACCTATTCACCGACCAGCACAGCGAGCCAGACAGACGCGCTGCAATTGCAGTATCTGCATGCAAGCAGCAAATCCTGGCTTCCTTCGAGCCAGGACAATCAACCTCCGGCCGCCGATCATTCGGGCCACAGCTTCATGTTCACTATCAAGGGCACATTCGATGAGCTCTGATTCGTCTTTAGACGACTACAGTGAAGCCCGGGAAACGTTGGAAGACTGAAAGCCGCAGGGGTATGGGTGAAACCTTCTGGACGGCTACCCGGCCAGGAGCCGGCTCAACGCTGGGGTGAGCACTGTGATCTTGAGCCTCTGATCATTTTCGTCCGATTTCTGGCCCTGGATACAGGCTTTGATCGTGCCTCGCCCACTGCGCCAGCGTCGCGTAGAATACCGTCTCGCTCACATGTGGTGTCCAATCGAAGTGGGCGGGCCGCCTGGTTACGTTTTCGATCGGCGCGGACTTCAGAAGCGGGTACTCAATCCTTAGCATGAACGGCTGCATGCGGTGGAGGAAATGATCGAAACGGCGTACGCGCTCAAGGGGTGGAAATTGAGCTCATCGAATTCGGTGTATTTCCGTTTCGTGATCGGCGAATGAATGACTCATGCGTTCTGTTTCCAGCATCGGGGCGGGGCGCTATGCCCGCAAATGCCTCAGACACGCCGGTCCTCTGCCCCGTGGTATGGCCCTTCTGAAAAGCTCAGACCGATAGAATCAGCGCAATTTCAAGCCAGGCTACTGGCGTAAAGGAATCCGCAAATACAACGGGCTCTCATGCAGCTGAATATTCTGCGTCTGCGTGCGCCCATCCTTCGCCACCGTAACCGTGTAGTTTCCCGGCGATAGCGAAAGCTGCGCGGGCGTTGTCTGCTCGAGCATTTTCCCGTTGATCCAGATATTCGCACCGGCCGGATTCGTCATCAGCATTAACGTCCCTGTGGGCTGGCTCAGAGTAATCATCGGTATTTCGGAGGCGCCGTCGCCCACGTGAATTTCGCGATACTGGGTTTGAAAACCATCCTGCGCCACCGTCAAATGATGGACGCCGGGAGTCGCCTGCAACATGCAGGGCGTTGCGCAGCCGTGGCTGACTTCGCCATCGATCACCGCCTTCGCTCCCGGAGGATTCGAGGTCACCCATACGTCCTGGGGAGTTCCGGGCGGAATGCGTACGGCCTCCTGAATTCGAGGTTCGATATCGTCTGAAGCCGCCGGAACCACAGGGCTCGGTTTTCCCAGCATCTGGTTTGCAGCCGCTACCGGATCTGGAACCGCGGCGCCGGAATTCGCCGCTGACGCGGATGAATCCGGCGGAGGCGCGGAAGTCTGCGGTGTCGAATCGGCCGCGCCGCTAGCTGTGGCGTCGGTACTCGTCGCGCCGGCTGTATCGTGCGAAGCCGGGTTGGTTTCCTGCGGCGCCGGCGCGGAACGCGGCTCCGCAGGCCTGGCGTTCTCCGCAACCGGAGCAGGCGGAGGCGGAGCAGCCGCGTAGTTCATGGGAAATTCGCCGGACCGCCACGCGAGGTATCCGACCGCCCCCAAAACCGCCACAATGCCGACCAGCGCCGTCGCGAGGCGCCAGGGCCGGTTCGAAGCCGGAAAATCCACCGATTCCGGCCGCGCGAAATCCGGAAGGTTGTGAACTGCCCGCAGGTTCGGCGCGGCCTCAGCCCGTTCGATGGACACCGTAGGCATGGCCGCTGAAGCGCCCGCCGGCAACGTCTGCCACCCGCGTGATTCGGCGCACGCCATTTCGAGCGCGGCCACGAACGCCGAACAGTGCGGATACCGGTCTTCCGGTTTTTTCGCCAGTCCTTTCCGCAGCACATTGTCAATCTCCTGCGTCAACGTGCCGTTGATTCTGTGCGCCGGCTGAGCTTCTTCGCCGACGATTTTGAAGATTACCGTGCTGAGGTGTTCGCCCGTGAACGGCCGCTCGCCCGTCAGAATTTCATACGCGATCACGGCCAGCGAAAACTGATCGGAACGCCCGTCCACTTCGAAACCCTGAACGTGCTCGGGCGACATGTAATTCGGGGTACCCGCAATGGTGCGCGTGGCGGTGGAATGGTCGCCTGAAGTGATTCTCGCGATGCCGAAATCGGTCACCTTTACGGCGCCATCTTCGTCGGTCATGATGTTCGCGGGTTTGATGTCGCGGTGGATAATGCCCTTGCCGTGCGCATAATCGAGCGCGAGCGCGGTTTGCCGCAGGATGCGCAACATGTTCGCGCCGGAGAGCGGCTGTTCAGAAGCCAGAATCTTCTCGAGCGTCGGCCCGTTCACGTACGCCATTGCGATGTACGCAAGGCCGTCCACCTCGTCCATGTCGTAGATCGTAACTATATTGGGATGCGATAGAACTCCGGCCGACCGCGCTTCCCGGAAGAGGCGCTCCCGCAGCCGATCGCGCTCGCCTTCGTTGTCGATATCGCGGATGCGAATGGTTTTGATCGCGACAGGACGGCCGATGGTTGGATCGATGGCATGATAAACCACGCCCATCGCGCCCCGGCCGAGTTCGCCGACGATGCGATACCGACCGATGTTCTCCACGATTTAAGGTTAACGTGAAGTCCGGCTGCTTTGCTTACCGGCGCACAACGCCCGTCCGAGTGGCGGCGTGTGCGCTTCCCGCGTATAGCGACTTTTCCAGGGGGAAATGTTCACAATAATGCTAAACTAAAGGTTCACTCCTCAATTTCCTCTCAGCCGTGATTTCAGTAAATAACCTTTCCATGCGCTTCGGCGCGAAGATTTTGTTCGAAGACGTATCTACCGTCTTCCTGGCGGGGCGGCGCTACGGACTCACCGGTCCCAACGGCGCAGGCAAGTCAACCTTTATGAAGGTACTGACGGGCGAAAGCGAACCGCAAAAGGGCTCTGTGGTGCGCCCGAAACGGCTGGGCATTCTGCGGCAGGATCAGTTCGCCTTTGATGCCTATCGCGTGATCGATACCGTGATCATGGGGAACAAGCCGCTTTGGGACGCGCTCTCGGAACGGGATGCGCTCTATGGGAAGCCGGAGCTGACGGATGATGATGGCATGCGTCTGGCGGAACTGGAAGGCGTAGTCGCCGAAAATGACGGCTACACCGCCGAGAGCGACGCGGCCGTGCTGCTGGACGGCCTCGACATCCCCGAGCCGCTGCATGAACGGAAGATGAGTGAGTTGCAGGGCGGCCAGAAAGTGCGCGTGCTGCTCGCCCAGGCGCTCTTCGGCAATCCGGAAGCGCTGCTACTCGACGAGCCGACGAACCATCTTGACCTCGAATCAATTCACTGGCTGCAGGATTTTCTAAACCGCTATCAGGGCACCCTGATCGTGATCTCGCACGACCGGCACTTCCTGAACAGCGTTACTACGCACACGGCCGATATCGATTACCAGACGATCATTACTTATACGGGCGGCTACGACGACATGGTCCTCGCGAAGACGCAGATCCGTTCGCGTCTTGAATCCGAAAACGCGCAGCGCGAAAAGAAGATCGCACAGTTGAACGAATTCATCGCGCGCTTTTCGGCCGGCACGCGTTCGAGCCAGGTGATGTCGCGCAAGAAGGAAGTAGAGCGGCTGCAGACCAGCGAGCTTGCGAAATCGAATATCCAGCGGCCATTCATCCGCTTCGACATGAAGCGGCCGTCAGGGCGGCATCCGCTCGAAATCAAGGGACTTGCGAAGTCATATGATGGGCCGGAGGTGATCAGCAATTTCACCGCAAGCGTCTCGCGCGGCGAGAAGATCGGCATCCTCGGACGTAACGGTGCGGGAAAAACGACGCTGCTGCGCTCCCTGATCGCGAATGCTCCGGGCGCCGACGATGAGCCGTTCGTGATCGATTCCGGGTCGGTCGAATGGGGCCACGAGGTTTCCGTGGGGTACTTCGCGCAGGACCATCGCGGTTCCATTCGCGGCGGCACGACCGTTTTCGACTGGCTGCAGGAGATCGATCCCCAGGCTGGAAACGAAGAACTACGTGGCCTGATGGGACAGATGCTGTTCGCGCGCGAAGAGGGACAGAAACCGACCGATGCCCTGTCCGGTGGCGAGGCCGCGCGACTGATCTTCTGCAAACTGATGCTGAAGAAGCCGAATGTGCTGGTGCTGGACGAACCAACGAACCACCTCGATCTGGAATCGATCAACGCACTGAATATTGCGCTGCAGCGGTATGAGGGAACGCTGTTCCTTGTGACGCACGACCACGATCTGCTCGAAGAAGTCGCGACGCGGGTCTGGAGTGTCGATGGCTCGGGTCAGGTGGAAGACTTCAAGGGCGCGTATGAGGAGTACCAGACGGTCGCGGCCTAGAGGCCGGGGTTGGTTCGTGATGCTTCGCTTCGAGTCATAAGTAGCAGCTTTGATCGCTGCTGTGGCCGCAGTGTTTGCTACTTTGCCGCTCACCCCTCAGAATTCGCGCAAACATCCACTGACAATTGGCGTAATAGCCGATCGGTCGGCGTTTGAAAATGGTGGTTGCGCTTTGCTTTTCTCTGGCGACCCATACTCATCCGACCGATACGTATTCATGAGCGATTTCGAGGATAGAGCAGTGATGAACATAAACGGCCAGGATACGCGGCTGAACCCTCGATTCGCGTGGTATCGGCCTCAAACAAGAAAATAGCCGCGGCCCATGGCGTTTGCGGAGTGTGAGGCGCAGGGGCTAGAGCATGAGAATCACTTACTGCCCGGCGCAACCGTCACATTCACATCCAGCGGCGTCAGCAAAACCCCGTCATCCGAATATGCCCGTAGCGTGTACGTCCCAGGTGCGCTGAAGGTAACCGTCGTGGTCGCGCGGCCCGCAAGCCTGCCTGGCTCCTGAGTGGCGCCGGATCCCTCTGCGTTCACCACGCCCACGTGCATGGGCTCGAAATCTACGGTTCCGCGTCCGCTCCGGTACACTACCCACGTCACTCCAAGCCTCACGCCGGGTTCCACTTTCACCACCGCCTGCGCGGCGGGACTTGCGGGATATTGCGGACCCGGCGGCCTTTCGCGCCCCGCGCCTCGAGGCCTCGTACCGCGCGAATCAGCGCGCGGCTTCGGGTAACCATCATCCGTCACGTCTACAGACAGCTTCAACGGTTCGCCTGCTACTGCATTCAGGGTCGATGAACCAACCATCTCGATCGTTGGGGCCTTGTTCGGCTCCTCCGGAAATGTCAGCGCGCCCGCGCCGCGGCGGTTCTCCAGGTACACCAGCGTTCCGAGTTCATATATGGGCAACAACGACGCGTAAGCCTTCTCCACTTTGCCGTGGGATTCGAGGGTCCAGACCAGGTCCTTGTCGCCCCAGTCCTTCGGCACTCCCACCTTGAAAACGAACTCCTGACGCCTCGGATAAAAATGCGCCGGCTGCCCCTGATCGACCGGACCCGGCTCGATTCGGTTCTGCGGCCCCACGGGTACATCGACCTGTTCTTCGTAGTTCCGGTTCATGTACCCGAACACCATGTTGAAGCTGCCATCGGGGTTATGTTCCCAGCCTTCGAATACAGGCACCACATCCTGCCCGGACGCATAGTGGATCTGACCCGCGAGCGGAACCAGGGAAACAGCCGTAAGCAGAATCAGCGTTAAAAGCCGTCCGGATCGAAGCATGCCGTCAGCGAAGACTCGCAATCTTACTTGTATTCGCGTTCGTATTCGTCTTCGCCTTGCGCGCCGCAACTTCCGACTGATACTCTTCCTTGCTCATATAGTAGAAATTCACCCAGGATTTCGACATCTCGTCCGTCGTGCGCTCGCCGTAGCCCACCCAGTTTCTGGGATCCGGATTGAAGGGATTGTTCTTCGAATTGTCGTGCCAGTTGATCACATGAAGGATTGATCCGGCGGGCAAGAGGGGCGCCACGTCGTCGGCGTAGTTATATACGATCTGCCAGCCGAAGTTGAAACGACTGACGCAGTTCAGCGTTTCCACCGCCCCATTGGGGTAAATCACTTCAATGCACTCGGCCTTCCCACGATTATGCATGTGCGGCATGAAACCCGTGATCTTCCCGGGCTTTTCAAACCTGAAGTAGCCGTCGGAACGGACGTTGCTTTCGCCCGCCGGGATATCGAGATCCGTGCTGCCTACCTGTACGGTCTGGATCAGATGTTTGGGTGTATATCCTTTCGGATAGAAGACAAACCCGATACTTGTGCGATCCGTGATCTCCTGGCCCACGGCGTGATAATGCATGTTGAACTGAATTCGCGATCCGGCCTTCATCAGTTTCCCGGAACCCTCGGCGTAGATATCGCCGTTCTTCCCTACCGCATATTCATTCAGCGTGCCAGCATCGGTGAGACCGTCCGGATCGATCAGCGTCTGGACGGAATGGTGAACGATTCGAACGCCGCCGCCGGGAGACGGCTTGGTTTCAACGGCTTTTATATATCTGTCTTCAGTCAGTCCGGAATCGGAAACCAGGTTTCCCCACCAGTCGGAACGCTTCGCCTGCATCGTGAACGGCACGGGGATCGGGACAATCAGGTCCGGTTTGCCGATGTGCCACTTGCTTTCATCCTCGAACTGCCGTGGCGGCGGCATGTCTGCGGGATTGCCTTCCGGCGCGCCGGCGTCGGCCCACGCGGTGATCTTCGCAATCTCCTCGTCGCTTAACGAAGGGTCGTCCTTGAATTTGCGGATCCCAACATTCCGATCGACAAACCATGGCGGCATGTTCCGCAAAGCGACCTGCTGCTTGATCGCGCGAGCCCACGGGCGCGCGTCCTTGTACGTCAACAGCGACATCGGCGCGATGTTGCCCGGTCTATGGCATTGCTGGCAAGCCCGTTGCAGTATCGACGCTACGTCCTTCGTAAAGGTCTCCTGCCGTGCAGCCGCGGATTTACCCGGCGTCTGCGCGGAAACAATGAGGCTGAATGCCGCGGTAGTACTCAACGCTGTCGCAAACCGGGCGAATCGATTGAACATTCCATCTACTCCAGGGCCGACCGAATCAACTGAACCTAGTTTAAAACTTAACCTCCGGCTTCAGAACTGCAGCTTCAGGGCAAGCTGACCGATTCGGGGGTCGCGGGCGCTCAGAATATTGCCGAAACTTCCCGAGATGACGCTTGTGCCCGGATTATTCAGGTTCACGCGATTGAAGACATTGAAGAATTCAGCCCGAAACTGAATCTTGATTTTCTCCCGGATGGCAAGATTTTTCGACGCGCCCAGATCCGTATTGAAGAATCCAGGGCCGCGCAGAGCCCCTTTCGCGAGGTTGCCGTAGGTGCCCAGAGCCGGCGCTGCGAACGATGTGGTCTTGAGGTAGCTCAGGCAAGGCGCCTGATTGGCGCAGGGACCGCCGGTATAAACCTGGCCGCCAATGTAGTCCGCATGATCGAAACCGATGCCGGTTTGCGAACGGTCCGTACCCGCGAACAGAGTAATTGGTGGCCCCGATTGCGCCGATGTGATGCCGCTCAGTTGCCAGCCACCGGCAATTGCTCGCAACAGGCGGTTTTGATGGCTCAGCGACGGCGAGAGCCACACGTACGATACAACAAAGCTGTGATTGAAATCGAAATCGGATGGACCGGTGTCGATTCGCTTGAATCCCGTGATGTACGGAGACATCGTCAATGCCGCATTCAGCATCGGAGACGTGACATCGGCGCCGAAGGGAATGTTATCGATACTTTTCGACCATGTGTAATTCGCCAAAATGGTGAAGCCTTTCGAGAAGCGCTTCTCGAGACTGAGCTGGAGCGAGTTATAGAAGGAGTTCCCTGAACCAGTTCCCTGCACAATGCTCGTATATGGGTGGTAAGGCCGGCGCGCATCCGTCGAAAGCGTGCTGCCGGGGATATAAGTCGCCGGATTCAACTGCTCGTTTTCCATCAGATGATTGGTTCGCGAGCCAATATAGGCGACTCGCGCCATCCAGTCCGGCCGAAGCTGCCGTTCGAGCGTCAGGCTCCAGTTATAGACGGTGGGCGTCTGCAGCTTGTAATGGGAAGCATCCCATGAATACACCCGAACCGGCACGGGAAAAACAAAATTATGCGGCACGGGGAATGGCAGCGGGAACGGATTGACTACTCCCTGATACGGATTGCTGAACGGCCCAGCCGGATTGGTGAGCGAGACAGTAGGGCTGAACGGAGTGGTCTGCACCTGGCTGTCATTCGAAAATGCGGGCACACGCGAGTTGTAAAAGACGCCCGATCCACCGCGCAGGCTGGTTTTCCCGTCCCCCGTAAGGTCGTAGGCGAAGCCGAAACGCGGCGCCACGTTGTTCCAGGAGGTGGAGCGGCCGTCAGGCGGAAAGCCGGGATCGCCGGTGAAGATCTCGCCCGGATAAGCGTTGTTATACACCTGAGAGCGAATTCCCTTCGCGTACAACGTCGGATCAAAAGCCTGCGCCTGGTTGTATAAGTCATGCCAGGGAAAGGAAGGCTCCCAGCGAATTCCGTAGTCCAGCGTCAGACGCTGTGTCAGCTTGAACGTATCCTGCACAAACAGGGAAAACAGCGGGTTTCGGTCCGCCTGGAATGAGCCCCATCCCTGAGTAAACGTTCGGAGCCGCCCCAGCAGAAAATCCGCGACCGCAAGCCCGGTGATATCTCCGGTGAAACTGAACGTTCCATTTTGAAAGAGGTGATTATTCTGATTGAATCGCGCGCGCTCGAACGCGCCGCCCAGCGCGATGTTATGACGTCCAAGAACCCAGCGGGCTGTATCGTACCAGTCGAAGGTGGTTCGCGCGAATACCGAGTCCGCAAAAGCGCCGAAGCTGAAGAATCCTGAAACGCCAAACGATTCGATTGCCTTATCCGACGTTTGATAAATGTTCTGAACCCCAAAATCAGCAACGTTCGGGGTATTAGGGGGTGGATGACGGCTGGTGCTCTCACGCGTCACTCCGAACCGGAAATCATTCAGCAATGTGGCGCTGAAGATGTGTGTCTCCTGGATCGCCGTGTTGTAGGACCAGTCCGGCGTATGGTCGGCGTAGGTTAGCAGATTGTTATTGGCGAAGATTCCCGGCTGGTCGTAATAGCTCTTGTTGAAGCGATAAGACAATCGATCGCTGGCCGAGATGCTGTAATCGGCTCGAATGATAAATTCGTCGAAATTCTGAATCACCGGGGTGCTGAATGTCGCAAACCCGTTCGCGGCGCTGCTCGGCGGAAGATACTTCAACATGGCGAGTGAAGCCGGGTCGAACCGGCTCATCGGAATCTGATTGTTCGGAAACGGCTGCGTGGTCGTTGGATCAGTCAGGGTGATCGCTCGTCGCAGCGCATTGGCCGGGTCCGCCGCATTCAGATATGGGGCGAAGTTGCCGGCCAGATCCGGAGCGGTCGGCACATACGCCGTCAGGCCGTTCTGCGTATTGCGAATTCTGGTTCCCTGATACCCACCGAAGAAGAACAGCCGGTCTTTCAGGATTGGCCCACCCAGAGTTCCGCCGAACTGGTTACGCTTCAACTGATCGCGCCTGCCCGCAAAGAAATTGCGCGCGTTGAATACCGCGTTGCGGTTGAACTCGAACACGTTTCCGTGGAACGAATTGGTACCGGATTTCGTCACCACATTCACCACGCCGGATGAGTTCTGGCCATATTCGGCGCTGAAGTTACTGGTCTGAAAACTGAACTCCTGCAGCGCATCCGGCATCGGCAATGGCTGGTTGACATTGCTGAAGATATCTTCACTGTGTACGCCGTCCAGATTGAAGGCGATATTATTCTGGCGGCCGCCGTTGACCGATACGGTAACCGCCGCGGGAAAGGTTTTCGTGGTTCCCTGATCGGCCCCGTTCGGTGGCGCATTCACCGCGCCTGCCACAAGCGAGGTCAGTTGCGCCGGATTCCGTCCGTTCAGGGGAAGTTCGATAATCCGCGCCGAATCCACCACCTGCCGGGTTGTCGCCGTCGTGGTATCCACCTGCACCGCCGCCGCTTCCACATTGACGGTTTCCGAAGTCGTTCCGAGTTCGAGTTTCAGGTTGATTGTGAGCGCATCATTCGCCTGTAGGACAATTCCTTCCTGCGTAAGGGGACGAAAGCCTGCGGCGGAAACGGTCAGCGTATATCGCGTGGGTCGCAAGCCGCTCAGAAAATAGAGCCCGTCCGCGCCGCTCACAGTCTCCCGGGACAAGCTCGTGTCAACCTCCACGGCGCTGATCTTCGCGTTGGGGATCAGCGCCCCGGAAGGATCCGTTACGCTGCCATTGATTGTGCTCAGGCCCTGCCCGCGGACGAAACCGGCAAGCAGCAAAAGAGCGGAAAGTAGGCGAGTGACAGGCCGCATTGAGCCCTCCCCTGTTATTTGGGGGATTATATGGAAGACTCCTGGTCGGAGTCAATAAGTAGCGGCGGTTATCCGGGAACCCGGGGCGCTTTTTTTGGCCAGAGGAAACTTATTGCAGCGGTTTTCGGGAGCGAGAAAACGCGTTCACGGATTTCAGAAAAATATTTGGGGCGTTTGCAGCCAGCCGTCGGGGCGTTCTTTTGCTCGCCGCGCGCTTCGCCGTCCGCCTTCGAAAGCTGCGACTGCTTCACTCGGGCGGGCCTCGCCGCAGCACAACCCGATTCATTAGGCGCGGTTGCGGAAGGTTAGCAGGGATTATATACTTCCACCAATCTGACGAGACCGGATATATGAGTTGGGTAGTTCGGATGCTCTTTTTCTTTGGCGCCGCGATCGCGCCGGCGTGGGCTCAGGAGGCGGCGGCGCAGAAGAGTCCGTGGGATACGCCCGAAGGCGCCGAACAGGGAAGGGCTCTGTTTCAGTCGCGGTGCGCGTTCTGCCATGGCCCGCGTGGCGAAGGCGGACGTGGAGCGGACCTCACTTCCGGCCAATATGCGCATGGAGGAAGCGATTCGGAATTGTTTTCGACGATTCGCAACGGCGTGCCCGGTACCAGCATGCCCCCGGCGAGCGCCACGGATGAAGAGGTCTGGCATCTGGTGTCCTTTGTAAAAAGAATCGGCTCACCCGGACTGTACGAACAGGCGACCGGAGACAGCAAAGCCGGGAAACAGATATTCCTGGGGAAGGGCAAATGCCTGACGTGCCATTCGATCGGAAAAGAAGGCGGGATTATTGGACCGGACCTGACCGATGTCGGAAGGCGGCGTACGCTCGCGTATCTGCGGGAGTCGATCGTTACGCCGGATGCCGATGTTCCGATGCGTTATCGCTCGATTCAGATCGTGAAGAAGTCCGGCGAGACGGTGAGCGGACTTCGTTTAAACGAAGACGACGTTTCGATTCAGATGCGGGACGGGCTTGACGAACTGCTGTCCTTCATGAAAGACGATCTGAAAACGGTTCGCCACGACGGGAAATCAATCATGCCATCGTATGGCTCCGCGCTCACGAACAAAGAGATCAACGACCTCGTGGCTTACCTTCACTCACTGCGAGGCGCTGAATGACGAAATCGCGAACTCCGGTTGCCATGATCGCGGCCGCGGCATTGGGAACAGTTTCGCTTTGCGCGCAAGGATTGCCGGTCACTTACGATCGGCTGGTGAAAGCCGGATCGGAACCGGCGAACTGGCTGATGTACTCGCGCACGTACGACGGCGCGCGATACAGTCCGCTCGACCAGATCAACACGGAAAACGTCAGGAACCTGCACGTGAAGTGGATGTTCCAGGCTCGGACGTTGCAGAAGTTCGAGTCAACGCCATTAGTCGTGAATGGCGTAATGTACCTTACGCGGCCGGAAAACGATGTGTTCGCGCTGGATGCGAGAACGGGCCGGGTCCTGTGGACATACAGTCACAAGAACCCGGAGCAAACCTATAACTGCTGCGGAAAAGTGAATCGCGGGCTCGCGATCCTGGGCACCACGCTGTTCATGAACACGCTGGACATGCATCTGATTGCTCTCGATGCGAGATCCGGTAAGGAAGTGTGGAAGACGAAAATCTACGACTATGGCGAATCGGGCGGGTATGCTGCAACGGGCGCGCCGCTTGCGCTGAAGGATAAGGTGATCGTCGGGATGGCCGGCGGCGAGCATCCGATAACGGGATTTCTGGATGCGTACGACGCGGCGACAGGCAAAAGGGTCTGGCGGTTCAATACAATCCCCCGGCCCGGTGAGCCTGATTTTGGAACCTGGGCGGGCGATTCGTGGAAAACCGGTGGAGTTTCCACGTGGAATACCGGCGCGTACGATCCGCAAACCAACACGCTTTACTGGGGCACAAGCAATCCCTGGCCGGATTACAACCGGGATGAGCGCGAAGGCGACAACTTATACTCCTGTTCCGTCCTCGCGCTGGACCCCGATACGGGAAAGCTCAAGTGGTTTTTCCAATTTACGCCGCACGATACGCACGACTGGGACGCGACCCAGGTTCCGCTTTTGATCGATGCGCCTTTCCGCGGCCAGCAGCGGCATCTCATGGCCTGGGCAGCGAGGAACGGCTTTTACTACCTGCTTGACCGGAATTCGGGTCAGTTCCTGTTCGCGAAAAACTTTGTGCGGCAGACGTGGGCGAGAGGCTTCGATGATAAGGGCCGACCCGACATTATCCCCGGAAATGATCCGACGCCCGAAGGCAGTGACAACATTTTTCCCGGAGTAGACGGCGGCGCGAACTGGATGTCGCACAGCTATAGTCCGCTAACGAAACTGCATTATCTTTTCGTGCGGGATGAGCGGCGCCTGTTCAACAAGTATGCCGTGCGCCATGGCGCGGAGGAACTCAACATGGCGCCCACCGGTTCGGCTTCAAACCCGCAGAGTCGCTCGGACTCTGCCGGGCCAGGCGGCGCGCCCAAACCGGCGCCTCGGGAAAATAACGGGATTTTCGGCGCGGGAGGAAATCTGCCCCCCGGCGCAACGCCGAGCAGACGGCCCATCCGATTCTCGCCGGAGGAGAGTTGGGGCAAGGTGGTCGCAATGGACCCGCTTACCGGAACAGCGCGATGGGAGCACAAGGTGATCAGTCCACCCTGGAGCGGCGTGATGGCCACTGCCGGCAATCTGGTGTTCGGCGGAACCATCGAAGGAGTGGTTTTCGCGCTGGACGCCCGCACAGGCCAGCGGTTATGGTATTTCGAAGCCAACGATCGCGTGTACTCGTCACCAATCAGCTATCTGGTGGATGGGAAACAATATGTCTCTCTTCCCGTAGGAGATGTGCTGATTACGTTCGGGCTTTAATCAGCTCGGAGCCTTAAATCAGCGCGCGGTGCGACCCGGCTGGGCGCTGCCGCCCGGCTGGCGCTCGAAGCGGAAGATCTCAAACACCGGATCGCCGCTGCTGTCCGCTATTCGCTCTTCCAGGTGTTCCATATAACCGAGTTCCTGTGCGCGCGTGCGAAGCACATCATTCACATGCGGAATCAATTGTTTCGATTCCGTGTGCTGGACGAAAAGCAGGCCGGGGCTGCCAACCATTTCCTTCAGATCCTCAATGCCCGGCGATTTAGCTTGCGGTGTTGGAAGGTAGTCGGCCGTGTTGAAGAGGTTGAGGCGGCCTTTGTGGAGCACGCGCAGCCCATTCGTATAGCCCCAATCCACCGTGCCAACCCATGTGGCGTCGTCGAGAGACGATGAGAGGGGATAAATTGCGTCGGTCCAGCCGCCGATGCCGCCGCGGGCGGCGAAATGGGTAAGATATTCGTTCTCATTGAGGAGATTTCCAGCAACGAGCAGCGAGAGGATCGAGACGAAGATCGCAGAGCCGTAGCGTGGAAAGGATTCCGCAGCCGCCACGATCGCGATTGAAACAACGAGCATCGGCATGGGCCAGAGAAGTACGGCGTGATGCGCGCCGGCGCCGGCATTGTGGGTCAGGAACATCTGCAGCCAGGCGACCACAGTGGCGATCAGCAGAAATGCCGTCAGCCTGAAGAACCGCGACCTCCGCAACAATGGAAGCGCCAGGACGGCGAGCGCGAATGCGGGCAGGAACCAGTTATGTTTGTGGGTACCGAGGGCGCGATGAATTGTGAATGCGGCCCGCTCCACAATACCGCGGGGCGGCCGCTGAGGCGTGGACGCGTTCGCATCCACCAGATAGGAAAAAAGCGACGAGCCGTCCAGGGTGAAGGTAAGGACTTTCAGCTTCAGTATGTGGTTGTCGGTGGAAAACGTCGCGTTGGCGGTGGCGGTTTCGCCATGGCGATCGATGTTGAACCACACGAGCGGCGCAGCTCCGATAAAGAACGCGCCGAGAGCGATTGCGGCCGTTCGCAATGACAGCCTGTGTTTCAGCTCGTGCGGATAGACGCAGATCACCGCAACCGCGAAACCGACCAGGAGCCAGATCATCAAGGCCTTGTCCCACATTCCCAGGCCCCACAGGACGAATCCCACCCCGAGCGCCCGGCGCGATCCGGATCTGGCGAAACGCGTCACACTGACCAGGCCCGACAGCATCAGGAGATGCTGCAGCGCGACGGGGCCCCAATCGAGCACTCCGGTCAGAAGAAATATGGAATCGGTTCCCAGCAGCGCGACAGCGGCGAGGGCGACTCGCCTGCCTGCGACCATGCGCGCCCAGATCCAGGTAAGCCAGATCGCGGCGAGACATGCAATCAGCACAGGAATGCGCACAGACCACCGCGATGGGTCCCACAGGCTGAAGACGCCCGCGTATATCCACGTCTTCAGCGCTCCCGTGTAGCTCATCACCATCAGCGGAATCTGCGCGCCAAACGCCTGCAGGCTGTAAAAGGCGGTTCGGGGGACAAAAATCGGCGGCGCGAAGAACAGCTCGTCGTTCTGCAGGCCAGGGTAGCGGATGAACACCACGCCGGCGCAAGCGAAAAATGCGCTGATGACCAGCAGGAACAACGCACTCCTTGCAGAATCACGATTTTTCATGGATCGGGGCGAGGACTCAGGTTATCGCAGGCGTTTCGCCCGCCGCCTCGACGGAGCGGAACCTGCAGGCAGAACTACGGCCCCGCGGCTGTACACTCTCTAGCTGTGACTGCCCCGCCGCGGAATCCGCCGGTTGCCGACGCCGCGACTCGCGCTCGCCGGCTGGCGCAATCCCCCGGCGTGCTCGTACTTTTAGCCATCCTGATTTTCGCCGTAGCCAGTTGGCGCTCTCCTTTCATGTTCTACAGCGGCGATGACATGATGAACATGTACAAGGCCTGGCAGATACCCGTGGGCGATCTGCTGGTTTCCGTTGCGGCGTTCTGGAAACCTGCTTACCGGCCGCTCGGCGGATTGGCTTATCGCGCTTTTTACGGCGTATTCGGCTTTCATCCCCTTCCGCTATACGTTTTTTCCTGGGTCCTGCTCATCATTAACACCGGGCTGCTTTATCTCCTCGCCGCCCGGATTACGCGAACGCTGTTCCATCCGCTACTAACATGCGTGATCGCGACCGTCCACGGCATGTATCTGGACCTCTACTACAGCGCCGGAACAATATACGATCACTTGTCCGCGTTCTTTTGTCTCGTGGCCCTCGTTGTATGGTTCGACGACAGACTGCGCAAGCATAACCGGCTTCTCCTGCTCTCTTGCGCGATCATCCTGCTGACTGTTGCGGCCTGCGACAGCAAGGAAAACGCCGTGGGGCTGCCTGTGCTGCTGCTTGCGGGGGAGTTGACGCTGATTCCCCGCGCACCAGGAACACGGTCGCGGGCGCGACCGCTGGTCCCAATCGCAATGTCGGCGGCAATTGTGGCGATCTTCATCGTCGCCCGAGTCGCGGGCACATCGGATCTGAGTTCGAACCCGGCCTACCAGCCACGGCCCAGCGCCCTGCTCTCGAATCTGGGCGTTTATCTCGGGTACTTCACCTACGGCGCTCTCTCCACACCAGGCGCTGCGGTCATCATTCTGCTCGCGATCGCCGGCATTACAGCAATCGTTCGCTCCGGCCCGATGATTTTCGGCTGCATATGGTTCGCGGCCACGCTGCTGCCTGTCGCGTTCATTCCGAATCGCTCCGGGTACGTGCTGTATCTACCGATGATGGGGCTGGGGCTCTGGGCTTCGGACCTGCTGTACCAGGCGCTCAGGCGAATCGACATTGCGGACAGGTCCCTGCCCGCTACCGCCCTGGTGGCTTCGGCTCTCCTCTGCATCTGGCACGCGACGCACTGGCCCACGGAGTGGGACACGCACTACGCGGAATCCGTTACGACACGAACGTTCCGGCTGCGCTATCCGCACCTCCAGCGCGGCGCGAAGCTGCTGTTCATTACCGATCCGTTCCCCCGCGATGCCTGGGATCTATTGTTCAACATGCGGCTCATGTATCACGATGACACTCTGATCGCCGACCGCGTACTCTCCGGAATGCCTGTACAGCGGCCTGACGCGACCCATCGGGTGGCGCAATATGACCATGTGTTCATGTATCACGAATCCGGCGGGTCCCCGTATTTCGTGGAGCTCGCGAGCGGCTGGCCAACGGCGGAGTTCACGCCGGCAAAGCAGTAGCGCACGGAGTCGATTGTTGTTCGATTCACGATGCCACGTGGCGCCTCTGGCGCGCGCCCAGGGATCAGGCTACAGTGGAACTTAGTTCCGTGCTTAAGTCATCTATCCGGCGCATTGCCACACTTTTCCTGTGTTTATCGGGGCTCGCGATCGCCCAGAACCAGATCGCCTGGACCTCAAACCCGGTGGTGCTTGACGACGGGCCCTCGAGCTGGCCCACGCTCCTGCAGCTTGCAGACGGAAGCTGGCTCGCCGCCTACGCCGTATTTCCCAACCCGACATACATTCGGGTAAAGCGCAGCTTCGATTCCATGCGCACGTGGCAGCAGGTGTCCGAAATTCATGAAGACGGCCGCGATCTGGACAATCCGCGCCTCTTCATGCGCGCGGATGGCGTCCCGCTGATCACTTTTCGCTCCGTGATTACCGGGCAATCATATGAAATCGAGGTGTATCAAACTGCAGACAACGGCAGCTTATTTCAATTCCTCAGCCAGGTGGATTGGGACGAGCATCTGGGGGGACTCTACGAACCTTCACTCGCTACGCTGCCGGACGGCTCCATCGCGGCGTTCTATACCAGCGAAAAGCACCAGCACGAGCACCCTTCGTACAGCCAGATCATCTCCGAGCGGATCTCAGCCGATGGCGGCCTTACGTGGGGTCCGGAAATCTTCGCCATTTCGCAGCCTGGCACGGCGCGGCCCGGCGAGCCCAATATGATCACTTTTCAGGATTGCCCGCAGCTCGCGTTGTTTTACGAAATGTGCGCTACGGAGAACTGCCTGGGCCATGTCTCCTATTCCACGGATGGCCGTTCCTGGAGCCCGATCGGCCCACCTATCCCTTCCACGTTCCAGGATGTGCAGGCGCTCCAGACGACCAACGGCCTGATCTTCGCCACTTCGAATTCGTACGATGTGATCGTCAGCCCGGATGACGCAACTTCCTGGATCGACACCAATTCGCACCCGTTCAGCCACGGCGAGTGGCCCGCGATCGCACAGACAGGCCCGACCGAAATCGCCGTCGCCCTGAGCGGCGCCGGTCCTCAGGGTCAAATCGGCCAATATATTCAGTTCGGCGATATCTCCAACCTCGGGCTGGATCATGTGGCCACATCGCGCGCCTGCTCCCAGGCCGGTCCGGATCTCCAACCGTGCAAGCCCGGCAGGCCCTGCGCACAATAACGAATTCATTCACATCACCCACGACAACTTGTTTTTTTACAGGCGAAATCCGAACGGCCATTCCTTAAAAGAAACCACGGGTGTTGTGGCGGCGAGGCCAACGGCTATCATGTGGTTGTCGGACGCCTGAACCCCAGCATGGAAAACGTGGCAGCGCCGCCGAAGTCCCGGAAAATTAGTTCGTGGCTTTTTCCCACTCTCGGATATGTGATCGCGGCAGCCTCGCTCGTCTGGGTTTTCGCCAAGTTTCCGTTCGCGCAACTGGGCGAACACCTGCGAACCATGAGCTGGGCGTGGGTCGCGGCCGCCATTGTCTTTGAAATCGCCGCATATTTCATCGACGCCTGGCGCTGGGCCGTGCTGCTTCGTCCGGTGGGAGCGCCGTCGATCGGGTGCTGTGTGCAGGCTGTATTCGTGGGGCTGTTCGCCAACGATGTACTCCCGGCGCGGGCGGGAGAACTCATCCGCTGCTTTCTGCTTTCGTACAAGACACACGTGCATCTTCCGCTGGCGCTCACCTCCGACCTTGTGCTGCGTATCATGGACGGTATTTGGGTGGTCGTAATCTACATCGTAATTACGTTCCAGGTGGCGAATCATGTGGCGGTGAATCGAGTCATGTGGGGCTTCGGGATCGGCGTGGCCGTGAT